>Ga0213865_10000531_pt1 | contig 25845 bp, 39 predicted proteins | sample PICome_6_FD_160100 | JGI IMG/M metagenome (GOLD analysis project Ga0213865, IMG submission 160100) | Coastal seawater microbial communities near Pivers Island, North Carolina, United States - PICO282 | ecosystem: Environmental > Aquatic > Marine > Coastal | place: USA: North Carolina...
ACCCAGACTTAAAGATTATTGGAAGTATAACTTTACCCGTACATTCTGGAATCTATACCTAACTAAAAATCCCATGGGAAGACTGATGGGTCTAAACTTTAATAATTTCCTGAATAAAAAGAAAGAAGAAAATGACGAATCTGAATGAAAAAGTAATTCTCACTGACTGTGACGGTGTACTCGTCGACTGGCTCTTTGGCTTTAAAGAGTTTATGACTGATCGGGGATACACTGAACAAAACCCAACGGGCTATGCTGTATGGAAACGGTATGGTTTGGTTACTAAAGAAAAGGGCACAGAGATTTGCCGAGAGTTCAATAACTCTGCTGCCATTGCATATCTCACTCCTCATTACGATGCTGTTAAATACGTACGTAAGCTGTACGAAGAAGGTGGATACGTGCTTCGTGTCATCACCTCTTTGTCGCTGAATAAATATGCTTACAAGGCACGGTTACAGAACCTTCACGATCTCTTCGGTGAAGAGGTAATCGATGAGCTTGTCTGCCTAGATACCGGTGCTGATAAGGATGAGGCCTTGGAGCCTTACCGTAACAGTGGCTGCTACTGGGTAGAAGACAAAGTACAAAACGCAGAACTCGGTGACAAGTTGGGTCTACATTCATTTTTGATTGATCTTCCACACAACCGTCACCTACCGTATCACAATCGTGTAAATGGATGGGAAGACATTTACCACTCTATCGTAGGAGCTTAACATGAAATTCGCTATTCTTGGTTCTATCGCTATGCTTGGCCTCACAGGCTGCGCAACTCTCAGTCAGCCTCTTGATGGTTGTACAAGTGTAGTTTATCACAACGAAAATACTCCACAGTATATGGCAATCGGCGCTTTGGCCGGTACTGCTGCAATGATCGTTCTGTCTGACGGCAATGTCGGCGGCGTAGAGGCTTTGACCGGCGCTGGTGTAGGTGCGGCCGCAGGTGCAGCAGCATCAGGTGGATTCTATACTGCTCGAGTATGTCCATCTATGTCAGAGGTTTTAAATTAAATGAAAAGAATCCTTTCCATTCTAAGTTTAGTGGCAATGGGTGCATGTGCTACTCCTGCTGCTGCTGAGAAAGCAATCATCACTGAAGTTGAGCCAAACTGGACTCAAGTCACCCGTAATGTTCCAGTTGAAACTTGTAACATGACTCGAGTGCCAGTCTATGATCGTGTACAAGGTCAAGGTGCTACGGGACTAGAAGTTCTTTTTGGTGCTTTGTTCGGCGGACTGGCAGGCAAGGCAATCACCGATAAAGATGAAGGAGCCGCGGCCGGTGCTGTTATCGGTGGTGTAGTTGCTGCTGAAGCAGGTCGTTCCCCTCAACTTCGTATCGTAGGATATGAAGACAAAGAGATTTGTACAACTCGTTACGTCAATCGCACAGAGTCAGTAGTAAAGAATTATACTATCTTTTATGAGTGGCGTGGACATTATGGTTCTAGTGTTGTCAATGAGCAATACATCGAAGGTGACTATGTTGACGTAGACGTGTCGATCCGTCTTCGATAAATTATAACTGCCCGTAGCTCAGCTGGATAGAGCAACGGATTTCTAATCCGTCGGTCGTAGGTTCGAATCCTACCGGGCAGGCCAATCTTATCATATAAATAGTAGGAATATTTAACTGCACGAGTGTTCCAATGTTCGTTACTACCAAAGCTCAAGACCTCCTTACATACTCCAGATCGACTACCGGTACCTATATCGGTAGTGATGGTCTGTTAAAGACTGCAGCAGTCGATGAGGCTCGCATTGAGTATGATGGCAGCGGTAACGTACAAGGATTATTGTTAGAACCTATTAGCACTAATCAGTGGACTAACAGTACTACCTTCACTGGACAGTGGGGACATAATGGCACTCTCACAGGGGGTCAATCACCTGATCCTGCTGGTGGCAGTAGTGCTTATCTTTGGACGGATGTTGATACTGCTGGTGGCCAAGATCAGTTAAATGCTACAAAAAGTGGTATTACTGCTAGTGGCGATAATAGATGGACAGCTTCGATATTTGTAAGGAAGCCTCCATCAGCTCCAGCAGGTACTGAGTTTGAGCATTGGAATTTTTTAACTGGTGGTACGCTGCAAGATTTGTATACTCGCTGGGAATTTGACTCGAATGGTGCTATTAGTTTAACATCGCAGGGCAATGGAGGCGCCGGAACGTCAGTACCATTTAATGTAGGATATGATACCTTAGCTAATGGATGGTATAGAATTTATCAAACATTTTTTGATGCATCAGGAAATAATACTAATGTACAGCAAAGAATCTTTGCTGGTAGAAGAGCTGCTGGATATACTGGTTCACTCCTGGTATACGGGCCACAGCTAGAACAGAACCATATGGTAACTAGCTATATCCCAACGACAGGCGTAGAAGGTACTAGACAGCCTGACATAGCATATATTGATACAGATCAGTTTGGTGTAAAGCAGGATCGTGGTACAATTGTAGCTGAAATTAATAATCTAAAGTGGCATACCGCACAATCCTCTGCTTCTTATCAAAGGGTCATCGAGTTCGGTAATACTACTAATACTACCGACAGAATTATTCCACTAATTGTTAAAACTGATACTAACCTACTTTATGCAGAAATAATCACCGACGCTACTTATCAGGCGTCGTACCAACATGAAGACTATGCTGACTCTGCTGACGTAGGACCGTTTAGTGCTAAGATAGCAATACGATATGATGAAACCTCAGCTCGACCTGCTCAAGACGGCGTACTGATTGGAAACGATCTATCAATTTCTGATATCGAAGGCGAGCGTCCTTATAGAACTAGACTGGTTTTACGAAATCAATCTCAAGATGCCACCGGTAATGGTAGTGATATAAGATTTCATATTAAATCTTTACAGTACTATCCTAGGAAACTAAGTAACTATGAACTTCAACGTGATACTGATCCTGGTACATTAAATACGTTCGAGGTCTCCAACACAGGTGGAGACATATGGACTATCGATGGGCAGGCTGGAAACAACCCTACTCTGAGTTTAGACACGGCCACTACATACAAGTTCAATATCAACTCCCCGACAGATGCTTTCTATATCACTACTGATGACGGCACTGATCATGAACCTGGACAGTTCATTGATAAAGTCTCTTACTCTGCAGCAAAGAACGATAACAGGCTCAAGTCAAACGAGCACGGATTATCCGAATGGTACTGCTTTGACTCCACAAACGCAACTTACTCGGCAATATACCCTAACACTACTATATACGAAGAGTACAATGGAACTGCCACTATAAAAGTAGGTGCTACTACAAAGCCTCAGAGCGGCACCATCGCCGTTCTTCCAGGTAGAAAGTACTATGCAAACAGACCTATTCACCTGATCGGCCTTCAAGAAAATAACGTCACTTTGACTTCTCAGGGTGACGTTGTTCCTCTGACAGTCCGAGGACTAGTCCATGGGCATATCGGCAGAGACGATGTTTCCAACGGCAAAGATACAATCTATGATATATACGCTCCGTTCGGCGCCGGTTCAGTCGCAGTGTATGACGATGTTGCAACTGGAATCGACGGTACCGCGACAACGACGATCAACGTAAGCGCTAATGGAACGGCACAGTACACAACGTCATCTAATAATAAGTACGTCATGTTTAAATCGACAGTTCCGGTTGTGATCTCAACCTACAGAGAGTTTTACGATCCAGTGTCTCAGCACGGTGATACCGGCATCGTCTATCCTGCTTCTACTCATGTTTATTCACATATTACAGGCGGCTATTACAGAACTGTAACTAATACAGCTGTTGATGGCAGTGGTAGTAGCACAGGATATGTAACTTATGATAGCACAGATAAGGTGTTTCAAGCAACTCATGGTGATGGCGGGGGCCTAGAAGGACAGGTCGCTTTGGGATATGAGTACCTGAGTGATACCTACAGCTATGGTGGAGTTCTATCAGATTTTGTTATTGTTGCCCCTTATGCTAGTACTAGTATTACAGTTTCTTACTGGAGTGATTCTGACGAGGAATGGAAAGTAGGAGAGACCTTTAGCTTGAACGGTAGCAAGACTAGTCCTGCTCAAGTCCAGCGTGACGGAACTTTAGGTTTTGGCGTGACTGCAACTACACTGTCCGGCGCCGCCAACAACTTCATTAGCAACACTACAGATATCTGGAAATGGGAAGGAAACAATCCATTCTTTTTAAGACTCAACGCTGCCGGCGATCCTGATGAAGAGTCTATGCTCGGATGGATGTCCAGCAGGACTGAGTTGACCGGCGATAGGGAATACACGTCTGAAGATGATGTGCTGTATTTGACTACTCCGTCTAGTGCAACGACTCTGTACTATATTGGAGGTATAAATGATAATGCAAAAGGAACAATTAACGTATCTTAATAATGGAGTAAATTATGTTATTTCTTGGACTTGGAGCAGTAGCGTTTACTGCAACCCTCTTCGTTGGAGGCTGGATTCTGTATGACCAGTTTCAGAACAAGGAAGAGGTAGACGACAACGAAGGTGAGAACCTTTCTACAGCATACTACGCAGATGCTGAATGGTTTACAGAACCACAGGCTGGTATCAAGTACCTCGTTGAGGATGACGAAGGTATTGATGCCCAGCTAACTCTCGAAGCGGTTATGGATTGGGTAGAGGCAGACGAGCCTAACATCTGGACAGGTGACTGGAACGTTACTGTCTGGACATGGAACGATGCTGGTGTGATTGGCATCAATGGCGACGCTTCTACCCTTATCAAGGATCGCTACGACGATGTAGAGATTCCTTACTTTACCGGTGACGGATTTGTTGAACACGCAACAGTTGACTTGGAGTTTGCATAATGGATATGACTACAAACAAAAATATCTCTAAAGAGTTTCGTAAACGCCTGGATATGATTAACCGCTGGAAAAAGAAGCAGAATCCCAATGTGACTGTATGGACTGCTGTCAAGAACAGTGAGGGTAAAGAGACATATAAGTACGAGCGGAAGAAGGCCAATGAAGCGTGGGGTAAGCCAGAATCCTTCTTCATGAAGTAAACATCTAACAGCCGCTATAGCTCAGTTGGTAGAGCAGTTGATTTGTAATCATCAGGTCCCGAGTTCGAACCTTGGTGGCGGCACCACATTGAGAGGTAAAAATGCACATCGAGAGTGACACCAAACTAGATTACTCGGACGTTCTCCTTCGTCCGAAGCGTTCAACACTAACGTCTAGAAAGGAGGTCAAGCTCACTCGAACATTTGCATTTCCTCATTCTCAACGAAAGATCGACGTCAATCCTATTATCGCAGCTAATATGGATGGCGTCGGTACTTTTGAGATGCTCAAGGTTCTTTCAGAAGACAACATGCTTGTAGCACTCAATAAATCATACACTCCAGAAAAACTCCGCGATGTATATAGTCATGCAGCTATGAAAGATAGCAACCGCATGAAAGAGAGTCTATGCTTGACAATTGGTATGCAGGATGCAGACTATGAAAAGGTCAGAGAGTTAAAAGGTAAATTCCCTATTATTTGCATTGACACTCCGAACGGCTACATGGAGAAGTATGTCCAATTTGTAAAGTCTATCCGTGATCTTTGTGGTGTCAATAATATTATCATTGCAGGTAACGTAGTTACCGCTGATCAGACACAGGAGTTGATTCTAAATGGAGCTGACGTGGTTAAAGTGGGCATTGGTCCTGGATCTGTTTGTACTACTCGTATTGTTACTGGTGTTGGGTATCCGCAACTATCGACGATTATGGAGTGCGCGGATGCCGCTCATGGGCTTGGCGGTCATGTTGTTGCTGACGGGGGTTGCACTTCTCCGGGAGATGTAGCCAAAGCATTTGCTGCAGGCGCAGACTTTGTAATGCTTGGTGGTATGCTGGCAGGTCATGATGAAGGTGGTGGTGAACCTGTCTATAAGTATATTCATAACAATGAGTACTACTACATGAAGGAAGATGAGGTCTATAAGCCTGTTATCGACCGCAAAGAGTTTCGTCAGTTCTACGGCATGTCATCCAATACAGCTAACAAGAAGCATGCAGGTGGACTGAAGGACTATCGTGCATCAGAAGGCCGGGATATCCTTGTGCCTTACCGTGGTGCAGTTGCTGATACCGTACAGTATATTTTGGGCGGGCTCAGGTCCACGTGCACGTACGTAGGAGCAAAGCAGATAAAAGACCTGACTAAGTGTGCTACATTTGTCAAAGTGAATAATCAATACAACAGGGTATATGAGAATGCTTAAACTTCGTGAACTAACCATGGAGCAACATAAGAATGCAGAACGTTCCAACTTTGCTAAGAAGCTTGTTTCAGGTAAAATTGATAGAGCCGAGTATGCTGAATATCTTCGCAATATGTGGGTGGTATACAATTGTCTAGAAACATGCGCGATCAAGTTACGAACTCTTGAAGGTATTGAAAACATCAGAAGAACAAAAGGCATTAAAAGTGACTTGATAAAAATTTTAGGATCAAAAAGAGAAGCTATAGATACTTCTAACCTGTGTCCATCTACAATAGAGTATGTAGATTATTTGACTCCGATTTCTGATCCTGAAAAGATCTTAGCTCATGTTTATGTTCGGCACATGGGTGACTTATCTGGCGGTCAGATCATTGCTAATAGAATTAAGGACAAGCTGCCTACTAAGTTCTATGAATTTGCAGAAGACCCTGAAGTCCTGAAGGATAAGCTAAGAGAAAAGCTAAATAATGATATGGCAGATGAAGCTATGGTAGCTTTCGACTATGCACATAAAATCTTTTTAGAACTGGATGCACGGGATGATCTGGGATAAGCTTATAGATATTCAGTATCTTATTGAAGAGAAGCTGGACAAGACTGGTAAAGAAATTGCAGAGCCTGGTATGGACAGGTTTAACCAACCAGGCTGGGTTAATCGAGTATGGACATCAAACTCTTATCGCAGAGCTCACGTGGACGTAGTCGATGCTAGAGAAACCAAAAAGCTTTGGATGATGCACTTCTGTATCTTTCCACACCTTAGCAGTGATGCTCCTATTCTAGGGTTTGATGTTATTGCTGGTAAGAATAAGATTACCGGCGCCTTCTTCGACTTTAGTCCTACTACAGATATAAGTCATCCTATGTCTAACTGGTTTGCTAACACAATGGCTAAGTACGGCTACAACAAGACCAGAACACTTCCAGAGTGGGCACAGAAGATTTTTAGTAAGCATATGGTTGCAGCCGGTAACGTATCAGAAGAATCTGAAATGAATATGATTACTGATATGATTAATGAAGGCTTGACATACTACCTAGATAATGTAGGAAACTACAACGGTGCTTTTGTCTACGATCATATGGGCCAGTTAGCTCAGAACAGATATGCTAAATACCAAAAGCAGAACCCACACACTCCTAGGACTATGGCTTCACTAGGATTGGATGAAGATGACGTGAAGCTTTTTATCGATAAATGTTTATTCCCTGAGGTTTAATATGCCAGTCTATACAGTTAGAAATGACTCTACTGAAGAGTACTATGAAGTGAATATGTCATATGATGAGTTTAAAAAGCTGCTGGAAGATAATTCTCACTTACGTCAAATCTTTAAGATGCCGGCAACTGTGAGTGGTAGGATGACCACTCTACGCAGAGCCGGAGGGGATTGGCAAGATCTTCTTAAGAAAGTTAAAAAAAGTTCAGGTAGGGATAACACTATTAATGTCTAAGCAGAAGGGTGTCAGGTCCCTAAAGCTGAAGCTTGAAGATCTACCCGAGATTGAACCAATCACTGAAACTCAAAAAAAGGTATTTACTTTCTTTGAAAAAAGTGGTAATATAGTTCTTGCTGGTTCGGCTGGAACTGGTAAAACCTTTGTGGCATTATACCTAGCTCTGGAAGAAGTACTGGATAGAGAGACACCCTATGATCAAGTCGTACTGGTTCGATCAATTGTACCCACACGGGATATCGGCTACCTGCCTGGGAATGAAGATGAAAAGAAAGATGCTTATACCGGCCCCTACAGAGCAATCTGTGATGAGCTATTCGGTGAAGGTGATGCCTGGAATAAGCTCGTACAATCCGGAATTATTAAGTTCGAGTCTACATCTTTCATTCGAGGGACCACGTTTAACAATTCGGTAGTGATCGTAGATGAGATGCAGAACTTAAACTTCCACGAGCTGGACTCAGTAATCACCCGTATCGGTAGAGAGTGTCGAGTCATCTTATCAGGTGACTACTACCAATCTGACTTTGATAAGGAAAAAGACAGAGACGGCATACTCAAGTTCCTAACCATCGTAGAGCAAATGAAAGACTTTGAGATCTTTGAGTTTGGTTGGGAGGACATTGTTCGGTCAGGCATTGTCCGTGATTATATCATGACCAAGGAAATGCTAAAAGTCAAATGAAAGGATAAGACATTGGCTAAGTTTTCGCGTTTTGACCCGCGTAACAAAAAGAATGGACGTAACAAGAAGATGACCCTAGGTGAATATCCCAAAGGTCCAAAGCGTGCAGGTGCAGATATCGATGAAGATAAGTACCTTCGTAAGTATAAAAAGATCGAGTATGATGAATACGATCCTGTTCTCCAAGATGAAGTTGAAGAAGAACTAGGATGGGCAGTTAGATGATTCTTGTATTAGCAGCTGTAGGCACATTCGTAGTAGTGTGTCTGCTCGGTTTAGGTTTTAGTGTTCTGATGAAAATGTTGACGGATAGAGAATAATGATTGCTGGTAAAGTATGGGGTTCGACAGAACTGATTGAAGCGAACGGTGCACTAGAGTTTCACCGTATCTTCACCAAGAAGGGTGGAGTATGTTCTAAGCATAAACACGAATTTAAATGGAACGGATTCTTTGTAGAGTCTGGATATATGCTTATTCGCGTTTGGCAGAATGACTATGACCTAGTAGATGAGACTATCTTAGGTCCAGGTGAATGGACCAAAGTAAAGCCTGGTGTCTATCACCAGTTTGAGTGCATTGAAGATGCTGTTGCCTTTGAAGTGTATTGGGCAGAGCTAAATAATAATGATATTGTTAGGGAAACCGTTGGATACTCGCAGAACGTTTGAACACGTAAAAGTTCACTTTGATTATGATGACCTGTTGACTGAGACTACAGATGCAGGTCGAGTCTACTTTACAGAGGACAGTAAGAAGTATCCTTCGATTACCACTGTCCTCTCTATCCTTTCGCGCGCTGGTATAGCTGCATGGAGACGTAGAGTAGGTGATGAAGAGGCAGATCGTATCTCTCGCATCGCTACTACTAGAGGTTCAGCTGTACACCAGATCGTAGAGGATTATATAGATAATAAGCCTGATTATGATGCAGGCTATTTTCCAAACATCTTAGAAAACTTTCTCGATATCAAAGGGATTATCGATAAGCGTCTAGGTAAGGTCTATGCACAGGAACAGCCACTGTACTCGCACCACTTAGGTGTTGCAGGTCGTGTGGACTGTGTAGCTGAGTTTGATGGACAGCTGTCTATCATTGACTTCAAGACATCTAAAAAACGCAAGACTCGTAGCAACTGCTACAACTATTTCATGCAGGAAGCTGCTTACGCAATCATGTGGGAGGAGCGGACCGGCATGCCGATTACGCAACTCGTGACTGTCATGTCTGTTGACAATGATCATCCACTTGTTTTCGTAGAACACCGTGACGATTGGACGGAAAAGCTAAATGCAACCATCGAACAATACAGAGCAGAACAGGCTGAAGCCTCAGAAGATCACACCGGTTAAATCAGACGTCAGGTACTACAATGTTGATGGGACTTTTTGTTCCACCAACATGTGCCTGGAGAAGTTTGATAGTGTGATCGCTGTAGAAAGAAAAGCATTAAACGGTAAGGTCTATAGTCAGTACTTCCACGTCTGCAATGAGTGTGGACGTAAGTACGAGACCTCGCGCAACAAGAGCGACACATCTGAATCTAGACGTGAAGCTGAACTGAAAGGCAAGCTATGAACTCAGATCCATTTATGCCATTAGATGATCTTCTAGGTATGGGACAAAAGAATAAGAATATCTTCTCTGGCAAATCCCTTGTCCAGCAGCACGATCTGTACTTGTCTGGCGAGATTAAAAGTTCGGATCAGTACACTGATTGGTTCGAACTACTGCGCTCTGCCGGTAAATCTGATATTATTAAAATTCACATTAACTGTTATGGTGGTGATCTGTTCACTGCAGTACAGCTGATGCGCTGCATCACAGAGTCTAATGGTAACATCATTACGTCTGTTGAAGGTGCATGCATGTCAGCAGCTACCATGATTTTCCTGGCATCAGAATCGTTTGAGGTATCTGACCACTCTGCCTTTATGTTCCACAACTACTCTGGCATTACTATTGGTAAAGGTGGAGAGATGTACGAGCAGATTAACTTTGAAAAGAAGTGGTTCAATAAGTTAGTTAATAACATCTATAAAGACTTTTTGACCGAAGAAGAAATTAAGGACATTGAGCACGGCAAAGACCTATGGCTAGACGGCGATGAAGTTGTTATTCGTCTAAAGAAGATGGGTAAGTTTGAGGTCGATAAACAGCTTAGCTTAGAATTAGAGGATGAAGGGAATGATGGTTAAAGTTCCAGTGAGCGTCGGAGAGTTGTTCGATAAGATTACAATTCTTCTTATAAAGAAAGATAATAAGATTGAAGGCGTAGACAAAGAGCTTGATCTTTTAAATGAGATTTCTAAAAAGATACAAAAAAGCGTTATTCTTGATGCGCTGGTCTCTCAACTCATGAACATCAATCAGAGCCTGTGGAGTATTGAAGACTATAAGAGATACTGTGAAAAGAACAAGATTTTTGATGATGATTTTATAGATCGTTCTCGAGCAGTCTATTATCTGAATGATGAGAGAGCTAGGATCAAGTCCAAGATCAATCAGTTCGTTGGATCAGACATTCATGAATATAAGAGCCATGGAGATTACTGATGAAGCACCTGGCCCTATATCATCATAGCAGAGTTACTCCAGGAAAAAAGCACGGTACTCACAGGCTAGGAGATAAGGTGCATACTATGTTTTGCGCTTATCAGTATGGAGTTTACCACGGTGAGCCAGTAACTATGCACTTGAGCAGTAAGTTAGCATACACAGATATGATGAAGCAATGGAATGAGATCTTAGATCTGTTTCCAAAAGATTCAGTTGAGCTTAAGATTTGGGATGATATGGGAGTCCTTACAGATGAAGAGATCATTGAGTTTCTTGAGTCAAAGGGAATAGAGTCTCCTAATGTCTACTTCTATGAAGACGCAAAAGAAGAAGACATTGACATCACCTATTATCTTAAGAACAAGCAGCTAGTTCCTCCTATTGATGTAGAGGTAGACCTACCGCCACAAAAATTTATTACCATGCAGTGGGATAGTCCAGATCCATCCAGAAGGATGCCAGAAGACTTTATACAGAGACTGGTATCTTACTATCAGAGAACTGGTTACGATCTTATCGAGATTGGTAAAGATCAAAGTCTAGCTCAGATATCGCATTACTTAAGCAAAGCTGAGATGCATGTAGGTGTACATTCAGGCATGCTGCATATGGCGCAGATGTATATGCCTCATAAGAAGATACATATATATTCTCAGATTGGAGCTCAAGATCATGTCAAAAGGTTCCAGGGTTTTGGTAGTAAAGTGAATCCATTATTAGGACTAGTATGATGAAAGATATTATGTTTTTTAGTGGAGGGTTTGATCCTATCCACTCAGGCCACATCAGCGCGATTAATGAGGCGAGCAAGCACGGTGAGTTAGTAATTGGTCTTAATTCAGATGATTGGCTGACTAGAAAAAAAGGAATGCCGTTTCTTCCTTTTGAAGAAAGAAAAAATATCATCTCTCAGTTCAAGAACGTTAAGACAGTTATAGGATTTGACGATAGTGATGGCACCGCTATCGGAGGTATCGATAAAGCTCTAGAGCTATTTCCTGATAGCAAGATTATCTTTGTCAATGGTGGGGACCGGACTCCTGGAAACGTACCCGAAGAAGAGCACTTTAAAGGTAATCCTAGAGTGGGCTTTAAGTTCTCAGTAGGAGGAGATGATAAGCGCAACTCTTCTAGTTGGATTCTTGAAAAATGGAAGTACCAAAAGACTTATAGGGACTGGGGGCACTGGAGAGTCTTAGATGATAAGGTAACCACTAAGACTAAAGAGCTAGTGATTGAGCCGGGTAAATCTTTGAGCGATCAGCGCCATTTCTACAGGTCAGAGCACTGGTATGTGCTATCAGGTAAGTTGGAGATTGATACTGAAACACCTGATCCAGTTGTAAAGAAGACACTTCTACTTTATCCTCATTCAACAGCCACCATTACGTCTAGAACCTGGCATAAGGCTAGAAATGTAGGAACTGAACCTGTCCACGTTATTGAGATTCAGCACGGTACAAGATGCATTGAAGATGATATCGAAAGACGAGATTAAATGACAAGTGTCTTAATAACAACTATAATGAGGGATAATGAAAAGTTTATCCCGTACTACCACAGTCAGATAAAAAAGCTAGTAGAAGCGTATGACTATACATTTTATGTTTCTATATATGAAAATGACTCCAAAGATTCTTCAGCTGAAATGCTTCGCTCTTTAGACTGGTCTTTTTTAAAAGATAGGATTATAATTCAAACGGAAAGTATTGATACTAAAAAGTTTGGATCAGAGATGTCAAGGGAAAGGGTTGATAATCTAGGCGTGGCTAGAATGAAAAGCATATATGCCAATGATAAAAAGTTTTTAGATCAATGTGATTATGTGTTAGCAATCGAGTCTGATTTTTCTTACAACATTAGAGATGTAGGGAACCTGATCGAGTTTAAAAAGAACAATGGATTGCGGAATGTAGATATAGTGTCTGGAGTGAGCATCAATAAGATGTCAGATAGGACAACTAGAGATACATGGGCAACCAGAACCAGCGCAGATACTCCGCCACACTTTAGACATGGGAGACTGCATGAAAACTGGCAGATCACTAAGTACGGAAAGTACTACACCACGTTTAATGGGCTGTGTCTATATAAAGCTGAACCAATAAAGAAGGGTGCAGCTTTTGCTGGTTTTAACAAGAGACTAAATACATTTGACTGCGACACTGCAGTTATATGCGAAGACTTTCATATGATGGGATACTCTGACATATACATTGATCACACTATTAGAGTCATGCACTGCGGATATAGAGCAGCTCCGGTAGAAAACTTTAAATATTGAAAGATTATGACATGAATGATTGGCAATGGCCTTTAATGAAGAATGCTATTCTTGAAGAAGACAAGCAGGCTCTCATTAACTTTATTCAAACTACAGATAGATTCACTAACGGACCTATGGTTCGAAAGTTTGAGCAAGAGTGGAGTGAATGGTTAGGCGCTAACCAAAGCTTAATGGTGAGTTCTGGTAGCACGGCTAATTTTCTATTAGTAGCCGCAGTTAAAGAGCTGTACGGCCTTAAAGACGGTGATAAGGTTCTTGTTCCTGCATGCACATGGATGACTAACGTCGCTCCAGTGATGCAGTTAGGATTCGATCCAGTTTTCTGTGACGTTGAGATGAAGACCTATGGATTTGATATTGAGTATCTTAAGTCCATCCCAAATCGAGATGAGATCAAGGTCGTCTTTGTAAGTCACTTATTGGGTCTGCGCTGCCCTATTGAAGAGTATAAAGAGATTCTTCCTAATGCGATCTTTATTGAAGACATCTGTGAGTCTCATGGTATCACTAACGATGATGGAGTTAAGCAGGGTTCCGAATCACTAGGATCAACATTTAGCTTTTACTTTGGTCATCATATGACATGCATTGAAGGCGGTATAGTATCGACTAACAATGAGGCCCTATATGACTTAATGAAGATGAAGAGAAGTCACGGTCTTGCAAGAGAATCAGTTCACTATGAAAAGTACAAGACCTACTATCCTGAAATTCAGCCAGAGTTTCTATTCATTACGGACGGATATAACTTCAGAAGCAGTGATTTAAATGCAGTGCTAGCATCGTCTCAACTTAAGAACTTATCTAGATCTATTGAGATTAGAAAAAAGAACTTTGAGTACTTCATGTCATTTATGCCGGCAGATAAGTTCTACTTACCAAGCTCTTCAAGTAACAACAGCAGCTTCTGCTTTCCGGTAGTCAGCAAGACTAAGAGGCAGCACACTGACCTTATGACTAAACTTAAAGAAGCTAAGATTGAGTTTAGACCAGTGATTGGAGGAAACTTGCTTAAGCATCCTTTCTTGAGTAACAAAGGATATGGACTTAACACTGAAACTTCTAACGTAGATATTATTCATCAGCAAGGTCTGTATCTAGGAAACAATCACATGATTGGCGAAGAAGAGCTTGATATTTTAAAAGGTATTATTGAGGATCTATAGCATGAAAAAAAGAGCACTTATTACCGGAATCACTGGACAAGACGGCGCCTATCTAGCTAAGTTACTTTTAAGTAAGGGCTATGAAGTCTATGGGTTTTCTTCTCGCAGAGTCAACCAGACTTACCAGAACTTAGATTACTTAGAAATTACAAATGACGTCAATATTATCTTCGGCGATATCACTGACCAATCTAGCATCAACCACGCAGTAAAGACTTCTCGTCCACACGAAGTCTATAACTTAGCTGCAATGAGCTTTGTTGGATTGAGCTGGCAAGAACCTATTCATACCGCCCATGTCGATGGCATGGGGCCTTTGTACTTGTTAGAATCTATTCGTAACTTTGCTCCAAACGCAAAAGTGTATCAGGCATCTACATCTGAGATGTACGGAAACAATTGGGAAGCTGACTTTACGCAGAATGAATTGACACCGTTTAGACCTAGGTCTCCTTATGGTTCGGCTAAAGTCTTTGCCCATCACTCCACTGTAAACTATAGGGAAAGCTACGATCTTTTTGCATGCTGTGGTATCCTATTCAATCATGAGTCTCCTATTCGTGGACTTGAGTTTGTAACACGCAAGATTACTGACGGCGTTGCTAGGATCAATGTTGGTCTAGATGATAAGATTGAGCTAGGTAACTTAGATGCTAGGAGAGACTGGGGATTCGCAGGAGACTATGTAGAAGCTATGTGGATGATGCTGCAGCAAGATGATCCTGATGACTATGTCATTGCAACAGGAAAAACCTGGAGCATCAAGGAGCTTCTTGATAGAGCGTTTGGTCATATCGGCATCAACGACTGGACTGGGTGTGTTGTTCAGAACCCTGACTTTATCCGACCAGCTGAAGTCCCTCACCTGAAAGGTAATCCATCCAAAGCAAAAGATAAATTAGGATGGGAACCTAAGACAAGCTTTGATGATCTTGTAACCATGATGATGGAAGCCGATATAAAAAGATATAAAAAGATATAGAAATGATTAACTTAGTACCAAGCAAAAAGTACTTGAAAGATATGTCTATAACCCTTGGAGATAGATTAGATTATTTTTCATACGGTCTATCCATATCAAAGATAAGAGACACTGATGTTTGCCTGTCATTTTCTGATGAGCTCTTTGAGTTTGTCAATGACAGGTATGATTGGGATAAGCTTCATCTGGGAGCTTCAACAGAAGGTATTACAGAAGTTCTTGAATTCGGTTCAGCAGCACACATGACGTATAAGACAAACTACTATAAAGTCTTTGAAAGCATCTCTGACTGGCCAAAGTTTGATAATATACCTGAACATGATATCTCCTTGCCGGAAAAGTTTGTGACATGGCAGTTTGACGCTGGACAATCATACCGGCAGATCGATCCAGAAAGAAGAGAAAAGATAAAGAAGCACTATGAAGACAGAGGATTTGAGATTATAACCATCGGAGGCCAGGCTGAAATTGAAGGTCTAAGGAAAGATATAAGTCTAACTACATATGTAATGTCAAAGGCATCTTATCATGTCGGCGCAGACTCCGGCTTTCCTCATTTGGCTAAGCTAGTGCTTCCTATGAACAAAGTGCATGTCTATGTCAATTCATATAAAGTCAGCTATCAGGCAAACATCTTAGAGCATGCTGGATGCAAGATAAATTATTGTGAAGGATTTAATTATGCTACGTCAGCTTTTTAATAAGCACAAGTGTGATAAAGGACATAGGCACGGATACGAGTCTGTCTATGAGCCAGATTTTGAAAAGGTAAGAGAAGAACCTATTAACATCTTAGAAGTAGGAATCTTAAGAGGAGAATCGATCAAGGCCTGGGTAGAATATTTTCCAAATGCAACAATCTATGGTATCGATAACTTTTCTAGAGTATCAGCTAATACGATCAGTATTCTAGATCATGAAAGAGTAAAGTGGTTATCAGCAGACAGTATGTCTCCAGGTCTAAAGGATCATATCAAAGAGAACTGGGGAAGCGTCAAGTTTGATTTTATTATTGATGACGGCCTTCATACTCCTAAAGCGAATGCTGCAACGTTTAGTAACCTTTACCCTCTTCTGAAAAAAGGTGGAATCTTTTATATCGAAGATGTTTTCCCTATAGACAAACTCACTATTCAGGAAATGAATCTTCCATTCTTTGCAAACAAAGGTGATACCTTTAGCATGATAGAATATAATAAGTTTTTAAATATAGTAAATCCATATAAGCCTGAGCAGATTGATCTCAGGAAAAACACTGGTAATCTAGACAGCTATATCTTTAAGGTTACAAAATGAAAAGATTGATCTATCAGGTGTATATGGGAAAGCGCAAGAATCTCTATGATACATGCGTTGAGTCTGTCAAGCGCTATTGTGAGAAGTACAATATTGAGCATAGAGTCCAGACGCAGCCTATACTGAGAATCAAACCTAATATATTTCAAAATAACAGGCCAGATCATGTGATGAGGCTAGGATACCTTCCTATTCTTGAAAAAGAAAACGCCTTTGATCTCTTGCCGGAGTATGACCAGATCGCAATCATTGATTCAGATGTATACGTGTCAGAAGATGCTCCTAATATCTTTGAAAGTATAGATGATAATTCATGCTTTGCCGGAGTTCCAGAAAGAGATCTTCCTTTAACAAAAGAGTACTCTGAACTTATTGCTAGATACTCAGAAAGACACTACGGTGAGATTGCGGGAAAGAGCGGTAGCAACTTTGAACCAAACCGTTTAGGATATGAGTACTTTAATATGGGAGTCATGGTCCTTAACAAGTCTTTCCATGACTATATCAAGGTTCCTGTTAAGGAGTGGTTGCAGCTGGCTGAGTTCCAACCGTTTATCAATGGCTATGGTAACTGGGGATGGACGCAAGACCAGACTCTCTTAAACTGGTTTATCAGATCTAGAAAGATTCCATTCAATAGGCTGGAATGGAAGTTCAACGCGCTTATTAGAGCAGTCAGACCTGAGCGTATCAGCGAGTCATATTTTGTTCACTTTGCAGATCAGAACAAGTTGCCTGGCCGAGGAGAAAATACTAAAGAGCTACTGGAGATGATTGGTGTACGATAAAGTCTTTGTTACTGGATCAGATAAAAATAATGAATGGATGCTGGAGTGGTTCTTAAATAACTTTAAGATGCATAACACTACTCCTATCGTATTTGCTGATTTTGGAGTCTCTGATAAGGTTAGAGAATGGGCAGATAAAGAGTTTGATTCTGTTATAGAAATGCCTAAGTCTAAGGGTACATCTTGGTTTCTTAAGCCGTTGACTATGATTCAGGCTTCGAAGGTTTCTAAAAAAGTGTGCTGGATCGATACTGACTGTCATGTACTTAGATCTATAGACGATATCTTTAAATACACTGAACCCCAGAAGCTTTGTATGGGATTAGATAAGCCTTGGACAGAGCAGTTCAATGAGACTTGGCATAACTCCGGTGTAGTTGCGTTTGAAGGAACTCCTCATGTTTTAATCGCATGGGAAAAGAGTGTCAGATCAACAGATAATATTAGAGGCGATCAAGAGGTCTTGCACGCCATGATGAGAAACGATGCATTAAGAAGAAGAGTATATATCAAAGATCTTCCTAACTTTTATAACTGGCTCCGTCTTCAAGTTCAAAACGGAGATGATAGTTTTAATAAGAGAGTAATGCACTGGACGGGAAGAAAAGGAAAGGATCAGATTCGGGAGTTAATGAAGAGTGTCTAAGAAAGTTGTTCATGTTGTTGGTAACGGTGATAATGCAGTGTGGTTTGATAATGCAAAGGCAGAAGGCTTAAGAGTAATATGCAACAAGCCTGTAGTGCAAGTAGACAAAGTCCACACCTGCTGCATTGTAGATTTTAAGATGATGAAGGCTCTCACTGAAGGCAGCGTCAACTTAGATAGATACACGTGGGTCTTAGGGTATAGACCAAAGATTCATATGGAAAAGAATCCTTCCTTTCACATGAAGCACGCTGGTCATATCAGAGAGTTCTATCTCAACCTTCCGCCATACGCTGGTAAGGGTGGACCAGGTTACACTAACTTCAATTGCGGGCACTTCGCCACTCACTACTCTGCAAACAAGTTAAAAGCTGACGAGATTCATATGTATGGCTTTGACTGCATCTTTGATTTTACGACCAGATCAATGACAGATTTCTTTCTCCCTTCAGACAGAGGCGATAACAACACGGTTCGCCTGACTGACGTATGGAGAAAGATCTTTGCTGGTATCTTTAAAGAGTTTGCTGATACAAAGTTTATCCTGCATCACAAGCACGATAATATCAAGATTCCTAAGCTGAATAACATGGATATCGTGGTTCACAACAAAAAATAAAATTTTAACAAAAACTTTGAAAAAAATGCATTTTAGCTATTTACTTTTGCTATGAAAGAGTATATATTCATACTATAACTTGATATAGAAAGGTATGAATGATGTCTCACGAAATTGAAATGGTAGACGGTGTTGCTCAGATGGCTTACGCAGGTGATCTGCCGTGGCACGGTCTTGGTACTGAAGTTTCCGACGATATTTCCACTGATGATATGATGAAGGCTGCAGGCCTGGACTGGTCTGTAACCAAGCAGCCTATGTATTACATGGATGACCTGGGCGAGATGGGTGAGGTACCCGGCAAGACTGCCCTGGTCCGTTCCACTGACAACAAGGTCATGGATATCGTAGGTGAAGGCTGGAATCCAGTACAAAACCAAGAGGCCTTTGACTTCTTCCGTCAGTTTGTAGATGCTGGTGACATGCAGATGCACACCGCTGGCTCTCTGAAAGGTGGCAAGATGGTCTGGGCTCTGGCTAAGATCAACGATGGCTTTACCATCAAGACTCCACAAGGCGAAGACACGGTAGAATCTTACCTCCTCTTCTCCAACCCACACCAGTACGGCAAGTCAATCGACGTACGGTTCACTCCAATCCGTGTGGTGTGCAACAACACTCTCACTCTCTCCATTAACCAGCAGGTAGACAACTACGTCCGTATGGGTCACCAGACTCCATTCGATGCAGCTACTGCAATGGAAACCCTCGGTATGGCTCACCAGAAGCTTGAGACCTACAAGGAAGCAGCTGAGTACCTCTGTCAGAAGACTTACACCTCTGAGCAGATGGTCAACTACTTCAACCAGGTATTCCCTTCCGCTGGTGAGAAAGCTTCCTACAAGGCTCGTGAAGCTCAGGAAGTCATGCACACCCAGGCTGGTGCAGAGCTTGGTGAAGGCACCTTCTGGCAGCTGTTCAACACTGTCACCTACATGACCGACCACACTCTCGGTCGCAACAACGATAACCGTCTTCAGTCCTCTTGGTACGGCTCCAACGCCAATGTCAAGAAGAAGGCACTTGAACTTGCAGTCGCAGCATAGGAGATTATATAATGACTGGCACAAGCTTCATCCCTAACTTTCTTGAAAAGATTCAGTCTGGTTCAGTAGACGTCCGCTTTACAAAGGCGGACGGTACTGAGACTGAACGAAAAGTAACGCTGTCTCCGGACATGATTCCAGAAGAACATCCAGGAGTGGCTCAACCAGAGTATGATAATTTACTCGAGAGCTATGATGATATCCTGAATCAGGACTACCTTCGTGTCTACAGCATCACTGATCAGGGCTGGCGTACGATCAAACCCAGCAAATTAATTAGTTGGGGTATAGGATAAAAAAAGTTCACTTAGGGGGTTTACAAAGCTCCCTAAGTGTATTATATAAGTAGTATTGATTGATTTTTTAGGTTATTGATATGATCCGTTTGGTATCGACCCTCTTCGTTTCTGCTATCGTCACTGCTTCTATGTATGCCATTGTCACTGCTTCGGAAACGGAAGCACATGAACTTGATTGCAACCTCGTCAGCTTCGGCGAGTACGACTATACGCATGTATCAACTAATCTTCCAACACGTAACAACAACCCTGGTAACATCCGCAAGACAAAGGTGACTTACTTTGGCGAGACAACTAATGGATCTGGGTTTGAGTCCTTCGCTGCTCCTGAATGGGGATATGCAGCTATGTTTGATCTTCTTGACCGCCTGTACACTGGACTCACTCTAAGCGAAGCGATCTACAAGTGGGCACCTCCGGTAGAGAACGACACTGAGAAGTATGTTCGGTTTGTCGCAAAGAAGACCGGATATGATCGTAACGAATACAAAGTAAATGTGAATGATGAAAGCATCATCGAGTTTGCCAAGTGGATGTCTGTTCTTGAAGGCATGAAAGGCTTCTCTGATGATGATGTGACTATGGGTTACATGGTATGGGAAAGGTGTTACTAGAGGATGATGAATAATGAATAGTTATGACAAAAGACTGATTGAACGTCTAAGAAACTGGGAAAAGGTATATCCAGAAGACGAAGACAAACCTGAAGGCAATCTTTATCTAGAAGCGGCAGAAAGAATTGTAGAGTTATTAAAGGATCAAAATGATGGATGATTTAAATCAGTTTACCAATTATGTTAAGGCAATAGATATCATTCTGCTCCATGAAGACATTGATCAGCTAAAAGATTTGGAAAGATATTGCCAACATCGTATTAAACAATTAGAGGTTGAGAATGAAGCACAAGCGTTTATGTGAAGAAGGTTTTGGTGAGAAGGGTAACTATACTATTATCCTTCCTATTGACCAAGGAGTAGAGCATGGTCCAGTAGATGCATTCTATTCTACTGACCATCCAGAAATGTTGGACATTGATTATCAGGTGGAATTCATTGCAGAACTGCTACATGAGGGTCTAGTAGGTGCTACAGCACTACCAAAACGCACTGCTAATCTACTTTGTAAAAAGTATCCCCACCTTGCTAAAGATGTTATTTTGAAACTGAATCATGGTAATAATCTAAACCAAACCCTTGAACCATCACAGGCAATCTATGCTAGTTCTCAGGATGCTGCTGACATGGGTGGTGTAGGGTTTACAATCTATCCGGGTTCTTCTAATCAAGATGATATGATTAATTATTTTGGTAAAATCCAAGAACATAAACCGGATAATGTAAAGTCTATTCTCTGGTCTTATCCCCGTGGTGGTGACTTTTATAAGACTACAATTAAAACAATCATGCATGCTGCATATATGGCTGCACAGTTAGAACCTGATGTTATTAAGGTCAAAATGCCAACAAATAATGGCGATGTTACAAACATTGTTAAGGCGGCATGTGGCATTCCTGTAGTCTTCTCGGGTGGACAATACGTTGACACTTACAATATGATTGATTATGCAAAACGTATTAAAGAGGCAGGTGGATATGGTATGATTGTAGGTCGTAATGTATTCCAACGTGAGCGACACCAAGCAAAGCATTTGCTGAAAGAAATACACAGAGTTTTTAGGGAGAGTTAAATGAAATATCTCATAGCAATACTGTTTGCTTTGGTTCCTAGTATTGCTATGAGTCAGGTGATCACTAAAGAAAATATGATTATGGAGTATAAAGACATTGCCAGTTTAGCTGCGGCTGAAGTTCTGGGATGTGGTAAAATTAATAAAGAAAACATAAAAAGATTTAATACAATTTTTGATGCCTTTATGCTCGACAAAGCTGAAGAAGAAGGTTTTAATGTTACAATAGAAGATATTGAAGGATGGAAACTGGCAACACTAATTGAACAATATGATGCAATGAGAGGTATTCCATGTTCAGTGATCAATGAATCTATTGATGAGTTTAATGAAACAAGTCGATATACACAAGAAATATACGACTATTATACACCAGCAGGAGGAATATAAATATGGCTACACTTAAGAATAAACTACGTAAAAAGCACTTCGATACCAAGTTCCGTAAAAAGAAAGCTCTGGATAATTTAGCTGCCTTTGATATGGAATATGCACACAACCACGATATTAATGAAATCCTTCGTGGTAACGAAGCATACGCAGAGTTTCTTAACGAGAAGAATAATGGATATTGAATACAAGATCCTAAGCCGAAAACGTTTCTGCGACATGGTCGAAGAGTACATCTACATGAAGGATGTACCTTATATGGAAGCTGTTATTGATTTAATGGGCGAGCATGAAATAGAAGCAGATCGAATACCAAATTTAATCAATACATCGATTAGGGATAAGATCGAAGCTGAGGCTCGTGATCTTAACTTCCTAGAACAAATTAACAAGTTGCCATTATGAAAAGATTGAGAAATTTTATGTTACGTTTAATTGGAATGTACATCCCCTTTGTCCTGGTTATCCTAGGCATCGGAGCATGCAGCTATATCTACAAGGATAACTTCCTTGATAGGTTTAAGCAAGAGGGGACGGTAGATGCACCAGAATCACCCGTACTGGAGAGTGAGGAAGAACCCGTTATCGTGGAAGAACCAGTTATTGAAGAGGAGCAGCCTGATGCCGTGGAAGTGGATGCCAGTGAAGGGGAGCTATCAGCAGGTACCTTACCCGGAATCGGAGAGTGTGTCTGCCCAGATCAAAGCACCCCAGCTCTGGAAGAAGAATAATATAGAGGATGACGGTTTTATCACCGTCCATCCTGATTTGAATCCTCCACTTGAACCCATGGAGGTAGAGGAAGGGTCAATCACTTTTCCTGAAAAATAAGGGGTTTACAAATACAAAAAAATATAGTACAATACAAACTTCATATTACGAATATACAAGGATACAAGAAATATGTCATTAGCAGCACTTAAAAACTCCCGCAACTCCTCTATCGATAAGCTTCTGAATGCAGCTCAAAGCCTGAACGAACCGACTGAGCGTCGTGGTCCAGATGAGCGTATGTGGAAACCTACTGTCGATAAGTCCGGTAACGGGTACGCTGTAATCCGATTCCTTCCTACACCTGAAGGTGAGGACCTTCCGTTTGCACGGTACTGGGATCACTTCTTCCAGAACAAGACTACCGGCCTCTACTATGTAGAGAAGTCCCTGACCACTATCGGTCAGAAGGACCCAGTCGGTGAGCTTAACTCCAAGCTCTGGAATGCAGGCGGTGAAGGTTCCCCTGAACGAGATCAGGCTCGGGAACAGAAGCGCCGTCTCCACTACGTATCAAACATCTATGTAGTATCGGACAGCCAGGCGCCCGAGAATGAAGGTAAGGTGTTCCTCTATCAGTACGGTCAGAAGATCTATGAAAAGCTGATGCAGGCAATGCAGCCTGAGTTTCCAGATGATGATCCGGTCAATCCGTTTGATATGTGGGAAGGTGCGGACTTTAAACTGAAGATTCGCAACGTGGCCGGTTGGCGTAACTACGATGCTGCAGCCTTTGCCGCACCGTCTGCCTTGGCTGATGATGAGACACTGGATCGCATCTACTCTCAGGTACACTCACTTAAAGAGTTTACTGATCCATCGACCTTCAAGTCATATGAAGAACTGAAGGCTCAGCTGGATACTGTACTTGGTGAGAGTCCAAGCATGACTACTCAGCAGCGAGAGGACCTGTCTATTACAGCCGAATCAGCACCAATGAAGTCAGTTGAGGCCGTCTCTGCAGCTCCACAGGAGACTCTGGATACCTCGAGTGATGACGATGACGACACTATGTCGTACTTCTCCAAGTTGGCTAACGCAGACTAGTCAGCTGCGTAATTAATCACCGGTGGAGTCTCCGGAGCAACAAAGCTGTTGCTTACACTGCTATTTGATGATGCATCAATAGAAGTGACAGATGGAGTTCCACCGGTGGATATTACAGTAACTTCTCTGGCCCTGATCTCAGCCTGATCGAGAGTACGTGCAGATACTGCAGTAGGAGAAACTCCGAATCCTCTCATGTCTCCGGAGACTCCGACAATATTCCTAATCTTTTCGATCTGAACAGCCATCTCATCTAAGCGTAAGCTTGGGTCAAAGATAGAGACAGTCCTCCGATCTCCTTTAGCTAAGTCCTCAAGTTCAGGCAAAGCCCTCTTGATATTCTTAGTGAGTTTGCTGAAGTCAATCTCTTTTACATCTATATCAATCTCAGAAAACATCTTTAAAGCATTTGCCACAGACAGCAGGCCATCGCCCACCTTGTTGATATCATCTTGCTTATCTGCCAGCTTGAGAACTTCATCGATAGGACTCTTTGATCCAGTAAAGAAGCCAAGGATCTTTTCACCAGCATTCGCTAATGCACCGATTCCATCAGACAGTGACACTGCAGCTATTCCCGCCGCCAGCTCACCCATCGTCATTGCAAAGTCTCCTGTCCTATACTTTGCAGCGATATCGTTGATGCTCAGCAGCTTCTCAACATCTTCAACGATTCTTTCAGGCCCGTCGTCATCTATCAGATCAACGAATGAGTTCATCCCTTTAGAAGTAGCAAATGCAGCAAGACCCGCTGCTATGGCTGTCATGGCTACAAAGAACGTGCCGCCTTGCTTAAGAAACTCAAAGTCGTTACCCGTTCCCATGTCGTTGAGAGACAGGAGGGTGTGAACGTTGTCTACAATTCTTTCAGCCCAGTTCTGGCCTTGGAAGAAGTCTATGACTCCTGATGTAGCTCCAGAAGCAGCAACAGCCCCTTCACCTAAAGCAAACGCCACCAGCCCAGCACTCAGAACTCCCATGGCTCCAGTGAACAGAGCGGACTCCCCAAGCATCTTAAAGCCACCACCGATAGCGTCATCGATCGATAGAAGGGTAAGCACATTCTGCTTTATGGCCTCTGCCCAGTTTTGCCCTGAGAATAATTCAACAGCAGCGGCAGCGCTAGCAGAGCCCGAGGCTAGACCTTCTCCTACAGCAAATGCAGCAAGACCGGCACCTAATAGAGCCAGAGCCCCTGTAGTACCGAAGGCTTCACCAAACATCTGAGCCTCACCGCCTTTAAACTCATCTCCAATGGAAAGTAGAGTCAATACGTTCTGCTTTACATTTTCTGCCCAGTTGCCTTTGCTGAACATCTCTACTGCAGTGCTTATTCCTTGAGCGCCTGAAGCTAGACCTTCTCCTACAGCAAATGCAGCAAGACCGGCTCCCAGCGCTAAGAATGCTCCACCAGTTCCAAACGCTTCATATAAAAGCTGAGCCTCACCGCCTTTAAACCCATCTCCAATTGAGAGGAGTGTCAATACGTTTTGCTTTACAGTTTCAGTCCAGCCTTCTTTAGTGAATAGCTCTACGCCTTCGGCCATTCCAGATGAAACTGTAGCCAGTGCTGATCCTGCAGAGAATGCAATTAATCCTAGACCCAATGCGCCGAGAGTGCTGGCTACAACAGCAACATCTCCGGCTGACTCAACATCATCCTTAATAGCAAGGATCTCATTGACATTGGCACGAACCTTCTTACCGTCCAAGTTATCGATAGCAAATAGAAGAGCAGCCAGACCAGCAAGGCCAATGCCGGCTCCGCCTAAAGCTGCGCCGGCGCCTACACCTACTCCTCCAGCAAGAAGACCGGCGCCGGCACCTATCCCTCCTAGGCCCATGCCTAATCCACCGAACA
>Ga0213865_10000532_pt1 | contig 25839 bp, 40 predicted proteins | sample PICome_6_FD_160100 | JGI IMG/M metagenome (GOLD analysis project Ga0213865, IMG submission 160100) | Coastal seawater microbial communities near Pivers Island, North Carolina, United States - PICO282 | ecosystem: Environmental > Aquatic > Marine > Coastal | place: USA: North Carolina...
GCTTGCGGACGAATAGGAAAATGTGGTGCTACCGTCTGCATCTCCCAAGATGAACCACTCCTTGTCATTCCAGCTATCTCTTGAGTCTTTAATTAGCTCCCTCGCTAGGTTATTAACCTGACTGGGTGCCATACCTTCAGCACTTGATACTCCATTGACAGAAACATTATTGCTAGAGGTTGTACTATAATTTTTTGTTGCCATTAGTTATTTCCTTTTAATTGTAAAACTTCATATTTTGGTTTTCCATTTACGGTTGATTGTTCGTTAGGATTGTTGATTTGACCACTTGTTCTGCCAGCATTCTCAACAATAGCTCTAGTATTTTGAATCCATTTGTCTTTGTTACTACCTAAGTTAATCATTCTGTTTATTGCATCTTCAGTAAAAAAGATTTCTGCTAATTCTTTCCCTCTTGATTCAGCTATTTTGTTTGATATATAATTAAGAACGGGAACTCTATCTAAAGAAACATTGAAAACATTATCTTTCAATCCCGCTGTAGTTTGTGATCTTAGCATTGTATCTGATCCTTTTTGTGGCAGATAGCTCGTTGCCTCAAAGACTTCCATTATATTTTTAAAACCTTGTACGGCCTTATCTGGATCTTTGCCTTGAGAAATAGCTACTCCCCTGATCATTTCAAGAGAAAGAGCTTTTTGACCTTTTCCCATAAACATCTCATAAATTTGACCACCATACAGATCAGTTGGCTTACCTTTAGTGATATTGTTTATTTTCTTATTAACGACAATCCCGGCTAATTCTGGAAACAGCTTAGGATCAATCTTATTTAATTCGTTACTAAGTCTTTTTATGTTTATTGGATCGAGGTTTTTTGGATCAAAAAGAGTATTCTCTAATAAAGTAAAGGTTGGATTTGTTACTTGTGTAAGATCCCCTTGTTCTAGATTTAACGTTCTAAATTTATCAGCAAATTTTTTATTAGCTTTAGCCGTAAACTCAGAAGCCCTAGTAAAGTATTCGTTGCTGTCTAATATGCCTTTTATATTTCCAGCTTGTTTCCCGTAAAGAATTCGAGTCGCTCCGTCTAGCTCTGCATTTTGTGATTGCTTCGTTGCAAACTGATAAGCGTCTTGTAAATTTGTATTAGTTATTTGACCGCTTTTTGATTTTAGTCGATTTGCAATTTGAGCAAAGTGAACTCTGTTAGCTACAGACTCATTTTTCACTGCTGTTTCAAGTAAATCTAAATAGGTTTCACCAGCCATATTTAAATCAGTTGCTTGATCAAACTTAGCCCAGCCACCTTTTTTAAGAGTTCTTGCTTTAAAATTTATAGCTTGGCTTAATTTTTCTTGTTCTTTTACGAGAGTATTTACAAAATTATTAGTAAAACCTTTTGTATCAACTTTAGACATATCTATATCTGGAAATGTCTCGTTTAAGAATTTTCTGTTAGTATTAGAAATTTGAGGAAATCTATCTTTAGTAAAATTATTAACAATACTCATTCCCCCTTCAGATTTTCCAATAGCATCTAAAGAGCCGAGCATTGTTTTATCACCAGAGACTTTAGCGATTGCTTCTGGCATAGATAAGTCTATTCCAAACTCTTTTGCTTTTTGTACGAGGTCTTCAGCTTCTTTTACCTTACCTTGTTGTTTAAGATTTTTAATTGTGTTACTTAAATTTGCTAAATATTGAGGATTTTTAAAACCGAAAAATAAATTACCAGCTATATCAGCCCCTAAGCCAGCAATAGTTGATCCTGTTTCTCCTAAAACTCCCTCTGAACCTTCTTTAACAGCTCCAGCTCCAGCTCCTACACGACCGGGGATTTTACCAAAAAATCTTCCGCCCGTTCCGTACTCTGACATTGTTTCAGCAAACTCACCCAATTTTGTTTTTGGTGTATATCCAATAGGACTATCTTTTATAAATTGTTCAACTTGTTGATAAGACGGAACATAGGAGATATTAGTTCTTTTAAACTCTGTTTTGTTTTCTGGATTTAAAAGACCTTGTATTTTATTAATCCCGAGCTTACCAAGATTGTATAATTCTTCTGGTGCAGAAAGTAATCCGCCAACACCTTTAGCTATACCAGAGACGCCAGATCGAGCGACGTCTATCGGCGTTGAAATTTGTCCTGTTTTTTTAGTGTATGGTATTAATGGAATTTTACTCATTTTTTTTTAACTCATCTAGATTTGGAATGCCTACAGGCGCACTATAAAAACCGTTTCTTGTAAAACGGAAAACTGCTCTACCCTCTTGAATATCTATTAGAACAGCTGATCCTTCATCGTAATCTCGTTCTTTTTCTATCTGTGATAAATGATTTTGATACTCGGTTCCGTACACATCAACATCAAAACTTTCACCCTCATTTTTAAACTGTTCGATAAGCTGTGATCCTAGTAGTTTTTTCATTTCTTGATCTAGGATTGACCCGTTTTCTTTCATATATTCACTTTCAGCTAGACCCCAAGCAGAGGAGATTTGTTGTCCTGATGCGTCTGGATTTTTTGCTAAGTAATCCATAGTCCATTGATCATAGAAATTTTTCTTATCAATAACCTTTTGATTGGTCTTTTCTAGGATCTGTAACATTAACTCAAGACCTTTTTTGGTTTTACCCATAGTTGGAGAAATCTGTCCAAAGTAATCCATTTCTCTTTCAGAAACAGCACCTTTGGTATTTTGAATTTGCCCCATAACGAAAGAACCGAACTGAACATTTAAGTTTTCAATATTAGATACATCTCCGCCCAGGATTTTCATAACGTCTGCTTTTGTTTGAGAGAATGCACCAAACATATTTTCATCAACGCCAGCCATTAAATTTTGAATAGTATTAATTCTATTTAAGTTTTCGTTTGCTCCTTTAACTTCCTCTCCATAAACCTTGCCAAGTTCCATAAAGTTTTCAGCTCCGACTTTATCTAATTCACTTCTTCCGCCGGGTAAGGTTACAGTAGTATTGCCACCTTTGGCTAAATTGACAGGAAGGCCGTCGCTACCCATAGCAAAATTACCGTCTGTAATTCCAAACTTTATTCTTTCTTCCATTGTCATTGGTCGATAAGTTTTAGCTTTACCTCTATCAGTAACTAGTTGATTACCAGCTTGCATCGCTTCTGATAAGGCTTGTCCAAAAGTAATAGGGACTGGAGAATATCTGCCCGCTCCTAATAATCCTTGAGTAAATCCTGTGCCAAAGTCTGTTCCTACAAAATTACTTACACCTTGTAGTAAGTTATTTCCTCTACTTGGTGATTTAGCTCCCATTTTTACGTTACGGCTAGTTGCAACTGGGGTCGTATTTGCAGTCGTCTGATTAGTTTGTGTTGTTGGTTGTGTTCTAGGAAGAAGACCTTGTTGTATTTTTTGTTCTTGAATAAATTGTTGGTTGGGGCTTCCCTGTCCTAATAAAGAATATTTATTAGCGATACTATCTTGGTCAAATATTGATCTAGCCATTATCCCATAGCTCCTAATAATCCACCGCCTACGGCTCCAACCATAGGGTTAATACCCGGAACCATACCCGCTAACTTTGCACCAGATAAAGCTCCACCAAGTAAGCCAGCTCCTTGATTTCTAAATACTGGCTGTGTTTGAACAGTTGAGGTTGGTACGTTTGCACCTAACGCTCCTAAGTATTGGTTTAATTTTAAATATGGTTTTTGTTGTTCAAAATCAAATCTTGCTACGGCGTCTTGTAGTTTTGCCATATCTAAAGACTCTCTTTCAGATCCTACACTTGCTAGAGCTTGAATATCATCATAATCAGCCTGAGCTAGTCCCGGAGCTAATTGAGTTGCTTGGAACTGTCTATCTCTTTCACGATTAAACTGATCTCCATAAACTTGATTTGCAAGTTGACCTAAGCTTCTTGATAAGGTTTCTTGATTTGCTGAACTTCCTAATCTACCAGCTTTACTAAACTGTGATTGTACTTGTGAGGTTACGTCTCCCGCCATTTGATCAAATAAAGCTTGGGTGTAAGGATTTGAAGTTGGAGATAAATAATCTCCAGATAAAATTTTATTTATTTCAGATTGTGCAGATCCTAACAAGGGATTACCACTTGTAGCTCTTGCTCTTGCTAATTCTAAAGCCGTATCTGTTTCTGGTGAAAAATCAACGTAAGTTGCTTCCGGGAAAAAGTTTGGCATATCAGACTGATATAATGATTGCGCATCGTCCATAGCGACATCAAGATATGGTCTAATAAAATCTGAAGGTTCTGCTTCAGTGGTTGTTGTTATATTTTGTGGTGTACTACCTTTTGACATGATTATATTTCCTTACTTAGTAAAACTGCTTTCTCCTTAAATCCTTTGAGTTTTTTTACCCAGCCTTTACGTCCAGCGACTTCGACTTGGGTACAATTATTTTTTTTTGCAAATTTTTCGATAACTTGCTGTATTTGATCTAACCAATTTTCTAAGTTAGATCCCCCGGCTAAAACATAGCGAAGTATTTTAGCTCTAGGATATGATGCTATTTCTGTTACAACGGCACTTTCAATTCCGTTGTTCCAACTAATAAACAGTTGAAATCTTTCTTTCTTTATCCCTTCTTCGATATCCATGATGTTATAGGTGTCATCTAAAGCCTTCTCTAATAAAGGGGCTACAGTTGACCAGATCATGAAGAGATCTTTTTTAGGAACTTGAGTACAAACGTTATCCGATAATGACATAAGACAAATTCTGATCAGTGTTTGAAGAACTACTATGATTAATAGTACAGCTACCACTTGCTCTTGAAGTGATAAATAAACTATTCATAGCTGTTCTAGCATTTGCTGATCTTGGCATAAACAGTATGACCGAATTTGCTCCTATTCGTGCGTCTGACAACGTTGTAGAAGTTGCTGAGGCAGTAAGCGTAATGTCTCCAGTGCTATTTATTTTGCCGTCCATAACATTATTTATTGTTATAGCGCATTGTCTAGCATGAGCCTTAGTATCAGGATTAGTTAATGGTACATTTAAAAACTGATTGGCCATTATCTACGTCCTTCTTGTCTTACCTCTACATCAACTCCACTTAGTGTTGAAAAGTTTCCACTAACAGAGATCCTCATTCGGTGGTACCGATTGGTTGTTCTAAGGGGACAATCCCCACTATCTCGAACTGTTACAGCTGTTCCTTCTGTTACAGAGTTTATTTGTGAAGCTCTGCTTATCGGGGTTACTGTTACAGTCGTGTTCTCTCCGTTAGCATCAACAATAGGTCTCGCATTAATAATTGTGCTACGTCTATTCTCAACACCTTCAAACTCTGAAGTGTCCACTGTCGCTGACAATGATCCACCTAAGAATTTCCCAAACTTTTTATTTTCAGAAAAGCCACTCAGTCCTAGAATACCTTCGTTATAAAAGAATGAGTCAAGTGATCTTGGAAGTTCATCTATCGTTCCAAGGGTATCTAATGACTCCAAAGTATTAAACGCTTCTTGTGAAGCTGTATTCATAAAGAGTAAGGCTAGTCCAGATCCCGTTGACCATTTATCAACGGTATAATTATAAATTAATAATTTGTTGTTTACGCCAACCGCTCCTGTCGCTCCTGATCCTCTATAAGACCAGACAACGATACTATTATTAGGGTCGATAGCACTGTAAACTGTCTCCGGGTTAGCTGTAAAATCCTCAAAAAATGTGTTATTTACACGCCCTGTCCCGATAGGAATTAACTCAGCACCACCTTTTAATGCATAAAAGCCGTCCTGTGATAAAAAATAAATCGTATTACCAAAGGTAACAATAGACCTTGGAGCAAAAGCTCCCACATTTCCTATTTTATTGAAAGAAAATATAAGCGGAGTTCCTATGTACTCCATTCGATAAATAGCTCTTTCAAAAAATACAATTCCAAAAGACTCTGATCCGACAATACCCATAAGTCGTCCATGCTCACCGGGGATATCTTGAAATCCACTTTGGGTAGCTTGGCTTGGTGTCCATGTAGAGCTGTCATTAATACCTGACCATTTAACTCGTTGAGGATATTCAACGCTCGACTCTTCTGTGTAACCAGTTACAACAAAGTCTCTTATAACAGCTAGATATTTTGCTTTTAAAGAAACTCTATCTGAAAATGCAGTATCAGTTCCTTCTTCAAACTTTTGTATGTTATCTGCAAAGTTAGTCGCTAAAACATTATTGCCAAACTTAGCAAAGTTCCAATAATCTTTTGAACCTTCTGTCGTGCTATTGTTATATCCACCAGCTTTGCTTTTATCTACGAAGTCTCCACTACTATTCATTTGATAGAGCTTTGTCTCATCACCAGCATAGTTTGTTGTTCCTGTAGCTCCAATAGATGTAAATAAACCTAGTGGGTTTGTGTTTGTTGCTACAGTACTGAGTTCAACAAATCCCGGGAAGCTTTTATATCCGTCAACAAGAGGAATAACATTGTCTGCTTTTAATGCTCCCGTATTCTTATAAGTCGGAAGATCAGTTTGTAAATCTCCAAATTTGATCATTATACCACCGCATCAGCTGACATTTGTAAAGTTTGTGAAGCGGTTCGACCATTCTCTGAACTCGTATTAGCAATTTTTAAAGCTTCTTTATAAAGCTTCGCCCACACATCTAATCTTTCATCTTGCATTAAGAAGGGAGAAGACTCAGCAAGAGCAGAATATAAATAAATGTCTGGGTAGTTTGTGAGAATATCGTTAGTTGCGTTTGAGTCTGATAGAGCTGTAACTTTTTTAAAATGTCCTAATTCTAAAGTAACGGCGGAGTCTGGCTTTACACCAAGTAATATTTGACCGCCAACAATAGTAAAAAATGAAGGTTTTCCAGCACTAACGCTGGTATTGTAATCTTTTAAGAAATCAAAAGGCGCTTTGTATTGAAGGATTGAGTAAGGATTTGATCTATAAATAACGTACTTTGCTTCAATAAATCCCGTCGGTAAATCGTAAGCCTGTGTTCCTGACACTGTAGTTGTTGCAGTGTCAACGACTTCCATTTCTCTAACTCGTAACTCGTTATTAATACGAGACTCAGCCAAAGAAATAAAATCTGGTATGTATGATGTTAAATCATCTCTATTCAGATAATTTGCTATAGCTGTTTTTAAGTTAGTAAAATTAGATATTGCCATTATAGTTTGCCTTTATAAATCCTTAAATCTAGGTTATCTGGATCGTTTAACCATTTTTTCATTCTATCCCAGTCTTTGACAGTGCCGTTTACGTTCATAATTCCTTGTTGTGATAATTTAATAACAACACTCCATGGGATTGATGCTACCTTATACATCTTAGCATCTTGAAAGCCTTTTAATTTATAAGCTTCATCGTTAGCGTCTCTTTTATTGTTTTTTAAAATCTCTGATACATCTTGAGAGTTTTCAATGTGAATTTTTTTCTCTCCTTCGTCTAAGTGTATCTTTGATTTCATTACACCCGTTCCGCTATCAAGGCTTATTTTTTTGGTCATTATATTTTTATTGCTTTTGCTATTTCTTTATCAATGGTGTCCATAACTGCTAAACCTTGGTTTGCAATTCTCTTTTTACCCATTTGTAAAAATCTATCACCAGCTGAAGTTTTTGTAGGTACTTCTTTCCCGTCGCCTCTAGTAAGAGTTAAGTTACTTTTACCTTTGTGGCTTCCTCTTTTATAAATTGATTTTTTAAACATAGTTTCTCCCTAATAAATTGAAGAGGGGGAATAATCCCCCTCAGAGATATAAATATTAATTACGCAGTTAAGTTAAAGATAGAGAAGTTAGCGTTAGGACTTTGTGCGATTAAACTCCACTCACAAAGTAATAATCTTTTCTCGTTATCACCAGAACTTGCTAATTCTTTGGTCGAAAAAGGACGAAGCGTCCCCATAGCCCAAGAATCTGTCTGGACAATGTCAACTCGATTTGCTTGCTGTAATCTATTTGGCACGAATGATAATTCGCCAAAATCTGACACATAGATATCTACTGCCCCTATGACTGACATTGAAGAAGCGTCTCTATATGCAGTTGATACACCGGTAAATGCACTTGCAGTTTGCTTGTGCGAAGGAGACATCATTACTGCTTCTGGGTTTCCGCCTAATTGATAGGCTTTTAAAATACCAGCTTTTAATAGAGCTTCAGTGTATGTACGGTTCGTGCCACCAGCGATTGCGGTAGCGCCTGTGCCTGCGGGCGACGCAGACGGAGATCCACCTACAGAGAAGTTACCCGCTGAAGTTGAAGTACCCGGAATGTTTCCGCCTACCCAAGTTCCAAAAGATGCTGACTCTCTGGCTGTGCCGGACGAACCAGACGCTTTAGCGTTTTCTACGCCAACCATAGCTCTTTCGATATCTTTCTTTAGCTCTTTACCTACTTTTGCAAGTTGATAAGCAAGCTCTGAACCTTTACCAGCCTGATCGACTGACTCAACGGTTCCAGATACGGTTACTGCTTTTGCAGAAATTTGGGAGTTATTGTTTAGTTTAACGGTTGCAGTTGTTGCTACCGCAGTGTAATCGTCGCCTTCCTTTTGGGCGTTTGCTCCAGCATCAGCTAGCGCATCGACCGACCATTCGTGGGTCGTGTTTGTTATGTTAGTTTTTCCAATTCCACTCATAAAAGGGGTGTCTGACGGAGCTATTGAATAAATTATGTCCTCAAACGACTCTTTCATAGAGTTGGAATCAAAAGTTTCAAATGTATTTGTTGGAACTGCCATTTGAATATTTCCTTTCTATTTAGATTGCTTTGTTATTTATCATCTCAAGAAATACCGAACTTGCGTCATTGACTTTTCCGGACTTCTTGAGTCTGTCCATTTGAGAATTAAACTTTTTTGAATTAGTAGAAGGATCAACTTTAGTTTTATTGTTAGTACTTAAAACTCTAGGAGTCTTATTGACTTGTTTCTTTTTTAAATTTGACTGTTTCAATTTATGATATTGGAAAGCGTCGGCCAGTAATAATACTGATCGGTGATCTACAAGAAGACCTATTTCTTCATTTGTAAATCCTCGCTCTTTTGCAAAGTTAACTAAGTTTTGTCGATAAGTTTCTCCCTTATCCTTGTCTGCATATATCGGAAGTTTTTCAGCTAACTTTTGTCTTTCGTTAACTAGGTACTGATTATAGATTTGGTCTTGCTCTTGTTGTTTGATCAGATCAAGTTGTCGCTTTTCTTCAGATACTTGTCTTTTTTCATCATTTCTTTTATCAATTTGAGCTTTTTGCCTGACATATTCAGCGGGGTCTTCTTTATATAAGCGTTCTAAATCAACGTTTTGAGTATCAACTTGTGATAAAGTCTTTTCCAACTGTTCTAATTTTTGTCGGTATAATTCTCGTTGTTGCTTTGCCACTTCACCCTCTTGTAACACTTGGTTTCTCATCTGATCGAATTCTTTTCGCTCATCAGATAACTTTTGTGTTTTTTGGGTGTAATCTTTTTGTCTGAGTCTATCCTTCTTTAACTCCTCTAAGGTTATTTTCTCGCCTTCTAGTTCGATAAAATCCTCGGTAGTTTCAGTTGGTTCTTCTTCTAAAAGATCAACTAGCTCTGCGTCTTCTCCGAGTTCATCAGTATTCTCTTGAGAATTGACTTCCTCTTTGCTGGACACTTCGCTCTCGATTTCATGATTCCTTGTGGCTTCTGGTTGACTTGATTGTTCTTGTAAACCGAGAAGGTTCTTCATGTCTTCGACTGCGTCTCGTTCGGACTTGTATTGTTTCTGTTCAACCGGTTTCTGTTCGACAGATTTATCGGTTGCAGAATCCATTACTGGTTGTTCTGCCATTTATTGCTCCTATTTTTTTTCGGATTGCTTTTGTTTTGCCAACTTACCTGTCTCCATGACAGTTTGTAGTTGCATCAGTACAACTTCTAACATTCTTCTCATACGAAAAATATTTTCCCTTTGTTCTGAATTTTTATCGTCTGAGTTTAACCATTCATTCATTAACTCAGTTCTAACTTTTTGGACAGCCTCTATAAATAAAGGCTCCTCTAAAATTTGTTTTGCTTTATTACCTCTAGAAATTTCTTGATCTGACATTATCTACCGCTTGTAAATCCAACACCCGGTTTAAATCTACTGTAACCAAAGTTTGTTTTGTTTCTCTCTATGTTCTTAGCAACATTAGATCTGTAAACATCATCGTTTCTTGATCTATTACCTTGTGAATCGACAGAAGTAATTGGTTGTGTACCGAGTAAGCTTCCAGTTAAGTCTTCAGCAATAGGAGATCCACTTCTATCTTTATTTGAAGGTCTAGATGTTCCTGTAAGCGGGTCATAAACCATAGGAGCTGGGTTCATTACAGAGTCTATAGCTTCTGCATTTGTCATTGTCTGACCACCGTCAACGGTTGTCATGTTGTTTGCTACTGACTTATAATATTGATTTGGTGAATATATATTGTAGAGATCGTTTCCTAAACTTTGGCCATAGCCTAAATCTGTATATGTTTGTAGCGCTTTATTGTATTGGTTTTCTCTTAAATACGGCATTCCAAACAATGTATCAATAGCTCCTAAGCCTACATTTAAGAAGGGATTAAGAACTCCTTCACCTAAGCGATTGGTGGTAGGATCAAATTTCAAAAAAGTACCTTCACCTAAACCTTGAGTTACATAGTCATCTAAAAAGTTTGATGCACCAAAAGGCTGAGTAAGGTCTTTTGACATTCTTAAATAATTTAATTCGTCTTTAGTGGGTTGGTCTTGATTGCCGTCGCTAGTATTTGCTTCATCTGTAGCTACCTCTGGTAACACACAAGCTTTTAGTACAGGATCATAAACTCTACCTTCTCCCGGGTACAACTGATCACAATTTGGAACTTCCGTTAAAGCTTCGTTTGCTCTTGTTTCATTAAAAGTATTTATAATTGAATTTGGAAATCTTGCAGAAGGATCAAGCTCTCCCGCTTGTTCTTGTATGGTTCTAGTATCATAGATCGGGTTACGATACATACCCGCTGAGTTAATTGACGTTGGAGTATTTCTCTCAACTAATTTATTTTGTATAATCTCTTGGGCTATACTACTTTGCATAAAAGGGATCATTATCTACCTTGCACCATGTTTTTCATTAATTTGTCTCTCTCTAAAGTTTCTTTTGCATCATCTTTAAGAATTTGATTTGCTAATTTTTCTTTTTGCATTTGATCAAGATTTTCGTCTCTAATAATTTTAGTTGCGAGTTTTTGCTCTTCGAGACTCATCTTTTGTCTATTCATCTGAGCGTCTTGATTTAATTTTTGTGTTTTTAAACTTAGTTCTGCTTTGTCTTTTGCTTGACGCATAGCTAATTCTTGTTGTGCAAGTGTCAACGGATCTGGTTTTGGTTGTTTAGGCTTTGGTGGATTAGTAGCTGGGTTCTTGAAGAACTGATCAGCGTTTTTATACCCGGCATTTTCTAAATACTTGGATATTGTGTTATAAACATTTTGACTATCAACAATACCCATACCGCCTTTAGCTAAAATCTTTTCTTGGACATTTAATATTCTTGTTAAAACATCAAGTCTTTGATCTTGTGATCCTGTTCCTAGGCCAACAACGACAGTACAATTATATCGGTCGTTCCATTCTCTCGGATTGACACTAATAAACTTTCCTCGAAGTCTAATAATTCTTTCATGATCTTGATGCGTACAGATTAAGGTTAATAAACCTTGAAACATTCTCTTAACACCGTCTGCAAAGTTTCTCGCAATCATTTCAATACGTTGTGTACCCGCATTCATTAACTGATTAGTGCTAGTTGCTGTCGTATGAGATTTATTAATAGCGTCTGGGTTTAATCCCATTTGTGTTCGTGATACACCAGAGCGAGCTTCTCTAATCTCATCAATTTTATTCATCACAGCAAGAGACTCGTTCATGATGTTTGGAGTTTGCAGTGGTCTTACAGCATCAGGACTTTTCACTCTGACAATTCCCCCTGGGCGAGACACTAGTAGGTCATCAATGTTTGCCATAGAGTCTTGAACAACAAGACGAGAATTGTTTTGTAAATAAGCGTTGTTTAAAATTTGTCTGAGTAATGTGCTTTTTACTTGTTGGATATCACCAATTAAATCGTATTGAGATAAACCAAAAAACTTATGAGGCATCGGAAGAGCTACTGCCATAGAAAAAGGGATCTGTTCGATTTCTTCGTTTTCTAATAGCTGATATGTATTAAATCCATTACCACCCACAGTAACTTTTCTTAGCTCTGCTATACCGTCGTTATCAAAATCAGTTCTGAGATAACACTCAGTTACTAAAACTGTAGTCATTGAAGGATCAATGTTTTGATAATTAAAATCAGTAGTAGAGTCTTCGTAAGATTTTCTAGTTACCGCTTCGTCGTTGTAAACTTCTTCATCAGAAGGGGGAAGTTCTTCGACAGCTTCTCTATCAAAGCCCATATCAATAAGCTCTGATCGTGTTTTATAAACTCGTTGTGCAATAAAATTACAATCATCTAAGTTTGTAGCATTACGAGAGATCATCATATTTTCCGGGGGAACGTTTTCGATTGCCACTCTCCCGATTTCTTTTACTCGCTTAACTTCACAGTCATAGGTTTTGACTTGAGTCTTATCGTCAAACTTTTCTGTAAAGTCTATAATCTCTACTTCGTTATCTGCTAAGATTGAATTGAACTCGTCTTCTGTAAGTCCAGAATAATTTTCTTTCTTTTGTTGCCTTGATGTCTTCCAATAATATTTTACAAAACCATTTTTAGAGATCAGGGCATCTTTAAACATCGTATGTAAGATCTGATAACCATTGTTATCTTTATTAAAGATGTGATTAATATAATCAGTCGCTTGTTCGCAATACTCTACGTCTTCCGGTTGCTCAGGCTCAAAATGAACTATGGACTCACCTTGAGTAAAAATTCTCATCATAGAAGGCATAATAGTTTCTATGGTCTCTAAAAGATCTTGAGATACGACTTGGCTCTGGCCTTCTTGTTCGTTACCAAGAGGCTCTCCAAGATAATACTTTAAACCTTCTTTTCTGTGTTCTGATAAATCTCCACCATAAAATCCTAATGAGTTTGTGATCTCTTGTGATACGAGAGAGAGTAATTTGTCGTCTGTTAATTTTGCCATGTTATACGATTGCTAATTTGGGATATTCTATTTTGGAACTCCATTGTTTACTTTCATTTAACCCAACACATAAATATCGAAAACTATCTGCGCTATGAGATGTCCAATTATGTTCAGGTCTATTTTTATTTTCTCCTTTATCGTTCGTCGCCCAACGATATTGTCTTAATGCATCTAATCCTTGTTTTGTTTTTTCAAAATCAAACCAGCATCGACCCAAGGTCATTCTGACTTGGTTAATACCGTCTTGAATAGAGAGTTTTGGTACAATAGAAACAGGCATACCCAAAGACTGAGCTACTTCAAATCTTGATTTACCCGTTCCTAGCTCCCGCACCTTAGCGTCATGTGGGAAATTGTGTACGTCATAAAGATAGCCTTTATCTTGAAGGACACTTGCGTAGTAATTTAAGCTCTCTCCAGAGTCTTCAAAATAATCTATTAAGTGTATTGAGGTTCCGACTTGCTGAACAAACCATATAGCGGTCTTGTCTTGCATACCCAGATCCCAAAAAGTAGAAACTTTGTATTTCGTGTCATAAGGAACTTTTGTAATTCTTCCTTCTTCATCACACTTTTGTAATGATGCAGAATAAATAGATCCTATAGCTTGAGCATCAAAAGAACATTCATATTCAGCCTCAAACGTTTCCGGGGGCATAATTCTTTTCGCTTCTGCTAGTTCGTCATCATCTATAATTCCTGTTTCAGACGCTTTAAATATTTTGCCAAACCATTGATCCTCTTGTTGCGAGATCTGATACATCTCAAACAAAGGAGAAGCAAATCCATTTGGAGTTCCTTGGAAGATAACTCGTCCACGCCTATCACTAGTAGCTGGTCGTATTATCTCTGAAAACATATTAGGCGGAAAGTTTTGATACTCGTCCAGAATGCATTCATCAATATAAATACCACGAAGACTATTAGGTCTTTCACAACCTAGTAATTGTATTCTTGCTCCGTTAGGAAAATCTGCTCTTAGTTCTGTCTCATGATAATCCATGTTAGGAATTACCGAGGTATAGTGTTTTAAAAAGTCCCAAGCTATTCTTTTTGCTGAAGAATACGTCGGGGCTATATAAAAACAGCGAGGTCTTGGCAAAGGACACGTTAAAGCGGTCTTTATAAGCTCATTAACGGCTAGTACGGTCTTACCAAAACGTCTATGACAGACTAAAACGTTAAATCTTTTTAAATTACTATGTATTTCTTTTTGTAATTTTCTTGGGGTATAAGGTATTTGTATTTTTCTCATTATTTAACATTTCTTTCCTTAACCCCCCTTAACTCATCTTGAGCATGTTTCTTTAAAATTCTTAAATTTCTAATTGATGTGTAGCGGTAAAGAGCTTTTAAGGCGCAATCACGGAATACACTATCATCCTCACCAACATCCATTTTTAGTTCAAAAAGAAGTTCATCATATTCAGAACTAATTTTATTAATATCAGCTATTAATTTTTCTTTTGTTTTCATAGTACTTAACCTCATAAATTTATTATCTATAGTTATGTGTATGAAAATTCAGTTTTTTTCCAAATTTTCTTACATAGTACTATGTGATTTTTTGCATTTTTTTTGCAAAAATCTTTTTATTCTTTTTTATCGCTAGATTGACCTAAATAATCATTTATTCTGGCCACTGTATTCCCCTTAACAACGCCTTTACCAGCTGTTTCAGGTAAAACAGTTCTTTCATTTAACATTTTTAACGCTTCACCTAAAAAGTCCATAGGAGCTTTTTTGGTCGTCGATTTTTTTTTGCCTGTTTTGGTCTTTTTTGTCATTTTTTGCCTCAAAATAGTGTTTACCACATAGAAAATAGTAACTCCCATGTGTTGTTTTTAATGCAAATGATCCCCATGACCCACATTTACAACAAACTTTATACTTCTGCTCTTCTTGTCTATTCCAATTAATGATTTGTATTCCGTTATATGCCATAAAACTCGTAGTAAAATCTCTTCTGACTAGAAATTGGTTACAATGACATTGTCGCCGATGCCAAGGGGGTGCATACCATATATAGTATGCCAAAATAGCCTCAAAAATGCCTCAGAAAAACGGCTAAAAACCTATGTTTTTCAAGGGTAAAATTTGTTGCATAATCTACATTAGAGGAACAAAAAACACATACTATATTTAGTATCTGCCTATAAGGGATCTGACCACAGAAATTATTTTATTCGTAATCACATTCAAAAACTTTAATGTTTTCAATACTAATCTGTATAGCCAACCTATACACCATACCACTATTTCGATTAATTTCATTATATATTCATCAATTTTGGATAATATTTCACTTAATTTATTCATATTTAATTCTTTACTACTTACCCCATTCAAAGAGTATCTTTTCTCCTGATGATGTTTGAATAGCCATACTAGCTTTTTCTTTGTCTGTACCATATTGAGAAGGAGCAGTCTTCCCGGCGAAGTACTGTACGTCTTTAACGTAGATCTCAAACAGTTTCATCTCTGGTAAGGTAAGCTTCTCTCCCCTCTCTACTTTGTCAAAGTATTGTTTAAACTTTTCTTTCTTCTCTTGTTGCTGATACTCAGTAGCCCATTCTCTTGCACTGTAGTATTCTCTCTTTAGATCTTTGTCTTTGTCTAGGTAATCAGTAAAGCCTGTGTAGCTTAGCTTGTTCTTTTTGATAGCTTCAATAACAGTTTTCCCGGACTGTATATCTTGCAATACTGCTTTCACTAAAGTGGAGCTGTACTTCTGCGGACGTCCTACTTTCTTAGTGGATTGTTTTATCTGTTTCGATGATGTCGTTTGTTTCGTAACCATGTTCACTTGCTATTAACTCTATAAAGGCTTTGGCTGTATTCTTATCTAAAAAAGGATTAATCTTAATTACTACTGAAAATGTTCCGTCGCTCTCTTCATATATGATAAACCGACTTGTATTCTGATAATCTTCTAATTTCATTACATATAACTCTATTCAATTCGTCCGGCCTGTTCCTAAACTCCTCACGAAGTTTTTTTTTTCAGTAGCGAATTTATCTTTAAGCTTGATAACATATCCTGGGCTAAGACCTACAGTCGTGCAAACAAATTGAAAATTAGGATTGTCTTCATTGAACCAAGCTACAGCTTGAGCTTTGACATAAGGATTATAACCTTGGTCTCCGGACATACCTAAGGCGTCTCGCATGGCTTGGGATATTACTTCAATATAAAGCTGTGTTTCGGGTATATACATTCCTTAATCTCCATACCCAATTCATAGACACAATTCTCGACTATGTAGTTATAGTAACACATAAGTTCGGTTATAACGGTGAACGTTAAGTGAACAGTGCTGTAGAATGGTATTAATTTTTGATACTGACAGTATGGTTTTTTAATACTGACGGTATTGATTATTAATACTGACGGTATCAATTTTTAATATCGCTTTCTTTTAAGATCATTTAACCATAATTCATAATCAATCTTATGAACTTGATCTTTTATTAATTGATATTGTGAACGTTGCTCTTTAGTTAATTTTTGATGATTTTGTAATATTATCTTTAATTGATTGTAAATTTTAAGAAAGTTTACTTCCATAAATCTACTAATACTTGGAGTCCTTCTCGAAAGTCTTTCATATACTTTTTAGCTGGCAAATTATCAACTAAGACGTCAATTATTATTGGAGCGTATTTTTTTAATGAGTTGTTGGCTCTCTTAATCTCAGCCTGACAATCATTTACTGAGTTCATTGTGGCCTGTATATCAGCTTGTATATGATCTTTGACTAATACAGCTGTCATTCTTTGATTATATCCCGCTAAATGCCATAGGTTCTGATACTTATAGCCAGCGGTAAACATTAAATCGTTGAGATCCTTGTCTTTAGGATAAAGTAAATTCTTTCTATAATACCAATGAAGTATGTCTTTGTATTTAATTTCGAGTCTTTTTGGCTCTTTAGCTTGTTCAACGTACTCAACTTCTTGATAATCTGGGAGTCGATAAAACTTTCCATTTTCTCCCCGGATAATGTCCTGACCCCCATAATCTGAGATCTTAGCCTTACCCATTATTTTTAACCTTAGTAAGCCATAAATCTCTATTACGTTTGTAGTAAACAATATCTGCTTCAACAGCGTTTGAAGTTTTGGAATACATATCGTAAACAATATCTCTTACAGTAGATCTATTTAAACCATGAGCTAGTGCTAGTTCATTAAAGGTTCTGTTATCTCTAGATACTTGAATGAAAAAATCTAAATTACGATTGATCTTAGCTGTGTCTTTTGCCCTGATAGGATAATCTTTTAATATTTGTGATATACGATCCCTGTTTAATGTCCAATAGAACCTAGATCTTCCTAAAGGATTACGGATTGATTTTGCCAAATTTTTTCTCACATCTATTGATCATCTCTGACTGAGCGCTTATCCACCAACGACCTATTTTTTTTGCGTGTTCCCAATTGCTTCTATCCATGTTTTCTTCAAACTCTTTTTGCTCTTCAGGACTTGGTTCAGTAACTACATTGTCCAGATAACATTCTCCATTTAACCAAGTAGCCGGGTGTTTTGAAAATTTTTGGTTTACTTCAAAGTGTTCGTTGTAAAGCCTTTGTAGTTCAACGGGTTTATTCTTCCATTCTTCCGGGAGCTTATTAAAAGCTTTACGAGCATGACCAACACCAACTTTGTTTTTGACGTCTTTCCAAAACAATTCAAAATTAATTGGCTGAGGTTTTTTTATATTATTATTATTAGAAGAAGAGGAAGAAGAAGAAGAAGAGAGAGGTTCCTTAGAGGTTACCTCGAGGCTACCTAAAGGTTCGCTCTCGGTTAGCTTTATCTTTTTTTGTCTTAATGAATTTTCTTTTTGTTTTACTATTTGATCTTGTAATTCTTTATGATGATAAAAGCCATTCTCTAAAACAAAGAAGGTAGATATGATATAATGAAACTTCGTATCATCACACTTAGACTTTATTCTGTTAATAACACCTTCGGATAGCCCGGTTTCTCTTTCACACCAATATTTAAGCTTTAGATGCTGATATATACCAAGCTCTTCAAAGTCTAGCTCTAGTGTCTGAGCTAGTGTATTTGTGGCATATTCTTTATACCAAGGTAAATCTGTTGAACTCATAATAGCTTTATTCCCCCTTTAGATGCGCTTATGAAATCGACCCAACCCTTAGCTCTGAGCTTGTAAAGGAGCTTATGGATATTGCTCTTAACACACCCATATTCACTAGCTAATTCCTCATAAGTGGGGGAAACACCGAGAGACAGCCTATTTCTGAGAATAAGGAGTAGCTTATTTTGACACTTGCTTAAAACGATTTTCTCATTTTCTAAGCCAGTCAATGGGTGTTCCCCACCAGTGGAAAGCTTGCGGAGGAAAAATTGGGTTTTTTGCTTTCCATGATTTGATTAGATTTATTTTGATTTTTTTTTCAATAGTATAATTTTTCTACAAAGAAATGGTTGAACGCTATGAGAAATAGTGTAACTTTATGGGATAATTATTTAGGGGATATAGTGAACGGTAAAAAGAAATTAGTTGAGATTTTGGTTTCAAAACAGCATGACTCTAGAAAGTCATGGAACCAGATTTGTAAAATTGTTGGCCTGTCTCCTTCAGTTGTATCTAAATTTTTACAAACAAAAAGTGATATTTCAGTAGAATCTTTAAACAAACTATTAAGATATTTTAATGTTGACATCTATCATTCTGCTACAAATAGCCTTGGAGATAGAAAATTTGACTCCACAACTAAAGTTCCTGTAATTGGTATTTCATGCGATAATGGGGTAGTTCATCACCCTAGATTATCTGATCCAACTGATATGTTGCGATCAAATATATGGCGTGGATATCACTGTATTTTAGTCAAACATGATCCAATATATGATTATCAATGTCTTTTTGATCCTCAAAATGACTTCGCTAAAAAACCAGAGGTCATCGCTAATCAATTTCTTTATTCCTTACTAAAGTATAAACCTCAAAAAGATACACCCGTAACTCATTATAAAGATGAAGTATTTGTTTTTTGTAATGCAAAATATGTACTTAATAAAAAACAAGTTATTTGCATTGATGAAGTAACAAAAACAGAGATAAATATAGACATTAAAAACGTTTTTAATTGGTACAATATTGAAGCTTTATTTGCTCCTAGAACTTTTAAATCAACAAGAATAAATTCTTTGCACGATCAAGTTTATAATCAGCCTTCTAACTCTTAAATACTGTTACCTTATATAACCTACTGTTTCTTTTCGTAAAAAAATGTTTTTTTTAAGAAAATAGTGTTGCAATTTGTTACTTAATCAGTAAAGATTTTAATTAGCAAAACGACGGAGAAAACAATGGCAATAAATGCGGGTGAGCCACCCAGAGATGTTATCATCTCAAGGCTAATCAAAAAAAGGGTTTATCTATGAAGACGGTTCTTTTAGATGACCCTAATCAATCAGATATAATTAATTATTTAATTAAATCTGTTCAGCGTGAACAAGACGAAGAGTATTTAGCAAGAAAAAAGACTCAGACTTTAACCTCAGATATGAACTTATCTGACTTGTTAGAAGACGCTCCACTTGTTTATAAGAAAAACCAATTAAGAAATATTGAGATTGAAAAGAAAACTACGGATTTAATCCCTATTGTTATCGGTCAATCATTTGAGCAATTTTTCTTAAAATACTTTCCCAGGGGAAAGTTTGAGCGGGAAGTTCCAACCTTTTTTAAAGTAAAAGGAAGTTATGGAACTTGGACAATATCTGGTCGTGCTGACTTAGTTCAATATCTTGGATTTGATAATGATAAGTTTTCTAATAAAGACATCATTATTCGAGATTGGAAATCTACTTCAGCTTTTCAAATGGAGACTGTTCTCCGGGAGATCAGAGTATTTAAGAAAAAAGGTAAGCTACCAAAACATAAATACTTTTGGCAATTACAAGCTTATCGCTACGCTTTTGAGCAAGGTGGATATAACGTTCATGATTTATCCTTGCTTATCTATTGTAGGCATTGGACTCATAGAAAATCACTAGAGATAAATAATTATCCGAAGAGTGAATTTTTTGAAGAGCCGTTGCCTTTACTTCCAAAAGATATAATCGAAAAACATCTTGCGGATAAAGTATCAGAACATCAACTCATGGCACTAGGTCAAAGTGAAAAAGATGCTACCGAGCCTGTTTGTTCTGAAGAAACTCGCTGGTTTCGTAATGGGGTCTCAATGAGATGTGGACTCTATTGTGATGTCGGTAAATCAGGGCTGTGTAATCAATTTAATAGGGAGAAAACTCAATATGCAAAATAACGACAAAGGTCTAAGACCACACTTTAGAATTAAGATACAAGATCAAAATGGTAAATCATTTGATGCTGGGGGAGTTTGGCATAAAGAAGGTAAGTACGGATTATTTTTATCTGGAACCTTTAACAACAATGTTCAACTACAACCGGGTCAAAGGTTTATGTTAGCTATTCCAGACGAAAAGCTAAAAGGTAATTTAACAAGTTATTTTCAAGCAAATCCTCAACCACCAAAAGTAGAGAAAAAAGAATATAACAACAATAATTACAATAATAATCAAAACTATAATCGAGGTAATTATCAAAATAATGAGCCAAAGAGCTTAGGTAATTCTATTCCAAATATTAGTCAATCATGGCCAGAAAGGAGTAATAAAAATGCTGAATACGGTAATGACGGACAAATCATTCATGATCAACCGAATGAAGATTGGAGCTAAGAAATATAGATCTGAAGTTCATTTAGGTTTTATAAGAACTCAACCTTGTATGGCTTGCGGTAGTGATCAAGGCGTTCAAGCTCACCATGTGAGAAAGAAAAAACCGGGACATCTAAAATCTATGGGATCTAGGGTATCAGACGAATTTACTGTACCTCTGTGTCATGACTGCCATACGTTATTGCACCAGCCAAATAGATCTGAAGATTGGTTCTGGGAAAATTGTTGTTTCAGAGATCCTTTTGAAATGGCTGAGAAATTATATCAACAAACATTAGATAGGTTAGGTATTAAAGATGAGTAGAACACAATGTGAAATGATCTTAGAGTATTTGAAGTCTGGTAAAGTATTAGATCCGATTACGTCTTGGAAAGAGTTTGGGAGCTACAGGCTATCTGCTCGAATTAAAGATCTAAGAGATAGAAACATACCTATTGAATGTTTAAGAAGGGTACACCCAGTAACAGGCAAAAAATATGGGGCGTATAGGTTGATCAATGAATAGACAAGAGCTACTAGACTTAGGCCATGATATAGATAAATTGATTTTTAAATATCATGAAGCTGGTCAACAACACGCTACAAAAAATGCTGAAGCTTGGTTTAAAGAACAGTCCATGAAAATCATTTTTAACGAAAAGAAAAAAGATTTGATTGGTAGAGGTCATAATGTTTCTCAATCTGAGATACAAGCGTTAGCTTCTGAAGAATACAAAACAGCTACAGAAGAGACTAAAAAAGCAAAAGAAGAAGCAAACAGTTTATCTATAGATATGAAAACTGTGGAATATAAGCTTATGGCTCAATTCTCGTTAAACAAATTAGCAGTATCAGGGGGGAAATTGTATTGATGACTCAACAATCTAATTATCTCTATACTATTTCTGATGTGGCTAATAGCTTTGGAGTCTCTAAAAAGACTGTATATTCAATGCTAAATACATTGAAGGAAGAATATCCACAGGAACAGTTCTTCGTGAGAATGCCTTTTCGCTTGAGATTTTCGCAAGGTCATATAGACAAGATAATAGAATGCTTAAACTCAAAAAGAGAGACAAAAGCTCCTACTGGCAAATCGAAGGAACAACTATTGGCGGACAACGCATTCGACAATCCTCAGGTTGCAAAGGCAAAAAAGAAGCTGAGATAGTATTAAAAAGAATTGAGAATTTATATTACGATAAGTTGGCTGGTGAAAAGAAACACTGGCCAACTTTACTAGAGTCTTTAGAAGACTACATTGATGTAAAAAACCTTCATATCAATATCATAACCCAACTTAGGAAAGTAACTGATAATTTTGGTCATACTTTCATAGATACTATAAAACCAACCTTCAGTGATCATATTAAATCTTGTTTAACTCCCGGAATAAAAAATAGTTCTGTAAATAAAATAGTTAATTTAGTGCAAGCTATGATTAACTTACAAATGATTAAGTTAAATGCGCAACCAATAAAGCTTAATAAATTCTCTGTCGATGAAACAAAGATAACTTGGCATAACGAAAAAGAATTTCAAACTCTGTTAGAGCATTCTGGTAAAGTAAGAGGGCTAATCTCATTTTTATATTATACCGGGTGTCGTATCTCTGAAGCTATTAGTTTAGATTGGAGAGATATTGATTATGAAGAAAATTTAATATCAGTCTTTATGAGCAAGACGAAGAAATATAAATACATCTACATAAATCCTAAATTAAAAAAAGAGTTAGGCCAGCACCAGGGCAAAGGAAAAGTCTTTACTTATAATACAAGACATGGAATTAAAAGCTCTTGGAGAAAAATGGAAAAGCTCTCCGGGATAAAATCTAATCCACATAAGTTTCGTCATACGTTTGCTACAAGAGTTTTAAAAAACTCTGATATAAAAACTTTGATGAGTTTAGGGGGGTGGAGTTCTGAGAAAATGGCTTTGCGTTATGCAAAAGTTGTTGACACAAGAAAAGCTTCAGTAATTAAAAATTTATAGGCTGGTGTAACTCATTGGTAGAGTACGTCCTTGGTAAGGACGGAGTAGGAAGTTCGATTCTTCTCACCAGCACCAACACATCACCTCTGTTAAAGTAACATACGAAATTTCAATAGACCGTCTGGTAAAATATTTTCTGAAAGGAATTTACCATGTCAAAAATTTTTAAAACTTTTATAAACCTATTTAGTACTGAACCGAATGCTGATAAAGCTTTAGTTAGCTTTTTAAAGAATGAATATAAAAAAGATTGGGTGTCTGCATACAACACTTACAAAGAAGAAGGACGATTACCAAACTATACTAGAAGATCTCTATAGTGTGTCAAAAGTGTGTCAATTTTTTTTACACAGTAGGTAACACTTTAAAAAAAGTATAGAGAAATAACGAGAAATATTGAAACATAGTGTGTCAAAAAAAGACACATTTCACGCTATTATTTGCAAAAATCAAGGGTTTCACAGTCTTGGTAATAATGCGTTACCCCTCATAATCAATAATTCTAGGACGTTTTGTGTAAATTTGTGTCAAAAAAAAACGTTACTTTTTGTGAAAATTTGATACTTTCTTCTTAGCAAAACAACGGAGAAAGATATGTTAAATCTAGCACTACATACGTTCGCTCATATATTTATGATAGGCGGTTTTCTAATAGTAATGAAGCTTTTAGTAGAAGCTATCTTTAATAAATAAGTAGAGGCCGGGATAAAATCCAAAGTAGCAAAACAACGGAGAAAATCCCGGCAACTAATCTATATTATCTTTTGACTTTATTTCAATAACTTTAAAAGTATTCTGTAATCCATTTCAAAAAACCTCTGATTTTTCATATGTCATCAGACATTTAAAATTATGACTTGCTAATACTTTAGTTTTAATGGTTTTAGCTTGAACATCTAAGTAATTTAAGCGTTTTTCGCACTCTTCCAGAGTTGGGTATTCTTCCGAATAAGATAAACAAAATGGGTCAACATAATTTGCAACTGCGTAACTACATATATAACCAACTAAAAAGAATGTTTTTATCATAATAATATGGTTTTCTTAATCCAGCCTTTAGGTATTATTCGACAACGCCCCCGGTCTTTTTCTTTAGGGTCTTTATTTTTATCTGCGCATAGGGTAATCGAGTCTTTTGTTTCTTTCACTACATAACCAAGACTTTGCATAATAGGTAGTTTAATTTTTAGAACGTCTTCAAGATCATGCCAGCCAGCACTCATCTCGTAAGCGTCAAACCACTCTATTTCTACTTTGTCATCATCGGGCATTTCTAACAAGCCTTGCTATCCTTTTAGAGTATTTAGCTCTTGATCCTGTTCCCCCGGCTTTTCTTTTCTTACTTGTACTAGCTGAATATTCTTTGGAAGAAAGTTTATCAATTACGCTTTTAGGTAGATATCTTTCTCCTGTCTTAGAAGAGGGCTTACCAGATTTGGTTGTCCACTTTTGCTTGCCCCATTTCTTTAAACTCTTCTGAGATTTTTTAAGAGGCATTATTTATATCCCCCGCCAGCTTTTTTGTAATCTCTTGCCAATTTTTGAGCCTTACGAGCAGACCACTTGCCAGCTGGAGTTCCCATAGTGTTGCTATTCTTAATCTGATTGAATAGTCTTTTACGCAAAGAGGGCTTTGTGTAATTACCAGCTTCGTTGACTCTACTTTTTTTAGGCATTACTTCTTTTTCTTTTTTGCTTTTTTCTTACCCTTTTTCATCATTGGGTTCATTTTGCCGTTTACTTTCTTGGCTGTCTTTTTCATTCCACGCATTTGATTTATTCTCCTTTGTAAATTATGTCGATGTTCGACTGTTTCTTTGTAGTAGTCCGACTCCCAATATTTGTAGTAACCTATCTTTTTAAGTTTATCGGAAGCCTCTTCTAAATCCTGATATCTTTGTATCAAGACCATAGAAAACTCGTTATGAGATTGAAAGCCTGAGTCATACAAGAAATCAATATCATCATCTCCAGACCCCGGGTGAGAGGCCATGAGATAGCAGTCTTTCGGCATATAAACAAAATTTAAAGCTTCTATACTTGCTGATAATTCTTCAGCTGATAGTGATAGATCAGAACAGCCTATGACTACAATTCTGTATTTAGTTCTTTTAAGTTTGTTAGCCCACGAAACAACTAAAGGCATCAGCTCATCAGAGCTGTGAACTTCTTCAACTTTAAATGTATTTTGTAATCTACATTGTCTCGCATACGGGCAAGTAGGGAGATTGCCTAGGTGTTTATTAGGCTTTTCTATTAAGGTCTTAGACCAATTTATAATGTCCTGTGTTATGGTTGCTACCACGCTAACAGTTCCAAGCTCTCCTACTCCAATAGTTTGCACTAAGTTTATTATTTGTATTTTTTATTCCGCCACTTCTAGCGCAATAACTCTTTTTAGCTTTAGGATTGTTTTTCTTGATAGACATACCCTTTGCACCAAAGTTAATTTTCTTTACTCTTCCGGTACTAGGGTCTCGGACGAAAACCTTAAATTTTTTTATATCGCCTTGGGTTGGCTTATTCAGAGTTACTTTTTTTCCTTTGTATGTAGCCATTATTTTTTCAATAGTTTCATGGCTCCAGAAGCTCCCTTAATCCCAAATGATGCGCAACACGAAATATATAATAAATTCGTATAATAGCTTGGGAGACTATGCAGTGCCTCAAAGCCTTTTTGTATATGTTCTGTCCAACCGGGAACGAAGACTGCCACCGCTGGAACTAACAGGCATATTAAAATTAATTCGTCTTTCCAGCTCCCTTGCATTTGATCTACTGCGCTTTGCTCCCATTGTATTTTTCCGTTAGCGATGTCTTCTAATCTCTTCTTTTCAGCTTTTATCTCAGCTATTTTAGTTTCGCTTTTTAACTTTTTTGTCTGGACGAAGCCTTTGATTGTATCACCGGCAACACCTATTAAGGGTTTTAATAACATTCCCCACATTATGCGTACCTCATTCTTTCAGCTAGAGAGACACATCTATTTGGTGTTTGAACATACCACCTAGAGTCTTTCATTTGATTGCTGGCTTCTTCCATATTACCTTCTTGTAGAG
>Ga0213865_10000533_pt1 | contig 25779 bp, 24 predicted proteins | sample PICome_6_FD_160100 | JGI IMG/M metagenome (GOLD analysis project Ga0213865, IMG submission 160100) | Coastal seawater microbial communities near Pivers Island, North Carolina, United States - PICO282 | ecosystem: Environmental > Aquatic > Marine > Coastal | place: USA: North Carolina...
GAACATTAGCGCATGGTTTGGAAGGGTTTGTGGGTTAGCTTGGCCTATACTCGGGCGTTTGGGACGCTTGGACCCCAGTTCAAATCTGGGCAGACCCACCATCTGACTCAATTTATTTCGCCGAAGAGTTCACAAAATCAAACTAACTGGAACAAATGTGTCTGAGGAAAAGTCCCAATCACTAGCAGATAAATTAAATGCTACTGGTTCCAAGATTGCAGAGTTAACTTCCAAGGTTTCTGCAACCACTAAATCTGCTATATCAAAAACTAATGATGCAGTAAAAACAGCAGTCTCAAACTCAAAAGCACGGGCTGATGCTAGAAGAGAAGAGAAAGCAAAGAAAACAAAGGAAGATCTCTCAGCAGAGGGAATTATTGACGATATTCCCCCAATGGTTACATTGCCAGAGTTCGAAAATGAAAGGATGGCAATTGTTAGTGAACAAAATGAGAATCAAGTAATGATGCTTGAGCATATGCAAAGATTATCAGAACGAGTAGACATACTTGAACGACGACATAAAGCAAGGTTGGAAGAATTGTTCGAAGTTAAGCAAAAAGTGGAAGAAAATGAAGTTTCTAAAAACGAAAATGTTCCAATTATAGGAGCGAGCGAAGCAATGGTTGAAGCGCTTCATGTTCTTGGAGTATCGATAGTTTGGATTGCTATTTTGATAGGTATAGACAAATACGGAGATGGTAAAGATATCATGTTAGCATCTGTCTATCCACTAGCGATTTTTTCATGGTCGATTGGAGCATTTACCTGGGCATTGTATTTACTACACAGATTAATGAAATCTGGAATCCGTATTCCATTGTTGATTAGAATACAAACGTCATTGGCAGTTGGGCTAATCACACTTATGGGTGTTATGTTGAATGATGATTCTATGGGCACTGTGTCAAGTGTTTGGACATGGGGGACTTTGGTTACCATTGTGCTGTTGATGGGAAGTAGTATGATTGCTACAGCTTATCGCTCAACAAAAAAATTAGTTTCTAACAAATCGGATGGCTAGTCATCGCGAGAATGGACCCAAATCAAGTGATATCCAAATTTCGTTTTGATGAAGCAGTCGCATTGTTCTAATTCTTGTTTCCAAACTTGCTTTGAAAAAGCAGGGTCCATTTGTCGTTCGTGAAATTCACCCAAATCCCCTTTCTTCTCAGAAGTCGGGCAAGTGGAATAGTCTCGTGCCATTTTTTTGAACATCTTAAGTGGCTTTCTCGCGTTTGTGATCTCATTCAATATCGCTTGTGCATCGGATTTCGATCCTACAAGGATGTGCCTGGCATGTGCATATCTTCCGGGGGTTCTCATGATTTAGTCCTCCAAAATTGTTGAAACATGAACTCTATCCGCTATGTGAGCACATACGAACATAACCGGATTGTATGTCCAAGCGAGTATGTAAGTAGTCCAAACTAAAGCCAGTGGAAATGTTGGTTTGCTTAGAGTGTTACGGAAAATTCTGAGATGCAGACCTAACAGCAACATCAATGAAACCTTAGGTAAAAATGAGTACAAACGAATTCCGCTTTTTTGCCCTTCATATATCGCTTTCACAGGAGTGTGGCCAACTTTCCACCCACTCTCTGAGAGTTGCATTAACCACCAATTTGGATAGCCATAACCTTTCCAGGATTTGCTCCAATTCCAAGATTTGAGAACTTTACTATTCGTTGCTGTATAGCCACATTGTGCATCCCTGACACTCTGGCCGCATGCTAGAGTTGTAAGAAGTGAAAGCAGGAAGGTACCGAACCTTCTGATTAAAGGCATTTTTCCTGCTCTGTCTAACCTTTCACCTTTGACATGATGTGCTTTACCACTAACTATTGGTTCAATCAAACCCTTCATGTCATCAGGGTCCATCTGTCCATCACCTGCCATCACAACAGAGATGAAATCGTCTTCCAATACTCTCAGCAGATGTTGATGGCCTGCATCAATTGCAGCACCAACGCCAGCACCGTCGAGTTGTATGAGGTCAGCATTCTTGACAAGTTTTGCAGTACTGTCTTTCGAGCCATCATCAACAACAACAACTCGATCTACAAATTTTGGAATAGTATTGAGAACATTTCCGATATGTTCCTCTTCATCCTTCGCTGGGATGACGACAGCAACGTGCATCCCCTTGTACATGACTCTGCGAAGGATATTGATTTCATAATATAATGCTTTTAGAAACAAATATTCATAGCAACATCGCTGTTTTCTGGTCACATGAAAGCAATCAGTGTCTGTATGGTTTTTGCATTATTGATGATACCTGGTTGTACCACTCCTCCCGTTGTCGAAGAGGTGGTCGCAGAAGATGAATTTACACCTCCTGAAAGGCTGAATTTGGTCGCAGAAACAGCAGGAAGAGATATCGACCGTGGTAGTACAATGGACATTCTTGACGATGCTGCAGGACAGAATACTCTGATACTTTGGGTGTCTACGGGATGCAGTGGTTGTCATGATTGGACGGAGATGATTGCAGATGAAATGCGAAGCGGTAACATCTCCAATGATACTAGAATTGTAACTGTTCATCGGTATCCATCTTTTGAGTCAAGAGGCGATGTAATCGAAACCTACGCTACAGAAAATTCGTCAACCGAATCACTGTGGCCAGTTTTACTAACCTATGATGGCCAACCTGCAATAGATGTAGACAAAGGCGAAGAAACAGAATACGATTTTGCTAAAGCGTTTGAAACACCTGCAACTCCCTCTTTCACCATTCTAGATGGAAATGGAAAGACCATCTGGAAAAACAAGGAATATTGGGCAGACAAGTCTGTTTTATCTGAGGCAATGGAAAATCTTGAGTGAATTCGTATCTTGCCGTAACAAACCAAGTTCAGGGATTAGGTTTTGTCCACGAACTTCTTGAAATAGAAGGTATCCCCGGTGTTATGGAGTCCTTGAAAATCGTACTGATGGGCAAGGACTTTGAATTACGCCTAGTATCTCTAGTGGTGAGGGCAAGAGAACTTGCAAATGAAGTCAGTGTCATCGATTTAGGCAGTACAGATGACACTGTAAAGATGGCTAATAAGATCGATTGTGAAGTCATAACTCACACAGGAGATATATTGGTTCCAACGCTAAGCAGTCTGCTTTTGAAAAACAATAATGCAGAATGCACCCTGTTGATACACGTTAATGGACGTTTCAAGTTAAGAGATATGCCCCTCCTTGTCAACAGAGCCAAAGAAAATTGGGACGTACACATGTCATTTTTTAGTGAAGAGAGTGATAACTCAAATCCCCAAGAAATCGTGTACAGTGACGCTGAAATCTCTCACTTGGCAGCTACACAAATCGGCTTAGATGAACTTTCTAAGGCCTGTGAAAATCAAACCCCAATCGAGTTAGACCAAAATCTGAGAGTTCGGGTATTACATTCCAAACCTAGGCCAAAGGTGCAGCAGAGAGAGTCACTAGCATCTGCATCTAGGTTTGCACAATTGTTTTACTGGATGTTGGAATCTCGCCACCCACTCCTACTTTTCGGAATTCCGGGTGTAGTTTTGTTTTGGGTAGGATATAGATTATCAGGGGATGTTCTCGACAATTTCACCGAGTGGAATGAGACTAGCGTAGGAGTAGGTCTAGCAGTCATTGCTGTCACACTAATGGGTTTATTCGCAATGATGGTAGGCTTAATCTTGTACATTATGGGTAAACAGGTCAAGCAAATTCAAGCCCAATATAACCAGTGGCCAAAAGACCAGTAAGGTGGTAAAATGCAACATCTGATTTGCTTCGATATGGATAGAGTTCTCGTTGACCATATGTCAACTTGGCAATACGTGTATGACCGTTTAGAGATTTCAAATGAAGAGGCGTTCAACCTTTACAATCAAGGAAAATTGGACGAATGGGATTGGTTGAAGATGGATTTGGGCATGATCAAGTCTGCGTATCCTGACATCACAGACCAAAAAATGCGAGAGTTATGTGAAGGTACGCCTTTGATGGCGGGCATACATGAGTGTATTCAATGGATTATTGACGAAGGGCATGAAATAGCAATCATCAGTGGTGGAATGCAGGAAACAGCAAGAGACATTGCATGCATGTTCCCAAGTGAAAAACCTTGGAGTAGAAGATGGGGAGGAATAAATCGTCATCGTGGAATGGATACAAAATTCCATGTGTTCACAAATGGATGGTTGGAAAGAAACGATGGCTCAATCGATGATTATGGCCGCTATCAGGTTCAGATGAATGGCAAAGGTTCAATCGTCAGGATGCTACAAAGGCGTTTGGGAATCCCAAAAGAGCGCACAATCTCAATAGGTGATAGTGCAGGTGATATAGGAATGTTCCAAGAGAGTGAGTTGTCAATTTGTTTCAATCCGTGGGATGAAAAGCCAGTTGCAGTAGCAAAAATGACTATCAGAAGTCGCAACTTACTCGATGTTCTTGATGCAATCAAGAAGCAAATCATGGAGTAACTCTTCTGGAATCTCTTGGGAATGGAATTACTTCTCTGATGTGGTCTGCTCCAGATAACCAAGAACATACTCTGTCTACACCCAGTCCGAATCCACCGTGAGGTACTCCTCCGTATGTTCGAGTATCAATGTAGAATTGGTATGGTTCTCTTGGGACGCCTTCTTCATCTATTCTTGCAAGAATCTCTTCCTCTGACCAAGTTCTCTCTCCACCACCGATAATTTCGCCGTATCCTTCAGGTGCTAGAAGGTCGTGACACAGGACATAGTTACCATCATCCGGGTCTACCCTGTGATAGAATGGCTTTGCAATTTTTGGATAGTGAGTAAGGAAGTGTGGAACTTCGAAATCTTGTGTGAGAACCTTTTCTTTGGAGTAATCTAAATCTTGACCCCACTCGATTTCAATTCCCATTCCTTGAAGTGTTTCAACAGCTTCATCGTAGCGTATCCTTGGATATGGGTTGTCAGCGTATCTTGCTAACAATTCAAGGTCCCTGTCTATACTGGTGAGTTCAGCTTCACGCTCATCAAGGACAGTTCTTGCGATGTGACGGACCAGTCCTTCCCCGTGTGACATGATTTCAGCATTTGATGCCCAAGCAACTTCCATTTCAGCATGCCAGAATTCAGTCAAGTGTCTGCGAGTTCTGCTCTTTTCTGCTCTAAATGATGGAGCAATAGTGTACAATCTTTCCAAAGCAGGCATTGCTGCTTCAGCATAGAGTTGCCAAGACTGTGTCAGGTAGGCCTTCCTGCCGAAATATGGAACTTCGAATAGTGTAGAGCCACCCTCAACTGCTCCAGCGACGAAGTTTGGTGCTTGGTATTCGGTGAAATCTCTACCTCGGAAGTAGGAGTGAATTGCTCCAAATACACTGGACCTAATTTTCAACATGTCAGTCATTCTTCCCGTCCTGAGGTATAGGTGTCTATTGTCGAGAAGGAATTCGGTTTCCCCACCGTCTGCTGCTTCCATTGCGGATTCTGTAATTGGGAATGGAGTTTCAGGGTTAACTGGTCCAATTACTTCTGCACTACTAACAACTAACTCGTGCCCTCCAGGTGCTCTCTCGTCAACGTTGACAGTACCTTTGAGAATTAGTGATGCTTCAATGAGTGCTCCCTTGAGAGATTCAAATGAATCTTCACCGATTACGTCTCGCTTTGCTACACATTGAATTGTACCGGTAGAGTCTCTAAGTACCACGAATCTGATTTTATTTGAACCGCGAGATCTCTTAATCCAGCCTTTCAATTCAACCTCTGCGCCATCATGTGCGCCTGCCTGGACATCTCCAATCCAGAACTCCTTCGCCATGTTTGGCCCACAAGCCATTATGCTTCAAAGCCTCGCCTCTTTCCTTGGATAGGTTTAGTCCGAATTTTGATGTCGCTTTTTTCTTTGACACTACAGAATTAGTGACTTTGTGATTCATTTTATAGAAACCATCAAACATCAGTTCAGTCAATTTTAGAACGTGAGTCGCACTGTTGTTTACGCGATTGGGGGCAATGCTCTGTCATCACCACAAGGGGGAGAGGATCATGAGACAGCTCTAGTCCTTGCTAAAGTGATGAGTGATGTGATCGACCTGCTTGAAGCAGGTTGGAGGGTAATTCTAACTCATGGTAACGGGCCACAGGTAGGCCACTTGATGTCATTAGATCCATCCCAGCCAATGGAGGAATGGGTAGCTGCAACTCAAGGAATGATAGGTCATTCACTATCCATCAATCTTGACTCAATTCTTCTGAAAAGAGCCAGACCTGAATCTACCGCAGTTGTCTTGACAAGAGTTGAAGTTGATCCAGAGGACGAAGCCTTTGCGTTTCCCACAAAACCTGTTGGTCCAATTTTGAGCGACAAACAGGTAATGACTGAAGATTGGGACATCGCTGAGACTGTTAATGGTCCGCGCCGTGTCGTTGCCTCTCCAAAGCCTTTGAGAATTTTAGATCTCCAAGTCATTAAATCCCTCATTGATAGGAGCGCAATCGTGATTTGTTGCGGTGGTGGAGGAATTCCTGTTGTTACAAAAGGAGAATACTACTCGGGAGTTCCTGCAGTTATTGATAAGGATAGGCTAAGTTCACTATTAGCGATTGAGATGGAAGTTGACGCACTCATAATCTCAACAGCAATCGATGCGGTAAGGACTGGATTTGGTACAGAACGTGAAAAAATCCATGGGGAATTGACAGTACAACAAGCAGAAAAATACCTCGACAAAGGTGAGTTTCCTGCAGGTTCTATGGGCCCGAAAATTGCATCTCTTATCGAATTTGCAAAATCTAGAACTGGAGTTAAGTCTGTTCTTTGTCAACCTGGTGATGCTCTCAAAGCACTGAGGGGAGATGGCGGGACCACGATTTCAGTTGAATAAATTCCAACCAAGAATTTGGTTTGGATTGGATTAGATTAAATACGAAATGCTGGAGGAACGGTCGGGCCTGTAGCTTAGTCAGGTAGAGCGATGGACTCTTAATCCATCGGTCGCGGGTTCGAACCCCGTCAGGCCCGCTAACATCCAATTACGAGGTCAGTCTACCTTTTGGATTGAGGATGGTTTGTACTCCCTCGGATCCAGCTAGAACAACAGCGTCACACATATTGTTAAACAACCCAACTTGAACAACTCCTGCAATCTGTAAAATTTGAGTTTCTAATGAACTAGGATCAGATATTTTGGGCCCAGTGTGGGCATCAGCGATCATGTTGCCGTTGTCGGTTACAACCGGCCCATCACCGGCCATTCTGATATTGACCCTACAATCGAGTAATCTGCTGAGTGCTCTCACTGTTGCTTCATGAGAAAATGGTGTGACTTCTATTGGGAGAGGAAATGCGCCTAAAGTATCAACTCGCTTTCTATCGTCTGCCACTACAACCATGCTCGAACTCTCCTGTGCAACTATCTTCTCTCTAAGTAGTGCAGCGCCTCCTCCTTTGATTAATTGAAAGTCAGGGTCATACTCATCGGCTCCATCAATTACGATGTCCAAACCATCTATTTCGGATAATTCCACAAGGGGAATACCTACTTCGTTTGCCAATTTTTCTGTTGCTAGACTTGTAGGTACTCCAACAATTTCTAGCCCTTCTTCGGACATTCTTCTTCCTAGTTCGATGACAGTGTGTTTTACAGTAGAACCGGTTCCTAGGCCGACTTTCATTCCCGATTTGACAAATTGACAAGCCTCTATCCCGGCCTTCTTCTTCAAGGCTTCAACATCTGCCATGTAGTTGCTAAAACAACCGAGTCAATAAGCAATGTGAAGCGAATGTCTGAAGTGCTTAGAGGTAATCGCAGACATGTGACGAGACGGTTTTTGGCAGTATTAATTGTCACAATATTCTGTGGTATGTCTTACATGCCTATGGTTGACGCAAGCCCAAATCGTCAGGTTATAGTTGATATTACAGTCGAACCAAATGGCGTTTCGGGAAATTATTCGGTCCTCGTGCCAAATGGAGAAATCGTAACAAGTCTTGATTTAGAGATGTTTGAAAGGTCATGGCCAATCGATGATGTAGTCACATTTGCGGAGGAAACCGATTGGAAGACAGGTGCGTCGATGGATGGCGTTGATTACAACATAACAGGCCTGAGAATACTTCCGATGTCCCATGAGTGGGATTTCGAGGGTGGCGTTCAGGGATGGTCTCTGAGTTCTGGCGGTGGATGGGCACATGGCTATGATTCAACCCTTGGCGCAACTAATGGTGTTCACTCCGGCTCATCTGCAATCTACACATACAATGGCAATTATCCCGCAAATTTGGGAACGACATATTGGGCAACATCACCATCAGTTGATTGCAGTTCGTGTACCGGAACTTGGGATCTGAAGTTTTGGAAGAGACTTGGAGTTGAATCTTCTTACTACGACCACGCATATGTTTCAGTCAAGAACACCGGAGGAGGATGGACGAATATTTACTCTAATCCAAGTGGCACTGTCAATGATGGTTCTTACTCCCAATCATCCTACGACATCAGCTCATATGTAGCAAATAACCCAGCCTTCCAAGTAAGATTTGGAATTGGTAGTTCTGATTACACAGTCCAATACACTGGATGGAATATTGACGATGTAACAATCGCACCGAGAGGAAACGCTGGCACTGGAACTGCAAATTGGACAAGCCAACCATTTGGTCCCGATGGAATTGGGAAAATGAACATGGAGCATGGTTTGCTAGCAATTGATGCTGAAATACCCCAAGGCTCTATGGTTAAATGGAGCTTGATTGATCCAGTGAATGGTAGTACGATTCCAGGGTTTTTGGACCTACAAGACATGAGTGCAGACCTATCGATTATCGACACAAGTAAATACCCTACAGTGCAATTGAAAATTCAAATGGAGACAAATTCTGAAACTCCAATAATTCACTCGATTAAATTAGGGGGTGGGATAATTGAACCATTCAGTACATCTAATCCAACAGGCTGGTCAGGTTTTTCCTCACAGAGTAATGGGGTTGTTTCGGGTTCAGGGATTCTATCTTCTCCAGAGTGGAGAATGTCTAGACCGTTTAGTGCAATCGAATTAGGCTACATTGGCACGGGCTCAGGTAACTTTGAGGGCTGCTTCTCTGAAATCTCTGATTGTGCTGCATCTTGGATTAGTTTGGACGAAAACAGAGTTGTGATACTGGACCACCCCAGTTCAATTTTGAACCTACGTTGGAATGGTACTGGCACGTATTCAATTGATCACTTGGAAATCGATCTGCATCGTCAATCATCCCCGGACAATGCTAGAATTGATGTCGGTATGGACGGTGTATACGAGTGGTCATTCCCGAATGAAGTAATATCAAAATGGGGTCTACAGGACAAGTTTGAATCTGGTGGCGCCGCAGAAGAAATGACAATCTCACCCGGAGGTTTTGGCGTGTTTGGAGTAAATTATCCGATACAGGTTGGTGTCTCAGACGGTTCATATGAATCAAAGGGTAACATGATGTTTTCATTATCGGCGATGAACTTTCCACTAGATGGCGTTGAATTTGCAGTTTCTGTCGGAGGAAATGAACTGTTTTCAGAAACTGTAGGTTTCATTATGAATTCACATACCGTGATTCTGTCAGATTCACAAATGCAAGATATTGTCTCTGAATTTGAGTCAAGGAGTCCTGAGCATTCAATTGTAGGAGATTTGGAAGCGCACAAAATCGAAATTTCTGTCTCATCTAACTCTGGCGGTGATTTGCTTGTTTCTGGACTATCAATTCCATACCGCTATGACATTCGAGTTGGAGATGATGCTGAGCCGATTATCTCATCAATCAATTCACAACTGTCCGGTATTCTGACAACCGGGGCAGATAAAGAAGTCAGCATTCCAGTAATCATGGACAATCCAGGTAGTGTTCTCATTTGGGAGTACGACCTACAAACTCTTGGCTCTCCTCAACCTACAGGCATCACAATGAGTAACCAAACTGAAACATTGGTGGCAGGAGATGTTTGGTATGAATTTAACAGTACGTTTGACCTATCGGTTTTGGGGATTCAGAATGCTCAACAACATTTCATCGATGAAATGTGGTCTTCTACATTTACTTTGAGCGGTAGTAAGTGGTCTAAGTCTGTTGAATGTTCACCAACATCAGAGGTTTGTAGTGTTGAACAAGGTGTCCTATTGCAAGATTTCTCATCGTCTTTTGATGGTGCAGTAGTGGAGTTCAAACATAGAATCCAAATTTCTGCGATTTGGCCAAATGAAGATGCAATGATTGTGAAGAGTTCAATCAACATGAACGGTCCACTGTCACAAGCAAACGAACTAAGATTTGGTCTTGGCAGTTCGATGGCTGTCCAACAGGACATTGAGGTTGTTGACTGGCACCTTTCTTTCCTTAACGGTGCAGAATCAACTTGGGAGGCTCTATACTTTGACCCTGCTAATCCTGGTGTCGTAGAGGTCGAGTTATCGTTTGTCGACCTCGAAGTGTCGCCACGCTCAGGTTCTCTAAACATCGGTTTGTATGTTGATGGAATGCTCTCGGATACAACCCAAGATTTGCTAAACGGTGTTGCAACACTATCATTCAATGTTAATCCTGCAAATTCTAAACTTGATTTATCCGTGGTTGTAACGGGATTGTACGGTCAGAGTGTTGATTGGAATGTGCCGAAGAATGCCACCTTCCTAGTCGATGAAACAGCCCCAACTCTTGTTTCAACTAACATAGCACCGCTTGACCACAGAAGCAATGAGTTCCCGCTTGAATTAGAATTCCACATTAGCGATAGGCCGAGGTTGCCTAGGCATTCAATATTACATGTCGAGACTTCGTGGAGTGGAGAGGATAGTATCCAACTTGACCAGCCAGTAAATTTGAATGGCTTCCAAGGTGTTTACTCAACAATTGTCGATGTTAGAGATGCTCAAGTTGGAGACACGATGTCTGGATGGCTCGAAGTATTCGATCCTGCAGGCCATTCATTACCAAATCCGGGTACAGAAGAGTCCCCTCTTTTCATTATCAGCTTCGGTCCTGATGGTTCTCCGGTAATTCAGTCAGAAGGTTTGGGTTGGAGTGAACAGATTGAGTGGGTGCATCCGGGCCAAAATTACACTATGCTGATTCCAGTTGTAGATTCAAATGGTTATGGAGACATTGAATCAATCGAAGTCGACCTTTCCTCGAATACTAATGAGGATATATCAATCGCTTGGAACTCGCAAAATGGATGCACATCATCACACGGATCTTTGCTCGTAACGAACTGCTCAATTTTGGGTGAAAATCATCATTTCGCCTCATTTTTTACCCTACAAGTCGACTTCTCATTTGATTGGAATTTCAACCCAGACAATTCGATAGAAAGAGATGTACAAGTAACAGTTCTAGATGATTCTGGACAATCCTCTCGTTCAGACATGGTATCGTCATGGAGATACTCTAGTGAAATTCAAATCGACTTGGAATCTGCAGGATTTGTCGATTCAACAGAATTCATTTCACCGGGTGATTCAAGTGAGTTTACTTTTGATGTAGTTTGGACTAGAAGTGGGACAAAGGTCCACTCTGATTTGGATTTCTCAGTCTCGATTGGAGAAAGTCCTCAATTTGGTATTTCTAAATCCGGATTTGCAGTGATTGATTTGATTGCTCCTAATGAGACGGAAATCCATCCAATAACAGTGAGTTTGGAGAATTTACCATTCGGTGCGATAGACAGGACTGATCAATCATATGTTGTTTCATGGATGGTTGTAGATTCGAATAAACCAAGCATGGTCGAGTTAGTATCTCCAGATTCTTCACAAATCATTCAAGAACGTGATTGGAAAGATCTCAGGTTTGAATTTATGATTAATGAAAAAGAAGGTCTTGACTTGGATTCATTGGAAATGCATTGGTTAATTTTACCCTCTGGAATGCTAATCCCAGAATTAGCGCTTCTTGAAGGTAACACTTCAATGGCTCTAATCGCAGGTACAGGTTCAGGGGCCTCAATTCCAGTATCTTCAATCTTAGACGTTGACTCAATCATTCCTGAAGTTAGCAGGCAAAATATGTGGGATCTGTGGATTTGGATTGAAGGTCAAGATTTAGCAGGCCAATCGGTAGATTCAATGTTCAACAATAGGGCTTCTCCATTTACGGTGTTACAGTTAGCAAATCGAGATGCAGAACTTAGAATAGAATCAGAGGACATTCGATTGTCGACAGACAATTTGGTAACTAACAAACCTGTTATTGTCAACATAACAGTACACAATGATGGTCTAGTTGATGGGACTACTAGTGTTAGGGTTGAAGTTGTAGAGGATGGAGATAATCGTAGACTGATTGAGATTGTGAATGTTGTAGTTCCAGCATCGTCATCAGTGTCATTTGAAGCGAAGTGGACACCAAAGGAAGAAGGTGCTGCTTGGTTAGAAATAACTACTCCCGATGGAATGTTTGAACGCACCACGCCCAATCAAGTTGCACCTGATGACTCTGGTTATGTGATTGAAAGCTTAGAGGGAGCAAATTCTTCGATGTTAACAGGGTTCGCAATTATTGTGTTTTTGATGATCGGATTACTTGGATTCCTAATCATTACTGGGAAGAAAACCGACGAAGATTTCGACGAGAGCGAGTTTGTTTGAATCAACAATGGATTGAAATGGAAAGCGCTTCAGGACAGAGCGGAGGATGCAGGAGGACTGCTGACAGACTTCGAGTCTGAGGAAAGTCCCCTCTCCATAGTGCAAGCGGTCGACACAAGTCGAGACACAGAAATGGGTCGGTCAATGGTGCAGAAACGAACGATGTGTGGTGTGTACGATGAATCCGGAAGGACGAGATTACCACGTTGTCGATGAGACGAGCAACCCCGCTGGAGCAAGTCCAAACAGTCCCGTTAATGTTGCACGCACAGGGACAGGTAGGATGCTTAGTTGAATGCAGTCACCGAAAGGAAACAGAAAGGGGCTTACTCCCTGCATTCTCCACCCTATTTATGCAGTATTTGGTTGATTAACATCAATTATAACAGCATCAACGGCTTCCATTTTTTCATCTGTTAGAACTACACCTTCTCCAAAGTCAATGAAATTAGCTTCGCCCTTTATTCGTTTAGTGAAGTAATGCTCCATCGTTATGCAAGCAGGAAGTAAGAAAACACTCGTTAGGAATGCAAATCCAATCAGTAGCATCATCAATACGAAGAAGTTCACAAGGCCAGGGAATGCTACGAAGAAACCTGCACCTAGGCCAGCGACCGTTGTCGCTGTTGTTTCAAAGATAGTTTGGCCAGTACTCTCGACCGCACGAGACATTCCAATCGCTGTCTCACCCTCTTCCTGAATCCTATGCATCACGTGAATAGCATCATCTACTCCTATACCGAAGACGATAGTTCCAATCATTGCAGTAAAAATGTTGACGTTTACGTCTCCGGAACTCATTAGTAATGGTTGCCAGATGATAATTGTTGCAACCGGAATCATTGTTAGAATTCCTATTCTGAACGATCTGAATACGATACATAGGACGATTGTCAGAATTAGAAGTGTTAGTAAAGTCGTGTAACTTTGTGTTTCGTGAATACCCTCGTTGATGTCAAGGCTTACTGGTAGTCCACCAGTCAGAGGAGATACTCGGATGCCTTGCTCTTCCAGTGGTTCACCTAGCATCACGTCAATGTCGTCTCGCAGCAGGCTAGCATTGTCTAGGTTCATGTATGGTTGAGTGACGTATACCAGAGCTTTGCTACCCTCGACATTGGTTAGCATCCACTGCACTTCCTTGGATAGAGTATCATATGCTACATTGACCATGTCGTTTCGAAGGTGTTTTCTTCCTTCCTGGTCTTCGGGTGATGTAAGGTCTAGAAGCATCCAAGCAGCGCATTCAGCGCTATCTGATTCCCAGCATTCCTCATGTAACAGGCCCCAAAGAGTTCCATCATAGAGTGTTACTCCAGTCGTTGGTTCTTGGAAAACAACAGGGACTGATTCCAAGAATGTAATCAGACTAGTTGTATTCGTGTATGGAACGTCTGCAATTTTTCTTTCAAGAGCATCCATTGCGTCTAAGACTTCTAGCGAGCGGATTTTCATGTCTTGTTCATTCAGACTATCTTCATTGATGTGTTTCGAAGCATCGAATATGAACAAAGAAGTCTGTCCACCAGAGAAAGTATTGGAGTATTCTACCATGGCTTCCATTGATGGAATATTATCGGGAGTTTGATCTGAACCTGTAATCGGCTTATCCAATTCGTCAAGGTTAGAAAGTCCGGCGAAAGTAATCGCACCTGCAATCAAAATAACAACTGCGAAGTTCTTCACAGGGAATCGTGAAATTGTACCCCACATCGGAGGGTTTGTCCGTTTATTGAATCGCAGTAGCCATATCAAAACAGGAACCAAAATCATTGAAAAAATCAAGGTTGCAACAATACCTGCCACCAATGTCATACCTACTGACCTAATAGGAATTATAGAGACTATATTTGGTAACACAAGTACAGAAAATCCGATTATTGTTGTTATTGCAGACACCAGAACAGCGACTCCAGTTGTCCTTGACATTTCCATTACACAAGATCTGTAAAATTCTGGGTCCCACATCTCTGGGACCTCGTTTGGAACAAGCCCTTTTCTTCTTCGCCGTTCATTTTCTTCAACTGCAGCATCGATACGCTTCCGCCGCACTTCTTCGATTCTGTTGACCATATGCAAGGCATAATCGACACCCAATCCAATCAGAATTGGGAATGTGGCAATAATCATTGGAGTAAGAGTCATTTCAAACAGAACAGTAGCACCAAAAGTAACTGCAAGCGCCATTACAATCGGTGTTCCAGAGATGATGACAACTTTCCAAGATTTGTGTAATAATGTGATAATTAGCACCGTTAAGAATAGAGATATTGGCATCATGTTCAATAAATCAAGATAAATTGCATCAGATACATCTTCGAGGATTTTGGATAATCCTGTCTGAGTCATATTCAATTGATTGGTACTGTATTGAAGTGGTCTATTTTCCTCAGCAATGACTTCATCAATATGGGTGAAGAATTCTTTGTAATCATTCCAAATACCGGTTTGGTTGATTTGATTTGCAGAGATCATTCCGACCAACACAGCTGTTGTATCCCAGACTCCGTCTCCATTGGTGTCTTTGGCAAGGGCGCTGAGTGAACCGTTTGACTGATTTACAATTTCATCTATTCTTTCTTGTTCGTCAGGTATCGCATACAAACCTTGACCGAATCCATTGTTATTTCCAATTGGCGTACAATAGTTTCCAAAAATGCCATCCGTTCGGTTTTCAGCAACGTGGCGACACATCGCCTCGTTAAACCTAACATTACTCGAATTGACCTCTTTGATTACCTGCGCAATTGAAATGATCCATAGAACACCATCGTTCTTCCCATGGTCTTCTTTATCCCAATCGAGACCGTTTTGCTTCAATCCAGGTGCCCTTTTTTCATCATCTCCCTCAATCCAAGAGATCTCGTGAAGTATTGATTGGCTTGTAATGTTGTAATCGCTTCCGAATATATCCGGGTCTTCTGCGTTAGGTGTTTTGATGTAAATGAAAGCGACATCGGTTGACCATTCTTCTCGCACTTCGAGTAGAAGGTCGGTAGATTCAGCACCCTCTGGTAAGAAAACTTCCACATCATCAACGATCTGCTCTTGGAAATTAGTACCTATATTTCCTAGCCATATCGACACAATCGCTAGTAAAATGAAAGTCGTTTTTGGTTGGGCCAATATTTGAGTATAGGCACTATCAAGGCCGGATTCAACCTTCTCTTTGGCAATCTGGGAATACTCAGCAAAAGTATCCTTTGCTGTCCCCATGAAATGACCGATGCGCATTCAACCCATGAAGGCTATGCTTGGTGGTTCCCAAATTATGCTAATCCAAACTCTTTGATGAGCAGGTGACGTAAGAAATTCCGCGCTGATTGAAGAACTAATCCGGTAGCCATCATAGCCAATCCAAGCACGCCTATCCAGACCGCTGTAAGACCGGGTCCAACAAGGGCATCCACTGAATCTGAAATACCATTCACAGCATTCAATCCCATTGCGGCTCCGGCGGCGAATAGACCTAGTCCTGGCAAACCAAGAACGAGTAATGGTTTCTTCTGTGATAGAGATATCATCGCCCATGCCAATACAGTGAATCCGTGACTCAATGCTGTGAAATTACTTCCCTTTGGTACATCGTAGCGAATAACAGTGGGCACTTCTTTGATTTTCAACTTCTTTTCGTGAGCATCCTCGAGCATTTCTAAGGACAATTCCATTCCTTCTGAATCGAATCTTAATCTCTCCAGTGCTTTCTTGGAGAATGCTCTAAATCCCGATTGAGTGTCTTGAATTGCTAAGTCGCTTGAGAGGTTAGATGCTGCAGTAATTACCTTGATTCCAAGGCGTCTGTAAGCGGGCATTGCTTCGCTGCCTCCTCCTTCAACAAACCTGCTTCCTATGACGAAATCAGCTTCCCCGGAAAGGATAGGCTCAAGCATTTTTGGAATGTCTTCACAGTCGTGCTGACCATCACTGTCTAGGACGACAAGACAATCAGCATCCATCTCTATTGCTTTGGCAAAAAGTGACTTTAACGCCCCTCCATATCCTCTGTTTACTCTGTGTCTGTAAACAATAGCTCCACATGCCTCAGCAATTCTAGCGCTTGAATCAGAGGAGCCATCATCAACGCATAACACTTGGTCGACGTGTTCTTTCACGTTGGTAATAACAGTACCAATTGTCTCTTCCTCGTTGTACATCGGAAGGCCAGCAAGCACACGCAGTGGCGTATTTTGCTCGTCTTCCATGATTCTACCGGTTTCAAGGTCCGATATATGTGATTCGGCTAGTTATCATCCTTCAATACGGATTGGAAGGTTGCCAGCCCGCCCTTCGAAAATGACGGGCTGGCTAATTCAAATCAATCATTTAGATGATTGATCGATGTGACGGCTCTACTGCCGTCGATTATTCCTGCAAGCGCATTCAAACTTACGATCAGTTGGACGTAGGTTTGACCGTCACTCGTTACATATGTGGCACAATCTTGGAACGAACTAGTGTTGATTGACAACTTAACAGCTCTTCCTGCGTTGGATTTTCGTGCAAATCCAACTAGGGTGCTGTTAGCGTTTTGTTCGTTTTCAGGCTGGGTGTTTTTTTGTATTTTAGGCATTTTTTTTCAACTCCTGGAACTTCTGGTTTATCGCTGCGTCGTTCCTACCGCAACAATCTCAACTTTAACGCCACAAGGCCTTGTCAATTTCCAAGACAGGTTCAGTGAAAGTAAACCTAGACGGTGGTACTAATGTTAGACGTAGATACTGAGAGTTAAAACGGGTGAATAACAGCGCGTGTTCATGCGAGCATTGGTTACTGGAGGTGCGGGTTTCATTGGGTCCCACCTTGTAGATAGGTTGGTGTCCCAAGGTGACGAGGTTTTGGTAGTGGACAATCTCTCTTCAGGCGTACTGAGTTTCATACAATCCCACATAGATACAGGGGCTGTAAAATTTCACAATCTTGACCTGAAAGACTTGGACTCATTGAAGCCGTTGATGAACGGCGTGGATATGGTTTACCATTTAGCAGCCAATCCCGACATTAGGCTTGGCACTAGAATCACCGATACAGATCTCAAAGAAGGTACAATTGCTACCTACAATGTTCTAGAATCAATGCGTTTAGCGAATGTTGGAAAGATTGCATTTGCATCATCATCAGTAGTTTACGGAGAAAATGCACCAATGCCTACTCCTGAAGACCACGGCCCATGTCTTCCAATTTCTCTATACGGAGCTTCTAAGCAAGCGGGCGAGGGTCTTATTGGTGCATGGGTTGGTACATTCGGGCTACAAGCTTGGATATTCAGATTCGCCAATATCATTGGAGAAAGAGGTACTCATGGGGTAATATTCGACTTTATTCACAAACTAAAAGCAGACCCTGGCAGGCTGGAAGTATTGGGTAACGGATTACAAGAAAAGTCCTACATGGAAGTTGGTGATTGTGTGGATGCAATACTACATGTCATTGCAAACACAAACGAATCAATTAATCTCTATAATCTAGGATCTAATGACACCTGCAGCGTAAGGAATATTGCAGCAATTGTTGTTCGTGAGACAGGTTGCCACGATGCCAGTATCGAGTATACCGGGGGAGACCGTGGCTGGGCAGGTGATATTCCAAAAGCGATGTTATCCATTAGTCGCTTGAAGGAATTAGGTTTCAACGTCAACTATGATAGTGAGGAGGCGGTGGCACACACTGCGAGAGTCCTAATCAAGGAGATAATGGGGTGATACCATGATACGAAGAAATACTTCAGATGAAGCAGGTGCTAGATCAGATGGTTTGATGATAGTTTCAGTGATCCTTATTGCAGCATTCACATTTATTGCATTTACAACTAACCCCGTCTACACAGGTATTGACGTCGGTGACCGTGTTCCAGAATTAAAGGGAAAAATGACAACAGATGGAGTCACATGGGTAGACTTTGACCTTGCTGACTACTATAATGAAATGTGGGCAGAAGGAGATGAAGGTACATGGACAATGATTGAATTCATGGATACCAATTGCGGTGCTTGTGTTAAATCAGCTCCAGATATTACGGACATGCAACAGATGTGGTTGGGGGATAATCCGCAGAGACCCCTTGCAGAAAACATCACTGTAGAGTTTGTAGCAATTTCAATCTCATTGTGGACAGAAGATACTCCTGGAAAGTCATACGGCAGAGATGAAATTGTCGCATTCAAAGATGAGTACAGTCATACATTTGGATACGTAGACATGCAGGACAACTCACATCAAGATAAATGGGGCAACTTCGGTACTCCGACTTACTTCTTAGTTAATCCAAACGGGATTATTGAATTTGCAACTCCAAGTGCAGATTACGGATACTCAGTCTGGGATGCTATGCAAGAAAAGATTCCAAGAGGTGATGAGTGATGGTCGCTGGATTAGAGTGCTTTGACACTAATCTTATTCCTCACATTGGAATCTTTGCACTTGGTGTCGCAATGTTTACCCCACTTGGTGCAACATTGGCATTACCTGCGCTGAAGTCAAAATGGGAATCTCTTGACACAAAACTTGGTCAGTCGTTTGCGGGAATGTTGTTGATTTGTCTCAGTGGTTTCACTGTATCTGCTCACACACTTTGGATGCACAACAAAGCGCAGGAGATGGGAGGCGGATCCTACTGCAGTGCAGGTACTGTTTGTGATTGTGCTAGCGTTATAGGAAATGCTGATTGGAATACAGTACCTTATCTTGGGCTACCATGGGGTCTTGCGGGAATGCTAGTTTTCGCTCTGTTTATGTGGGCTGTAATCACAATGGCAAAGGAACCAACGGCAGAATGGGTTCTAACTAACATAAAGATTGGAACAAATGTAGGAATCCTTGGCATATTTGTTATTCTTTACTTGATGTATGCAGAGTTTAAAATTGGGAAAATTTGCCAGTTCTGTACATTAGCACACATTGCACACGTTGGTGCAACAATTGGTTTCTTCAGGCTTGCAAACATGTATGGAACATCTGATTGGGCAAGCATTAGCCCGATTAAATCCGTAGATGTAGTTGCAAAAGAGCGTAGAAAGCGCGGCGGATATGTCGCTCCTACACTAAGCAATGAGGAGGAATGATTTCTGAGCGAGAGCAGATTGTGGGGAGTCTTCACAATCGTTTGCCTAGTGTCATTGCTGGGATTGATGGAGTATCAAGGTTTGATCAATCTAATCGCCGATGAAGATGTAAAGGAAGTGGAAGAACAATCAGAAACGGTTCAGCCTCTTCCAAGCACGGCAGACGAAATGCATCCCTTTGGAGAGTATTGTCTTGACAGCCATAATTCCATTGCTATGCACATTCATCCTAATCTGACGATTTTTATCGACGGTGAGCAGGTTGAGATTCCAGAAAATGCTGGCATTTACACCGAAACTTGCCCAAACGCCATGCACATGACTCACACTCACGACAATTCAGGTAAGTTACACGTTGAAAATTACACCAGCGAGGAAGTACCTCTAGAGGTATTTTTTGATGTCTGGGGCAAGCACTTCGATGAAACTGGAATCTTTGACCACAGAGGTGGTATCGTAGAGATGACAGTAAATGGGACAGTTAGCCAGGATTACCAAAATCTCATCCTTGAAGATAAGCAGAATATCGTAATTGTTTACACTTCCACTCAAGGAGAATAAATTCCTTCGAAGTAGAGTGCGTCGGTGTTGGTACTCACAGGCTCTATTCTGTGGACTGTAACGTCCACTCTTTCACTAGTTTGGTACATCTTCTTTAATTCTGCTAGTAAGTGTTGATGAACATCGCTGATATCATCAGCGTTGATCATCGAGAGGTGTCTGTTGACATCCCCTCCAACCTCGACGGTATATTCTACCATCCAAGATTTAACACTCCTGTCCTCGTATTCTTCCGAGGCGTCGTGTGTGGGCTCCATGAAAGTACATTATGCTCCAGCCTTATCAAAGATTTGGTAACGTTGCATCATTTCAGCCGGAAAATGGATATATTTTCCTGATTACGACTGAAAAATGGAAGTTAATTTCTATTCTTCTTCCGTTGAAGGGGATATTTTACTGGGTACAAATACTAACAAAGCACCAATAAATGAGCAAACGAGTAAAATCAAGAACAAATTGTTATCCTCAGAAGAATCATACTCAATGTTTGAAATCTCTACAACACCGTATGGAGAACCTCCCTCAACTGGCTCATGAACCATTACGAGAGACCAAGTTTCAGGTAGTGCTTGTTCGCCAAATTCTGAATAGTTACCATTTGAATCAACGACCTGCATACCTACTAACACACGGTCTCTTGTTTCCTCACCTGGATTGTCAGCATCCTTTGGCACTGGCTTCTCATGCTCTAAAATCATCAAAGTTATTTGGCCATATACGGGAGTAGGAATTTCTATTTCACCATTAACCAACTTAACTGCCATATCTTCGGGGGCCATACGATTATTTTCCTGAGTTAGAATTCGGCTTTGTACATCGCTCCAAGCATCATAGCCTTCAGCAGTCTTTACCCCGTCAACAAAAAATGTTGGAGTTCCATATTCTGTTGGATCGGTCTGCCTTTGATAATCAACTCTAGCTAGACTAGCGTCATTCTCGAACTCATCGGTGACATGTATTCCTACTATCGCTGTTCTGGAACCATGTGATTTTGCTACGATTGCAAGCTCTGGGTCAACCTCTGCGCATGATGGACACCATATGGCAGTGCGCTCTTCAACAAGAATCGTTCTTTCTAATTTGTATTCCTCAGTATTAGTTTCAACGAGTGCGGAGGTGCTACTGGACAAGCACAGCACAATCACGAGAACTGAGATTAGGTGCCTCATTGGTCAGGGGTGGTCGTATCTTGTCCATGAAGTTATCATGGTGATGCTTGCAGGGTTTGCTTGAGGGAGCAATTTGGTAGACCGCTGGGTTCAGGATCACCAGAAAGATGCTTGGCGTAAACAAGCCAAAGCCAGCGGCTACCGCGCACGCTCAGCATTCAAACTCAAGCAAATACAGGACAGACACAAAATCGTCGACCAAGGAGATAGTGTACTGGACGTGGGTTGTCATCCTGGAGGATGGGCGCAAGTCGCGGTGGAACTTGTTGGCTCAAAAGGAAAGGTAGTCGGTGTTGATTTGCAGTCCTGTGTACCTGTGGAAGGTGCAAACTTGATAGTAGGCGATATCACTGAACCTTTTACACAACAAGCAGTTTTGGAAGCAATTGATACAGAAGTTATCGATGTAGTTGTTTCAGATATCTCTCCTCACATAACAGGGAAGTGGGACATAGACCAAGCAGTATCTTTGATGTTGGTTGCAGACGTGTTTGATTTCGCACTTCCAATTCTAAAGTATGGTGGCCATTTCGTAACCAAATTATTCCAAGGCGTTGGCGTTGAAGAGTTGATTGAAATTGTGCGTCCACACTTCCAAACAGTGAAGAGATTCTCACCGATGGCCAGTCGGAATTCATCATCAGAAGTTTACCTTGTATGCAAATTCCATACGCCTAAGCGTGGCCCGGATTGGGAAATTAGACCGGCGTTCGAGCAGGCATTAGAAGAAAGGCAAGGCGGGCCAGAGCCGTTGGACGAGGTTGAGCCAGCAAAGTCTACTTTCACTGTAAGAAGAAAAAATACTCCTAAGGAGTAAATTTTTCACATTCATTATTGGTGTGGGAATCATTGAATATGGTTGATTAGTTGTTGTAATATTCATGGTAGCGAAATCATCACCATCTGAAGCAAGAAATAAAGCCGAATCATCTATCCTGAATCAAATGAGAAACTCAGGTAAAAACTCCAAAGGTCGAAACAGCAGACAAAGGGTTAGCGAGTTAACCCCGAACACTGAAGTGAAAAGGTTGGAATTAGTTGTTCTACGGAGATATCCTCGTAGGCTGGTGAACTCGAGTAATTTCACCGGGTCCGTTGCAGCTGCATGCGGTCGAGATGAGACGGGAATAGTCGGAATTGTACTTTGGGGAGACCAAGTCAACACTGTGAATACGGGCGACATAATACGAATAGAGAGTGGATGGTGTCGCAAAAGAAGTGGTGAATTGGTAGTCTCAACTGGCAAATCTGGACGCTTAACAGTCATAGACAGATGATTGAATTGGTCGCGCAAGGATAAAGAGGGAGAGGTCGTGGCCGTGCTGCACTGAGGTGTATATTATGTCTGAGCGAGCTACCGTCTGCACAGCATCCGGAGTCCCATTGGTGGATGAAGGATCTACAACATTCCCCTGCCCCACATGTGGCACACCAATTGGCCGCAGCCCACGCTGCCGAAACCAAGGTGTAACCTACGTTTGTCCGTCGTGTGGATTCCAGGGTCCTTGAAACCTAAACTGGTGATATTATGGGAATGGTTGCACTAACTTACAAAGTCATGCCTGATTCTGATGTAGAAGATGTTTCTGCTGATGATATCGTAACTCAAATTCAAGCACTAAAGGACGATACATACGACGTCCAACTGTGTGAAACAAAGCCGCTTGCTTTTGGATTGAAATTCATTCAAGTACACGTCGTCATGAACGATGGCTCCGGGCTGTCCGATGTTTTCGAAGAAAACATGCGTGCAATCCGTGGCACAGGTGAAATCGAAGTTCTATCAATGGGACTTCTTTGATTTCTGCTAAGATTGTTTTAGATGTCCTCTCTAAGAGGAATCAACTCGACTTCTAGAGTTGCTTTAGCGGTGTACGCATGAACTCACGCAGTAGAGTCGTAGCGTAACTACCAGATGGGAGTGTGAACCTGAATCTTATGCATGCGCCTTCAGGATGCCATAATTCGCCATCCTTGGGTCCTTCACCCCACTTGTCTCCCATCGTTTCCTCTCCTGCTACAGGAACAGGTTCGTACTGGAAATCATTGAATGTTGTAACCAAAGGTCTGCGTGTACCCCTAGTTGTTAATCTACCAATCTTTTCAACTCTCCAATCCGTTTCTCCCAGGCCCAACTCTGTGACTACAGCAGATTCTAAGTTTCCAAATTCTCCTTCCGGCTTCATCATGCTGCTGCCTGGAAGTTGAGCGGTTACTGCCAACCTTCCTAGACTGCAATTTCTAGAAATTCTGTCAAGAGTTCTCTCTTCGACAGTTACCAAAGATGATGTTTCTAATTGTCCATTGTCATCGATTCTTCCGACAATGTCTCCTTGAACAGGTGTTGAGAGCGGAATGTTAGCGCGAATCCTTGCTTCGATTGTTTTGTTGAAGACAACTGATTGCAAGGAGTGTACCGTCATGAGTTGCAGGTTGTTTGGTAATTTCCTAAACGCTCCAACATAGTCATCAGGATTTCCAAGTAAATGTTTGAGCATGTCTCGCTCAAATCCTAGCCAGTGTGGAATCATTTCCAGTGCTTCTTCACTGATCCCTTCCTCTCGAATTTTTTTCCTAAAATTTGAAACGTCTTCATTCTCATCACCCTCCATTGAAAGATATGACATTACAGCGGATTCCCAATCATCTGCAATTACGTGGCGTCCAACGACTGGAGTGACCGGGCGACCTGAACCGAATCTTTGTGGACCAATCCAATTCGGGAATAAACCCTCTCCGAGCTCTTCTTTCATTAGTGCTTCAATGTGAGCGATCTTCTCCATTGCTTCAGAATTTGTCATTGGGCTACCATCTGGATGACAGCAGCCTCTTGCTACAATTGTGAATCGGTTGCCTTTGTGATTTCCGAAACCGATTTTTTGATGGGTTCTACCCATTATTTCAATTTCCACATCCGGTATCTCGACTTTTGCAACTTTGTTTTGAGGTGCATCGATGATGAAGACTTGCTTGGTAACTGCTCGCTTATCTTTTGTTCCTGCAAAGAAAATCCTGTTTCTTGATATTCCACAGGCCTTGGCGAGTTTTCCGATGAATCTATTCGTCTCCCAATTTGTAAGTGTGATATTGGCAGCGGTGAATCTCCCTCTTGGGTCTAAACTGATTTTGGTTGAAATTTCATCAACTCTGAAGTCAGCAACTCTTGATTTTAGAACCCCACCGATTCCCTCAGAGTCAACTGCATAGCCAGTTAGGCCGATTGTATCGGCAACCTCATCCTTCACGGACATGGCTTAACACATCTCAAAGCTTCAGTGAAGAGAAATCGCCCTGCACTTCTCCAATCAACTTCTTGAGTAGGTCGGCTGGGTCAACTCCCTTGTTTGTACGAATGAAAAATTCAGGCTCATCTAGATCTGGATGTCCTGGGAAATAGTTTGCATAATCGACTCCCTTGTCGCTGTTTAGTCTTTCACGGAGTACTTGTAGAGAGGTGTGTGACTCCCCGATGAAGCGTACTCTTAGTTCGTTATTGTCGCGTGCTAGAAGTTTAACCGGCATAGTGACCGTTCTTGGCGGTCAGCCTCGCCTTCAAGAACCTTTGGCCGTATCAACAATTTTCGGAGAGAAAAGTAATTGGTCAAAATTCCTCGATTTTTGATGTTTTGACCCTTCTCGCTTTTGTACTGAATAGGGCCCCCGACATTTGTGAGTTTACCCGCAATCGAGGAAAGGCTGCGGGGTCAATCCGACCGCTTCCGCAAATTCTCATGGCCTATTCTGATTATCTCTGCGGCAATGACAATCGGGCTAGTTGCGGATTTGGCCTTTGTTGACACTCCTTCGTTCCACACGGACTTATCCGACTTCGCACCTGATTCGGAATCATCGGATGCGCATGACCGCATAAGCGAACATTTCAACAATGAAACAAGGCCACTATTCGTTCATGTAACCAGAGACGACGGCGGAAATGTACTTGATATGGATTCACTAAATCTAATGAATGCCCATCTTAGCATCATTGAAAATGAAAGCAAATCTATGCAAGACGTAGTTGTTAATTGGATAACAGCTCCATCGATTCTACAACTTGCTCTTGATGAGGAAGCGAACGAGACCGAACTTTCACAGGTAAATTCTTGGGAAGAAATGTTGAATCTTGTCATCGACGTAAACGAATCAGACTGTCCCGGAGATGTTTCGAAGCAGAGGGAAGTTGCACAGTTTATTCTTGATGGAATGTTGAACAATGACTTCGACGGTACTGAAATCTGCCTATGGATAGAAACCAATGGAGAAGAGGGTTCACCAGTTGTGTCAGCATCATCTACACTATGGATTTTAGAGATTGACCCAGACCTAAGCAACTCTGAAAGAAAAATCAAGCAAGACGAATTAAGAAAAGAATTCGAAACGCTGAGTTCTAATTCTGATTTGAACTAT
>Ga0213865_10000534_pt1 | contig 25775 bp, 19 predicted proteins | sample PICome_6_FD_160100 | JGI IMG/M metagenome (GOLD analysis project Ga0213865, IMG submission 160100) | Coastal seawater microbial communities near Pivers Island, North Carolina, United States - PICO282 | ecosystem: Environmental > Aquatic > Marine > Coastal | place: USA: North Carolina...
GGGCCATCTCGCGGTCCACCGGGAGCAAAGGGTCCATCTCGTGGCCCACCGGGAGCCTCATCAGGTCCTTCCAGAGGACCCCCTGGTGCCAAAGGCCCATCTCGTGGGCCTCCTGGAGGCTCTCCGAGTGGTCCAAAACGAACTTCTCAACCAGCCGCAGTTGCGAAGAAATCAGTAGGCTCACCGACTAATGTATCACCGCAAACCGATGATAAACCCCAGAAGAAAGTCCGCAAGGCTCGTATTGAAGTTGATATGTCTCTCTTTGAGGACTGGCAAGCCGATGATCGAGAAGCTGCTGTTGATTGGGTGGTCGCTGGATTTAGTGATGGAGAGCAAGAACGAACCATCCTCATGCAACTCCAAGAAACTGGTTGGACAGCCCAACAATCAAGAGCAATCTACGATCTTGCTAGGAATCGCTAATCAGTAGACTCAAAAACATGACTCGGTTGGACAAATCGAAGGGGGGGATTACATGTCAGAAGGAGTACCAGAAGGAGCCTCTCTCCCAGAAGGGATTGATGTCGACGATGCAGCTGCATATTTCGGCGTAACAGAATCTTCAGACGTCCTTCAACAACTCATGGATATGGATTCTAAACAGGCTATGTCCAAGACACTTGAACATCTTTCTGATGTAGTTTTACAACCTGGAGAATTCAATTTTGAAGCAGCAAGCGAGCGTCTTAAGTGTGAAGGTGGGGAAATTTATTTCCTTATTTTCGGCCATTTAAATCTCATGTCTCTTCCTGACCCTTTGCTTGTTTTTGCAGGTCAACAGGATTCGACTGGCTCGACAAGTTCACCCCATCCTCTTGCAACTGAAGAGGTAATTGAAACCATCTCCACACTCTTTGATCCCATGCAATTTTTGAAGATACTAGCAATTGGGTATTCAACTGGAGGTGAATCTGAAGTTGACCGTTACCTTACATCAATTCAGGATATGATGGCAAACCCTTCAACGAATCTTGAGAAAATTCAGACTCTCGCTTCTGAGTTGACATCTTCCCTTGATGTTGCTGGCCATGCACTTCCAATCGCCCTTCTTGCGAGTCCAGGTGCAGAACCTGCAGCCATTGAAGCCGGATTGGCAATGCCTGTTCAAGAGAAGAAACCTGAGCCAGTTTCTGAACCAGCAAAACCCGCTCCAGTAGAACAGTTGCCTGCTGAAGAACCCGTTTCAGTTCCGTTACCAACCTCTGAATCAGTTCCTCTTCCAACAAGAGTTGAAGAAGAAAAGTTATCCACTTCAGTCCCTCTTCCTTCAGTTGAAACAGCAGTTGCAATAGAAGAATCTCCAAAGAATGAGATTGAGGCAGATCTTGCAACTCAAGATGCATTTGCTGGAGCTTTTGGGACAGAACTCATTCCAGAGGTGGAAGAAGTGATTCAACAACCGGTTGTTGAAGAAGTGGTTGTTGAGGAGCCTGTTATTGAGGAACCTATCGTTGAAGAACCAGAAGAAGAATGGGTCAGCGATGCTGAACGATTTATTGCAGCAGATGTTGATGAATCTGGAGCATTATCTGTTGAAGAATTATCTGTCGCAGCTAACCTCCCTCTCGAAGTAGCAGAAGAACTCCACAAAGCAGCTGATGCAGATGGTGATGGAGAGGTCACACTGAGTGAGTTTGTATCCTCTGATGCGGCAAAAACAATGTCAAGCCTTCCTCGACCAGTTGCACCGGTCCGTCGTCCAATTCAGAAGCAACAACCAGCAGCACCTTCTCCAGGTATTCAAGCACCTCAAGCAGGTTGGCAACAGCAACCAATACAGCCTATGCAGCAACAGCCTGTGCAACAACAACCTATGCAGCAACAGCCTATGCAGCAACAGCCTATGCAACAACAGCCTATGCAACAACAACCGGGAATGAATATCCAACCGACAATTCGCTCAGGTATTCATTGTAGAGGGTGCGGTATTGGTCTCGATCCATATTGGCGATTCTGCCCAATATGTGGTAACATGAACACCAGCGCACATCGCTAATCATTAGTTGCTAGAAATACTCCTGATTCAATAATACAGGTATCATCTAGCCAAACAGAGGGTTCTGCTAACACGCCGGAGATGTGAATCCCGACATTTGAAGTTCCACCTAATCGTGAATTGTCTCCTATTGAGAAATAACAACCACCGAGTCGTTTCTCATCTTCCAAAACATTCCCAACAAGACGCGCATTAGGATTCATTCCAAATCCGAATTCTGCAACAGTCCAAACATTTTCACGATCTTTTGATTTCAGTTTCTTAGCCACTTCTCCGAATGATTGACGAATATTTGCAGCTAGAATACCACCCTTTACATCAATTACCGTTCCATTTTCGATAATGAATTCAATGGGCTCATCGATAAGTGTTGAGTCCCATGATCCATCGATAACAATTGTGCCATTCATTGTTCCCTCTTTTGGAAGAACGAACACTTTTCCAGCCGGCAAATTCATCAACATTCTTGGACGATTACAGATTCCATTGTCGTCGAGTTTCCAATCTCTCCAACTCACTTCAAATGTAACATCAGTCCCTGATTCGGATTTGACATTGATAATTCTTCTTCGTCTCAATACTGTCCCAATATTTGAGATTATACGCTTCACGTCTTGGAAATTAGCAGTCATGCCACCCTCAGTGTACAATTCAATGTTCATTCCTGGCATTGTTGCAACTCTTGCACCATCTCTGACTGCTTGTCGAACAGCACGTGTATGAGTAAGAGAATACTTCGTTGGAGCAATGACGACTTGTTGCTGTCGCATCAGAGAAGCAACAGGGCTAGGGGGTTCTTCTCCGTGGTGTCTTGACTTTGGCATAACAACCAGCAGTACTCTATCAGAACGTTGCTGTGTTGCTTCGTGCAACGACTGACCGATTTCTGCAGTCGTTGGATCACAAACAATCAACACATTCTCTCCGCGCCTGATATCCATTGAAGTTTGAACGACTCTATCAGAAATCGCTTTCAGTTTCTCTTCCTCGGACATATCATCTGAGATTGTGTTAATATCTTGATCTGGTTCATGATGGTCTTCGTTGAGAAGGGCATCGATGTCTACATCGACATCAGATGATTCCCCATCCTCCCCTTTTCCGTCGGATGGAACCATCATGCATTCCCATACACTCATCCATATTGAATGTGTGGCTTTGTAAAACCAACATTCTCTATACGAGTCTTGATGAGGAAGTTATGTAGTGGTCTAACTATGAGCGAAAAAGACGAGTTTGTTCAGCGTATCAAAGACATTCATCGGATAGGTAGTATTCAAGGCCATTTAGGCTGGGATCAAGAAACACTGATGCCGGAAAAAGGAGCAAAATCCAGAGGAGAAATTATGGCTTGGTTAGCGGCTCTTGCCCATGAAAGAGTGATTGACCCAAAGATGGGTGAACTCTTAGCCAAGGTTGAAAATCGAAACGATTTAGATGAATCTGAACAAGCGAATACCCGCGAGTTTCGAAAGCGATACGACAAGGCAACAAAACTCTCTTCAGATTTTGTGTCAACTTTCGCTCAAGCAAGAAGTGAAGCTTTAGTTGCCTGGCAAAATGCTCGTTCAAATTCAGACTTTTCTGCTTTTTTACCACATCTTGAGAAACTCGTAGCATTAACCCGCGAAAAAATTGAAGCGTATGGGTATGAGGGAACACCTTACGATGCTCTTCTCGATGAGTATGAGTCAGGAATGACCGTAGAAGATTATGATCCTCTCTTTGAGGGATTGAAACAACGTCTTGTTCCACTTCTTCATCGAATAATGGAGGCAAAAAAAACCAATCCTGATCCAACCCTACCTAAAGGAATGACCTTCTCAGTAAAATCTCAAGAAGAATTCTGTATCAAGGTCAGTGAACGAATGGGATTTGACTTTGCAGCAGGACGTATGGATGCATCAACGCACCCCTTTTCTGCTGGAATTTGGCCGGGAGATACTCGATTCACAACACGTTATGATGAACTTGATCCCTTTTCATGCCTCTATGCTGTGATGCATGAAACTGGTCATGCATTGTATGAACAGGGGCTCGATGAGGACCATCAATACACACCAAGAGGTGATGCGGTTTCACTGGGCGTCCATGAGTCTCAATCGAGATTGTGGGAAAACCAAATCGGTAGAACTCCTGAATTCTGGGATGTAGCAATGCCATGGTTCAGAGAAGCATTTCCTGATGCTCCCTCTTGGGATTCAACAACCCTGAATAGGATTGCCAATTGCGTTGAGCCTGGCTTTATCCGCGTAGAGGCGGATGAAGTGACATACAACCTTCATGTTATGTTGCGATATGAGATTGAAAAGAAAATTTTCAATGAAGGTTTCCCACTTCATCAGTTACCTGAGTTATGGAATTCAATGATCTCCGAATGGTTCGGGGTCACGGTCCCAAACGATACGCTTGGCTGTCTTCAGGACATTCATTGGTCTATGGCTGCGTTTGGGTACTTCCCAACCTATACGCTTGGTAATTTGTATGCTGCTCAATTGCTTGAAGCAATGAGTCGAGAACTTGGTTCGATTAGCAAACACATTTCATCTGGAGATTGGTCTGAAATGCTTGAATGGCTAAGGAAAAAAATCCACAAGAGAGGGAGTGCTTTATTGCCAGCAGACCTTATTGAAGAGGCAACAGGAACTCCTCCTTCCTCAGATGCATTTCTTCGATATGTTGAAGAAAAATACGGAGAAATATATTCTCTTTGATTATTCTTCTTGATCTTCTGGAGAAGAGGAACCGACTAGCCTGTTGATGCGCTCAGTCAATTCATTGATTGCATCGCCGAGATCATTGCTTCGATCATCTTCGTGGTCTGTGCCAAATGTTGTTCCAAGCAATGCGACCATTGCCCCTGACAACATCATGACTGCAGGCCAGTAGACATCTTCTGCTACCATCCCTTCTGTGGCTTGCATTCCACCCCAAATTGCACCGGCAATAAATACAATTAATCCAATCATTATCTGTTGATATCCTTTTCCAAGTTGTTCTTCCATGCTACTCATAACACTCATGCTGAAATAGTTCATAGACTAATTAAGTGTATTCTATAAAGAGCCCCGAATAATATCAATTCCAAGGGGTCATCAGGAGAGGCGTTCCAGTTTGACCTTCATCAACCAAAATTTTCCCCTTAACTCCAGTTGAGTCCGTCCTTTCAAACACAGGAGTTCCTCCTACAACGGTAAGTACTGGCCAACCTACTAATTTGAGACCATTAAATGGATTCCAACCGACTGTAGACCAAGTGTTGCGATCTTCAACCATAATTTCCTTTGTCATATCGACCAGTGTTACATCTCCATCATAGCCTTGTTCGAGTCTTCCTTTTCCAATCATTCCATAGCACTCAGCCACATTCTTTGACATCCACTTCACAACCTGTTCAATTGTACAAGCTCCCTTTGAAGCGTGAGTTAACATGACTGGAAGAGATGTTTCAACTCCTGGCATTCCACTATGCGCTTTCGGGAAACCCTTTGCTTTGTTCTCAAGGGTATGAGGCGCATGATCTGTCGCAATACATGTGATGGTGTCATCATGAAGCCTTTTCCACAACGTTTCTTTATCGATTTGATATCGAATCGGAGGATTCATTTTCAATCGAGTGCCACGCTCAGCGACATCCCGTTCGTCGAATGTAAGGTGTTGCGGTAGCACTTCAGTTGTGATATGTGCTTCACCATCTGTTCCAGTAAGCGATGTTAATCCATGGAGCCAATCTGCTTCGATACCCGATGTGAGGTGAAGAATATGCAATCGATGGCCACTCGCTTGTGCATATCCGACTGCTCGCTTTGTAGCAATCAGTGCAGTTTGATCATCTCTCCATTCAGCATGTGCTTCCATATCAGTGCGTCCGTCGATCCTTTTTTGTCGTTCAATCATTCGGTCTTCATCTTCAGCATGAACAGCAATCAACCCAGCAGTATTATCGAAAATAGTCTTGAGTGCATTTGATTCATTGACCAACAAATCTCCTGTTGATGAACCCATGAAGATTTTAATTCCACAAATCCCAGGAATTGCGATTGGCGCATCAGGGGTTCCAACCGCCTTTTGCAACTCCTCAACATTTGACTCTGTGGCGCCAATAAAGAATCCATAATTTGTCACACATCGATTCTCTGCAGTTTCTAATTTGTTGTACATTGATTCAAGGGTTGTTTGACTTGGAACATTGTTTGGCATGTCAAGAAATGAGGTGATTCCGCCACTAGCAGCTGCGCAAGAGCCACTGTACAAATCTTCTTTTTCTGGTTGACCGGGGTCTCTAAAGTGAACTTGAGGGTCGATTAAACCTGGCAGAAGATGCAATCCAGATGCATCAATAATCTGTGTGTTCGAATCATGAGGTTGAAGTCCACCTCCAGGTTGAATTGATGTTATAATTCCGTCAACGATTAACAAATCGCCAACTACGGTGGTCTCTGGAAGTATCATTGTTGCATTACGGATAAGCATACTCATAGCAGGTCACTAATACGTGGCTAGTGCATTCAGTCAATGAATGCTCTTATCGTCTGCGACCACTTTTTGGTCTGAAAGCATTGCAGATTTCATCGTTCATATCGATGTATGGCCCTTGGATTAAATCGACGCAATAAGGAACTGCTTTCCATATCTCATCAATTGTTTCTCGAATCGCTTTCGGTCGACCTGGGAGATTAAAAATCAAACAAGAACCACGAATTCCCGCTGTCTGTCGAGAAAGAATCGCAGTTGGGGTAAATGCTAACGAAATTGAACGCATCTGTTCACCAAATCCTGGCATCATACGCTCACATACATGTTCTGTGGCTTCGGGAGTAACGTCTCGAACCGCGGGGCCAGTTCCACCTGTCGTTACGATGACATTGCAACCAGTTCTGTCAACGAGTTCAATTAACACCTCTTCTATGATCTCTTGCTGATCAGGGATGCACCTGTAATGGACCTCAACAGGTGATGCAATGGCCTCTTTCAAAAATTCAAGAATTGCAGGTCCCCCTTCATCCTCATACTCCTTTGAATGAGCACGATCTGAGGCCACTAGAATACCTATTACCGCTGGTTCTCCAACGTGTCCGTTACGGCCATTGAGCAATGTTGTTGAATCCATGTTATCCAACCTAGTTTGATCCATACTTTTCCTTGATGTCATTATGGAAGTTATCCAATAATGTATCTTCAAACAGTTCGGTTTGTCGACGGTTCTTAGTGGAGCGTATGTGAAGAATGGCTGCTAGGATAAATACAATAATAATGATTGGAATAACGGCTTCAAGCTTGTATTTGTGCATGATCTTAACAATACCTTCTGCAGTGTAAGCCCACGTAATTGATGCGATAAAACCACCAACCATGGTTGCGATAAGAACACGCATGAATTTCATTCTTGAAAGCAATCCAAGCATTGCTCCCACAAGAACACCAGATGCCATGAATGGAATCCATACAAAGACAATCAATCCCCAGAAGCCCCATTTGTTGATCATTTCACGCTTCTCATTCGCAGTGTACTCGACTGTTGAAAGGATGTCACCAAGCAATTTTGTTTGGAGCATTCTTCCACCAAAACCATCTTGCCGAGCAACAGCAGCAATGCGTTCATCTTTGTCACCTTTGGTTTCAACACGGCCAGCTCCTGAACGATCTGCCAAGGTCGACACTTGGTTACGGGCTTTGACAATTAATTCCTGAGATGTAAGCAGATCTCTGTTTCTTTCAGAAATGTAGGCTCGGAGTTCATCTTCCACTTCGGAAGCGAGACGCTTGTAACGGAAATATGCAAATCGTGTTGTTGGTTTGAAAATAACCGAAATAAAGACGATACGATCATCACTTGTGATTACAGCATTTTCAAGTTTCAACGTGTTATCACGTACGAAGAACAAATCCAATGAATCTCGAACTTCATCTTCAACCCTTGATAGAGAATGAAGTTCTTCGAAGAATGAAGTGTAATTTTCTGGTGCTTCTTCGTCGTCTCGGTCACCTACACCAATTCCGACACCTGAATCGAAATCAATGGCTTGATTGGAACCGATACTTCGAACGGTGAGTTGAACTGGCTTGAAGACGTGGAAGAGGGCAAATTCCTCGAGCACTTCACGGAGAATTTCGTCGCGAATTGTTTTGCTATCACTGAGAGTATTTTCCGTGTTCTTGTAGGGTACCATGATGTCAATCGATAAATCTCTTGGCTCAACTTTTGCAAGTTCATGGTCAATTGAAATTCCTAATCGACGCTCACACTTCGAGATAATATCTTCAACAAGTCGAATGATGTGATTTCGCGACAAGATATCGTCAGCTTCTTGGTGATAGACTTTGTACATGATTGGATAAGCAATCAAGAGCGAGAAAATCGATAATGAAAGAGAGTTGAAAGCCATCCACCAGGCGGGGATTCCAGCAGCTCCACCAGCGAGCATAGCGGTTTCACGACCGCCTCCTAATTCAGCAACCAAAAGGATGTAACCCCAATTTCCTAATTCTTGTACAGACCAACACGAGCGAGGTCCAGAGTCTGTTACGCGAACTTCTCGAACCGTTTCGTCTCCTCCGAATGGAAGGAATGCAAATCCTTTTGTTGTAATCTCAAGTTCAAAATCTACGGACTTCTCCAATTTTTCCATCATTGGTTGAATGGAATCATTTTCTGCGTCCTCCCTTGTTTCATACATCTCAACTTTCAGCGAAACAACGTAATCTCCTTCTTCCAGGTCACTGTAATCTGCTTTTGCATGGGCACGATTGTTCTCATCATTCAAAGCACGAGTGGATTCAGAGGGATTTGAGGAACTTGAAGTTCCCTGTTCTACAATGTTGTACGTCAATACAACATAGCCTGCGGGTAAATTGTAGACATTCAAAGAAAAGACTTCAGCATCTTCGTTAGGGAAGATGTGGATCCATGGTTCATCATCAACTTCGTTACATGGATACTCTCCAATGTCTAGGAATGTATTGGAAGCACTATGATCCATTGCTGTTGATTGTCCAAGCATACCTGATGACATGGAGAGAATGAGTGCCCCATAGAGAATTCCATAGACGACGCCAACGAAGAGAACAGGGTTTTCTTTCTTTGCAAATATACTGCGATTGTCCCCATCAGTACGTCTGCGACGAATTTCATCGAGTTCTTTGAGCAATGAATCACTCTTAGATTCAGGTTCAGGAATCTCCTTGGGCAGTTCCTCCCCAACAATCGCCTCTCCCATGTGACAAGCACATATGTGATTGCAAATGAACCCATTGATGAAAATGAGTGAAAGGTGGGTTGGGCCGGACTTGAACCGGCGACCTCGGCATCTTCAGTGCCGCGCTCTCCCAACTAAGCTACCAACCCTTTCGTGTCGCCCACGTGGCGTGGGATTTCAAGTCTTCGTTGTTCACTCTTGGCCATCTAAGACACTTGCTTGCATATCAAAGAGCGAAGCAAAGCCAATTTCCGCACAATCCAAGAGCGCTTCAAGTTCTTCACGTTGGTACGTGGCTTCTTCGCCGGTACCTTGGACTTCAACGAATGAACCATTACTAATTTTGACAACATTCATGTCAACATCAGCATTTGAATCCAGAATATAATCTAGGTCAAGGTAGGTTTTTCCGTCGATAAGGCCAACTGAAATTGCAGCAACGTCATGAGGCAAAACACGCATTTCGTGTTCATGTTGTTCTTCAGCAGATAATGTAGGAGCGCTCCAACCTGATCGTCGTTGTTCTTCTGTTGGGCGAAGATGCTTTGGAAGGCATTGTCCATTCGCAATCAAACGACGTATACCAAGACGAAGAGCTAGATTGGCTGCAGTAATGGAAGCACAGCGTGTTCCGCCATCAGCATTCAAAATATCACAATCGACGTTGAGCGCAACAGGACCAAGTTCCTCTAGGTCAACACCCGCTCTTAGTGAACGAGCAACAAGTCGTTCAATTTCTTGTGTTCTTCCTTTTGCACCACGGCGCTCTCTTCGAAATCGAGAATCTGTAGAGCCAGGAAGGAGTGAGTATTCTGCATGAACCCATCCTTTGGTGGAATCTCTTGGAAACCATCCCGGCAAACGTGCTTCTTTTGTGCAACATGCGAGAACAACAGTTTCTCCTTGTCGGTAAAGTATGGATGCTAGAGCGTTGCTTGTAAAGTCGATTTCAACTTCGATGTCTCTCATTTGGTCAGCATTTCTTGTGGTCTTAAGTTCAGTTTTGAATTTGCCCATGTATCTGCCACGTGGTTGAGTTCATCAATGCTTTCGTGACCTCGAAAGAAGAGCATGCGTATGTTCAAGAGGTCGCTTCGTTTCCAAGATACATGAGTCAACACACTGCTGTCATTTGCGGCGTCTCAAGAACACCTATCGGCCGATTTATGGGTTCACTCTCTTCAATGAGTGCTGTTGATTTAGGTGTTGCAACAGTAAAGGAACTGTGCCATCGAATGAATATTGATCCTTCTTCTGGAATGATTGATGAAGTTCTCATCGGGCAAGTATTGCAGGCTGGAATAGGACAGGCTCCAGCCCGTCAGGTTGCTCTTGGAGCAGGGTTACCAGTTTCAACTTCCTGTGTAACCATCAACATGGTTTGTGGCTCTTCTCTCAAGGCAGTCATGACCGCTGCAACAAGCATCAGAATGGGGGAACACAATGTCGTTATTGCGGGTGGAATGGAAAGCATGTCCAATGCTCCACAATTACTCATGGGTCAACGAAAAGGAAAGAAAATGGGAGACTCCAAACTTGTCGATTCAATGATTCATGATGGATTATGGGACGTTTACAACGATATGCATATGGGGAACACGGGAGAAGTCGTGGCCCGAGAATGCTCGATTACTAGAGATCAAGCGGATTCCTTCTCAGTTCAAAGTCACATAAAAGCTGCAACTGCATGGGATGAAGGATGGTTTGACTGGGAGACCTTCCCTCTCGAAATCCCTCAACGTCGCGGCGATCCAGTCCTTTTGGAACGAGACGAGGGAATTCGTGCGGATTCAACAATTGAACATCTCTCAACACTTCGAACAGTCTTTGACAAGGATGGAATCGTTACTGCTGGAAACGCAAGCACACTCAATGATGGAGCCAGCGCAGTTCTTGTAACAAGTGAAGCATTTGCAAAGAAACAGGGATGGGAAATCATTGCAACCATAGAAGATTACTGTACTGCGGGTGTTGAGCCAGAACGTGTCATGAGTGCTCCAATTCCAGCAGTCAAGAATTTACTTGAGCGAAATAATCTCGATGTATTGGATGTTGATGTGTATGAACATAACGAAGCATTTGCTTCAGCATCATGCGCAGTTGCCCAAGAAGTTGGGATTCCACATGATCGATTCAATCTGCATGGTGGGGCGGTCAGTCTTGGCCATCCGCTAGGCTCAAGTGGAACTCGTTGTCTGATTACTATGCTTGGAGTAATGAGGAGATTGGATGTTGAATCAGGGATTGTAACACTCTGTCTCGGTGGCGGAAATGCCGTTGCAATGTATGTCCGTCGTGGATGAAGTTTGTCGCATTGAATCATCGTTGGGTTCATTGCTACGGAGTGCTTGGGTTGAATCATGCGCTGGGTGGTTGGAGTGTTGCTCGTCTTGGTACTCGTTGTACCAACAGCGACTGCATGTGAAACTGAAGCGGCTCGTTTGCTCAGTGGAAAGTTCCCTTCTCCAACAGGCATTTCTCCAGATAAGGACGAATCAATTCGAGAGGCTTCACGGCTTGCAGAGGTGGGTCAAGAGACAGCAAGGCAAATGCTTTGGCGTGTTCTTATGGGTGAGACGTTAACCGAACGAGAAGTAGCGGACGAAATCGATAGAGCCATGATTGAAAATGGTTCAAATCCAGATTGGCCGAGTTTTGATACAATTGTTGCTGCGGGTTCAAATGGAGCAATTCCACATGGTGATCCTGAAAATCACGGGGCTGGTCCAACGGTTATTCAAATCGGCGATGTCGTCGTTGTTGACTTAGGTGCAAGAGTAAATGATTGGGTTAGTGATGTTACTCGTACGTATATCATTGGACCAACAACCAATGAGACCATTATTGAAGTGTACATGGCTGTTTATGACGCCCAAAATCTGACTTTCCCTCTTATCGAAGCAGGAACTCCAGCATGGGCTCTTGACGACATTGCACGAACCCATATCGAAGAGCAAGGTTATGGAGAATACTTCATTCACAGTCTTGGGCACGGTTACGGAGTTTGTGTTCATGAGCCACCTTTGCTCTCTGGTGGAACAGATGATCCTCTCTTTGGGCTTTCGTACAACCAGCAACCACTTGCAGTATGGGATGCGATTACCATTGAACCAGGGATTTATCTCGATGGATGGTTCGGTGTACGGATCGAAGATGATTTCTTGGTAAATCAAGAAGGACATGAATATCTCACAGCTGATTTGCCAAGAGACCTTGACTGGTTTATGATCAAGGCAGATGATTATCCAATATCGGATTTGGGAATTGCCAATGAGTCTGATTCTGAAGATGCATCTGAAACGCTTCTATTCCCGATTGGGATGGTTCAAACGATGATGATTCTTACAATTGTAGCATCTGTCTTTGTTCGAAATGAGGATGAAGAGTAATCACTCTTCTTCAGTCTCTTGACGGAACGGACTAAAGATACCAACGTCTTCAATAATCTCAGAAGGTCCAGGAAGAATCGATAAGATGTCATCAGTTCGTAATCCAGTTGCTTTGTAGATTCGATTTGCTAAGGCCTCTTTTTTCGTCCTTCCCGGTGAAAGGATAGCATATCGTTCACATCGCTCTTTGATGGTTGAAACGGTCCCTCCTAGCAGCAATGGCACTCCATTGATAGCAACGAGTCCAACGGCCATTTGGACATCTAAATCCTTGAACCATTGTCGCTGTCCACGCACTATGAACGCACCCTTCCCTACATACTCTCCAGTCTGTGCAGATTTAGAGACTTGAGCAGGCTTTACGGCAAAAACGGTTCCATGAGCACCGCCACCATTCCATGCTCGACTCCAGCAAAGAGCGAGTGTAGCAGCTTCTTCCAATTTCTCGTCTGTGATTCGCTCGTCTCCAAGTTTATCGACGATTCGATAGGAAGCAACACCAGGCGGTAGTTGTCCATATGGTTCTTCATCGATGGCAAATCCTTGTGTTGCTCGCAAACTACAACTCGGTGCACCATGAAGATCAGCGTGGAGATACATGTCTCCACCAGAAAGGTGCTTCTTGACAATGGAATCGTTTCCTTTCGCATCTTTTCCTCCAACCAATAAATGGCCTCCAGATATGATGCTCCAGCGATGTTGTTCGAACCATAGACGTTTACTTCTTCGAACTGTTTGAAGTCGTCCGCTCGCTTGCTGTTTAGCTTCCTTCTTTTGTGCTCGCTTGAATTGTAGCTTTGTATCTGCTAAGGCTGCCGTCGCCCCTGAAGTTTTGTCCTTCTGTTTCCGAGCCGACGCGAAATAACGTTGTGCATTTTGATGCACTGTTTCGTCAAGAGAGAGCGTGAAAACCTTTCCTGGTTCACCATTCTCATCTGGAAGACGAACCATCATCGTGCGATCAGCAGGATTGCCAGAATCAACCCATGGGTTCTCTTTCAATCCAGAGAGAATGGCTTCCCATCCCTTTGTTTCTAATGCTTCATTCGCCTGTTGTAAGATGGTTTCAACATGCGTCCAATTCGATTGAATAGCATGTCCAATCGCTTGTTGTTTCTCAATCTTCTTTGCAAATCCTTCCAATGCTTTTTCTTGTTGTATCAACCGACGTTCAAGCCGTTCTACATTTGTTGAATGACCCCGTCCAGGTGCTGCTGCATCGAGTTTCTCTCGCTCTCGACGTGCCAAGGCATTTGCATCATGATGACCCTTCCAAGCATCAATGGTTGATGTGAGCGTTGGATATTTGATGCATGTCGCCTTTTCATGCGACGGTAAGAGAAGAGGCGTTGCTTCTTTGGCTGTTTCTCGAATCACTCCGTTTGCAGCAGCATCATGTTCTTCTTGTGAAGCGATAATTCGCAATGCCTCGAGAGTGTGCTCCTCATTCGGTTTTACGATGAGATACCCTTGTTTTGATGTTTTTAATTCCTCTAAGAAATACATCAAAGACGCGTGTACAACTGCAGCATCTGCATCTGCACATGGGCTGTTTGGTTCAAGCCCAGATCGTTCACAAACAGCGTTCGCATAAACTCCACCAAGGTTGATCTTCCCTCCAAGGGTTGAGACTAAATCACGTTCTGAATCGGAAAAAATCTCTTCGATTAGACTTGGAGTTAGCGTGTAAGGATCCATCGCAGCAGGTGGAGGAATGTACAACTCTCCCTTCTTAATGGTCCTTCCAGCATAACTCGCATGGGTAAGCGGTTGGATAATGATATCTTCTTCATCCATCAAAATGACATTCCCATCTCGAAACAATTCAACACTCAGGGAGCGTTTGCCATGTTTGGTATCAAATCTGAACATGAGGACTCGGTCAAAGCCAAGTTGTTCAACACCTGTCAATCGAGCATTTTTGAGATGTTTTCGCAGAACCATAGCAAATGAAGGAGGCGTCATTGGCATTGGACGATCTCTTTGGGAAGTGTACACGCGTTGTCCACGAACTATGACCAAATCGAATTGGTCAGATTCTTTTGGATTGATGCGAAGAACAATTTGTTCGTAATGAGGCATGTAGGCTTTTTTGACATAAGCCCCTGCCCAAGAATCAAGTTCTTGAGAAACAGCACGAACGTCAAACCCAGTCATTGATGCCTTGATTTCAATCCCTCCTATTCTTCAAAACGTAACAAGACTTTACCGATATTTTTCCCATCATGTATGTATTGGTGAGCCTTTGCAACATCACGTGCATCAAACACTGAATCAATTACAGGAGCAAGAGCTCCTTCTTTAATTCCATTGACAATGCGTTCCATTTGTTCGGTCATAACGTCTTCATCAGGCCATGTGCCCATATGGACACCGAAGACGCCTTGATTACGAGACATCATTTTCATTGGATCGAAACGAGGGCGTTTTCGAAAAGCAAAGAACGCTTTGAGAAGAGAACGTTTTGAAGAAGGAGTTGCTGATGACATCCCGTAAGTGTACAATTTCCCTCCATGGGCTAGAACAGACAGGCTTCGTTTGAGATGTTCGCCGCCAATCGGGTCGAGAATGTGATCAACGCCTTTGCCATTTGTTGCTGTTTTAATTAAATCAACAAAATCTTCGTTATGTCGATCGATTGCAGACGCTCCATAGGATTGAATAATTTCTTTCTTGGCGGAAGAGGCAGTTGACCATACCTTGTCAACACCTGCCCATTTACAGAGTTGAAGAGCTGCCGTTCCAACACCGCCACCGCCGCCATGAATCAGAACTGTATCGGTTGGTTTTAGATTTCCAAGATGGTGAAGCATGTGATGTGCTGTAATGTAGGTGACTGGCATTGATGCAGCAGCCTCGAGAGACATTTCATCTGGAATAGGAATCACCCGATTGACTTCAGTAACAACGTGAGTTGCTTGGCCTCCGGTTCTCATCATTCCAACAACTCGTTGCCCAACTTGGAATCCTGCGACATCACTTCCTAGTGCATGAATCACTCCACTAACCTCGTACCCTGGAGTGAAAGGAAACGGTGGTCTTGGTTGATAGAAACCCATTCGCATGAGCGTATCAGCAAAGTTGATTCCTGCAAAATGAACCCGAATACAGACTTCATTTCTCTCTGGAATTGGAACCTCAATATCTTGAATATCTAAGACGGATGGAGATCCAGGTTTCGTAATTACTACTCTATATGGCATTTATTCAACTCCTCTTAGGTTCCATCCATTCGATTGCTGCTCGACAAGCCCCATTCGTTCATGTGAAAGTAGATGCGCAAGTGTTTGGTCTTGAGCAAGACCAGGATGTGCATCTGGAGAATCAGAATAAGCCATTGTAGCAATGGCTGAAATTGTTTTATGTCCATATTCCACCGCTTCTAGGACCTTCTGATGGCGTTGTTTTCGATGTTTGATGTAGTAAGCGAGCGTTTTGTTTGGAAGTGGAATAACGGGTCCATGACTAGGGAACATCAAGTGAGGACTAAGTTGCTGTAAGCGTTGAAGCTGTTCGATGTAGACCTCCATATCACCTGTTCCTGGAGGGATAAGAATTGTTCCAATGCCAGCAACCATGTCTCCAGCAACAAGTCCAGCATCCGAAAGGAGACAGACGTGGCCTGGGTGGTGGCCAGGCGTAATTAGAACCGTCCAGTGTTGGTTCCCCAGTTGAAGCACTTCTCCGTCGATAAGAATTCGGTCGCAATGGACCGTCTTGGAGGTGTAATCACTCCCCCATACGGGAACGTCAAACGCTTCTCGAAGTAAATCCATATCTCCGATATGGTCGCCATGGGAGTGAGTAAACAGCAGAGCAACCAATTCTCCTTTGTGTCTGTCCACTGCTTCTGCTAATTCCTCCATTCCTTCTCGCATGTGACAGGCAGGATCGACCAGAACGAATTCACCTTCTGGATCCCCAACAAGGTAGGCGTTGGTATGGTCTGCTGGAGGAAGCGTTGCGGTTTTCACAGGGACGACCTCTACTCCATGAGCAAAAAGGATTGATCGACGTCCAGGTTGTCGTCTTTGCAAATCCTCAGCAGTTTGAATCATATCTCCATCAAATCGTTTCAAAGTTCGGTCAAGTTCCATCAAAAGTGTGACAACTGGTGGAGCAACTCGGATTTCATGTCGAGACCAACGTTGAATCATTTCACTTGGCTTCATCCATTCGAACGCAGTGAACTCAGTTTGAAGTTCCAAAGAGGGATTGAAATCTTCACTACCGATGTGGAGATGAAAGAATGTATTTTCAAACTGAACTCGGCCAAACGGTGGAGTAGTACGGCTTGAAATGTGTCTCAAAGAAGACGTATCTGCCACAATATCCTCACAAGATATCGCTGCCAAGAACGCCTTTTTATCAGCGAGAATATTTTCTCGTAGTGATGAATCAATAGATTGCAAAGCGTTTCCAAATGGGACAACACCAAGTTCCTCAGACATTTCACGGACAACGGCAACAATTGCTGCATCTTGTGCCCCTGAATTGTTCGAGATGTAGTGTGTCGCTTCTTTATCTGAACGAGACACGCCACCGCCCGGAAATGCCCAGTAGCCTGGGAAGGCCCTCATTGTTTCAGATCGTCGTCCCAAAAGGACTTCGACACCATCTGCTCCATCACGAGTGAGCGTCAACGTCACCGTTGGACGTGGAGGCTTCCTCGCAAATGCGGGGAGGTTCACACCCTCTGGGACTTCGCTCATGTTCCACCCTAAGGGTGGACCGCTTCAAGCCTTTGTGGCTTCACTCGTTTCGTCGAATGAATGCAGCTCCAAGAAGAGCAAGCATTCCAACAAGTCCAGTGAATCCAGGAGCGTTATGCATTGGGTTCTCGTCGCTGTACGCATCTGCAGAGATGGAGTACAAACGAACATCATTCCAATCTTGCTCAACATCACCGATGTGAATCATGTCTCCGACAGAGATTGTTCCTGAACTGTCAGCATCATGGAACATGATGCTAGAATCTGCATCTGCATCATTGATTGCAACTGACATGACGGTCTCACAGGTTGTTGTGAGTTCGTCAGTATCCATGTCATAATCGTCCTCACAAGTTGCAAGTTCAATCTTGTAGTCTGACATATCGCCTTCGAAGTGGAAGTCCATTTCCGATGTGATGTACATCACAATCTCGTCAGAGTCATCGCTGTGGTCATGTCCATCACCATGGTCATCATCCATGTTGGATTCATCTGAGCCATCAGAACAGTCTTCTTCCCCATCATCAACGTAGTCCAATGGGATTGTTTCTCCGTCGTCACAAGTGAATGTTTCTTCGGAGTCTTCCATCGACATCATGTAATTGTCAATAGCGGTGATGAACTGTTCAAGTTCGTTAATATCGAGATCACCAGAATCATCTGTGTCTGCCTCATCGAAAATTGCGTTGAATTCATCAATCATCTCTTGTGGCATTGTTTCTCCATCTTGGTTCATGTATGCATTGAATTCATCCATGGTCATCGCCCCATTCGAATCTGTGTCAGTCATGTCGAGTAATTCTTGAGGGGATGGCGGACCCTCTCCGCCATCTCCATCATCATCATATTCTGATTCTGAAAGCATTACGAGTAGTTCAAACAATTCATCAACATCAAGCCCACCATTGGAGTCTATGTCATAGTCGGACCAGGTCATCATTGAATCATTGCGGACATCGTCACTTTCCCAACCTTCGTCGCTGCTGATGAAAGCATCATGCTCGTCCCATGTAATGCTACCATCGCCATCAGCATCCATGAACTCCATCCACTGCTCGACCATCTCATCGATGTAAGAATCATCGGTGGACTCAGTACGATCGAAGCAAATATCATCGCGACTCCACTCCAAGATGTAGTCATCAATGTCGGTGACAGTTGCTGTAAGAGTGTAGCATTCATCCCCCACGGAAATGTCCATTAGGCTAACGTAATACAGCATCCCATTGTTTGGCATGTCGGTGAAATCAGACGTTCCGATTGTCCATGATGTTAATTCTGTTCCATCAGAGTCGGTGAGTGTGAATACGACAGATTCAATGAGGTCAAAGCCTGTGTAAACAGTGAATTCAGGGCTGGTGTATGTTTCATCGGAGGCAGCCCAGTTGTCAGTAAGGAAAGCTTCGATGGAATCACCGGACCCACCAGAACTGTCGTCCATTTCGTCTTCGCCACCGTCACAGTCATCGTAACCGTCGTTGACATAATCCATTGGGATTGTGGAACCGTCGTCGCACATGAACTCTTCATTAGATCCGAACGGCATGTAATCGACGATATCGAATGGAAGTGCAACAAGTTCGCCTGCATCGACGTTGGTGAACAGTGAGTTGACCTTGTCATCAGTTAGGACGTAGATTTTCATCATAGTGAGTTCATCTCCCATCTCATCCATTTGCATTTCGAAATATTCGATTTCTCCAGCACTGTTGAAAGCGACAGCCATGTTTGGCATACCATCAGGGCCGTCATCTTCTAGACCGTCTTCGCCATCATCTCCATTGTCCATGCCCTCATAATGAGCGTCTACAGCTTCGATGAACGCTCCTAGTTCGTCTAAGGTGAGTTCGTCATCAGAATTGGTGTCTGCATCGCTGAATTTGCTCTGCATTGTCGCCATGTCTTCTTGGTCTGTTTCATCAACGACGATGAACTCTTCAAATGAAACTCCTCCACTCTCATCGCTATCGGAGATGCAAAGAGCCATCATTGGTGAGATGCTATCGTCATCCATGCCTTCCATAGCAACATCGAAAATTTGGAGACCGTCTACGGAATCAGCAGGTGTGAATGTTCCAAAACACTCAACAAACGTGAAGAATTCCAACATTTCCAGTGGATCCATATCGTCACTGTTGCTTGAGGTTTCCTCAGCCATTGCAGCAATCACTTCGGTGTGTGTTGTGGTCGTTGCCATCGAATAGGATTGAGGAGCAGGCATTTCGCCAAACATCATCTCACACATTTCAGTATCTTCTGCTGTTTCTTCGTCAGCACACATATCGCCCACAGTTTCGTATCCCATTTCGAAATATAGCGTAGTATCGATGTGAGTTACTGAGGTTACATACTTGATTGCGGCACCTGAATCAACCAAACCCATCACTTCGGAAGTATGGTAGCCATTTGGAGACCAAGCCTGGGTCATTTCGATTGTGATTACAGCCTCGGAGTCTTCGTCAACTTCGAGCATTCCTTCATCCAATCCCATCATACTTGGATCCATGTCATACATCATGGTAATGCCAAAGGATTCGCCCTCATCTACAGTGATGAAATCAGCAATTTTTTCAATCGCGATGTCTTCATTGACTTCGATTTTCAACGTCTCTCCGTCTTCGGATTCGGTTAGTTCAGTACAACCTGCAAGCAGGAGGGTTGCTACGAGAAAAAGCACAAGTGTCTTATTCATGTTAGCGTCCTGAGTCAAACCATTTTATTAACCTATCACCTACATTGAGGACTGGTTTAGACACAGATTGATGAACTCACACCTCTACGTTGAGGCATGACGGCGAATTCGGTCGAAGAAGAACTCGAGCAACTTGCAGCACTTGTTGCAGAGGCTGAAGCATTGGGTATTGATCCTTGGCCAGAACGAAAACCACCCCGACCTTGGGCGAAATATGCCCTTGCATCGTTTATGATTATCATGATGCTGTCTTGGGTTTCGAAGGGACTCTATCGATTCGCTGTAATTTGATTCACGGTCCACCGTTGATTTCAAGAAGGGCATCTAAGTGGGCGAATCATAGTCCCTTAGTGTAGCGGTCCATCATGGAGGATTCTGGTTCCTCCGACCCCGGTTCAAATCCGGGAGGGACTACCATCATTCTTCTTCATCAGGTTTTACGAGCAAAAACGATGTGATCATTGACATCGGGTCGCCCGTTGTTAATTCACCAGAGTATTCCTTTACTTGCCCGTAGGTAACAACACGGAGTCTGAATTGACACGTTTTCTTTGTTCTTCGCTTCCTATGATGTCGATAAAAATGAACGCCAATCTTGTACTCGCCATCTGGTGCAACCTCTGTCCAAACAACGTTTTCAATCGGTTTCTTGGATTTAGGACGGACGTTCATGTCAACGTCAAGTTCTCCACCGCAAGCACTCTTGCGATTGTTGAAATAGATTCGTTCCCCTGACGGGCAAAAAACGTGCATGTCGAGGTCATTGTAGTCGTCCCAAGCCAGGCTGATTTGAACAACACCTGACTTTCCACCTTCTCGGGCAAGACGTTCCATGAGTTCCAAATCTTCTTCTTGACTGACTCGTACTGAGATGCCAGTACCAACTTCTTCTTCTGCAACGAGGTCTGCATGCGCATTGAGGTTATCTTCATTTTGAGATATCCACGTAGTTCGATCTTCCTCATCTTGGTCGTCTTCTTCGCTTTCAGTTTCAACAGCATCTCGTTCTGGAATGAATATTTCATCCATCACAAGTTGCAAGTCTGTAAATTGTTCAACTCGCCGACGTTGTCGATTCTCATACGCTTCACGAGCTTGGTCACTGAGTTGATCAAGTTGTAGAGAACGTGATACAACGTGCCTCCGATCATGCCTTGTTCCTTTTCGAGAAGCACGCATGCTTGAAAGTGGTGCTCGACTTGCATTGTGCAATTTCTGTCTTTTCTTGAGTTCACGCTTCTTTTTAGCGCGATTTAGCACGAATAAAAGAATGAAAAAAGAAGCAGCGCCTCCGAAAATAAGCAGCAGAAGTGTCGTCTGGTCCACAATCTCACTTCCATGTACTCCTTCATAGGAGATTCGCTTGAATGTTCATTGGCCAAGGAATTCTGCATTCATTTGCTTAAGCACATCTTCCGATGGCCGTAGATCTGATTCATCCACATCGAGTAGAGGTGTTGATACAAGACCTAAATCTTCAGCAAGTGATGGTTTACTCGCATCGAAATAAAGCAAGCCAGTGACGTGCTTTTTATCAACTTCAGCCTGATGTAGAGCAGTCAATGCAGCCATCGAATCACTAGGATCGTGTGAGTCAGAAATCGTCTCAAGACGAATGGTTGACCCATCGTGAAGAGTGATGTCGGTAAAGTGTCCTTCTGGAACTTCAACTTCTGCAACAGGTTCGAAGTGAGGGATATAATCTGCCATGTGAAGTGTTACTTCATTTTCTTTGACATATCCATAAGAACGCATTGATTCATCGTTGTTGTTGAAGGTAACACACGGGGAGATGACGTCGATTAACGCAAATCCTTTGTGAGACATAGCAGCCTTAATCAGCGATGTCAATTGTTTCTTGGAACCTGAGAAGGAACGTGCTACGAAGGTACATCCGAGATTGATTGCGAGAGCGCACAAATCGATCGGTTGTGTTTCGTTTACCTTTCCTTTCTTCTTTTTAGATCCGATATCTGCAGTGGCTGAGTACTGTCCTTTAGTAAGGCCGTACACACCGTTGTTTTCAACGATGTAAACCATGTCCATGTTTCGTCGGATTGCGTGAATCAATTGTCCAATGCCGATGGAAGCGGAATCTCCGTCTCCAGATACTCCAAGATAGAGTAGATCTTTGTTGATTGCATATGCGCCGGTTGTCACTGATGGCATTCTGCCGTGGACCGTATTAAATCCGTGAGATTGTCCCAAATAGTATGCAGGTGTCTTTGAAGAACATCCAATTCCAGACATTTTAGCGATACGATGAGGTTCAATCCCGTTTTCCCAAGCAGCGTTAATGATCACGTTTGAGATTTGGTCGTGGCCACAACCAGGACATAGAGAGGACGGTCCACCCTTGTAGTTCTCTTTAGGTTCATTGATGACGTTCAACTTAATTGCTCGTGCAGGTTTGTCACTCATTGGCTCACCTCCTTGATTTTCTCAAGAATTTTATCAGCATAGATTCGAGCACGAGGGGGCATACCGTCGGAGTAAGCAACCGAATGGACTTGTCCAACAATGTCGTTTGGCAATTCTCGTCGAAGAATTCCCCAGAGCTGTCCATCACGATTTATCTCAAGGACAATTGTGATTTTGTGCCGTCGTACAAAGGATTCAACTTCACTGTGTAGAGGAAGAGATCGAACACGGCATTGGCTGACCTTCATCCCAGTTGATTCAAGGATGTCATCGATTTCTTGAATCGTGTTTTCCATACTGCCAAAGTAAATGACGCCAACGTCCCCTTCTACTTCTTCACGGAGAATTGGCGCTGGAAGTTCATCGCGTGCTCCGTTGATTTTATCCTTCAAACGTGTCATGAGATTGAAATAATCATCAGGCTTTTCGGAGTAAACACCGTCAGGGTTGTGTCCAGTTCCTCTGTAGAGGATAGGAGCCATTCCGCTTCCTGGAAGCGTCCTGTAAGGAATGCCATCTCCATCGAGGTCACGATATCGGCCGAAGTTTTCCATTGCTTCAAAGACATCTTGCTCCCTGATGGTCTTTCCACGATCCATCGGAGTATCAGGATATGTGAATCCTTCACAAGCCCAGCGGTTCATACCAAGATCAAGGTCAGAAAGTCCAAAAACAGGAGTTTGGAATCGTTCTGAAATATCGAATGCTCTCCAACCAAATTCGAAGCATTCTTCGACAGTTCCTGGCATGATGACGATGTGTTGTGTATCGCCATGACTGCCTTCGTAAAGCATAGCCAAATCGGATTGCTGAGTTCGGGTTGGCAATCCAGTAGAAGGACCTACACGGTTTACGTCCCAGAACACAGATGGTATCTCAGCGAAGTAAGCCAAACCAATGAATTCCTGCATGAGGGAAATCCCAGGTCCAGACGTTGCGGTCATACCGCGTCCTCCAGCCCATCCCGCTCCTAGGACCATTCCAGCCGCAGCAAGTTCGTCTTCGGCTTGGATTACTGCACAGGTTGCTTCGCCTTCGTCGTTCGTACGCAGTCTTGGAATCCAACCAATGATGCCTTCTGCCAGACTTGATGATGGCGTGATTGGGTACCATGCAAGGAGTTGGACTCCGCCGAAAATGCAACCTAGAGCAACTGCTTCATTCCCTTCAAAGAAGAAGCGATCTTGCTCAATTGGGCGCTCTTCAACAACGAATGGGTCCCCTTTGGTGAAATTCTCTCTAGCATGATTTCTTCCGAGTTCTAGAGCAGTGGTGTTGAGTTCAATCGCTGAAGCCTTTCCTTTGAATTGACCCGCAACGGCCTTGTGCAATGCAGCATCAGTAATGCCTAGAAGCTCTGCAAGTACGCCCACGTAGACGATGTTCGTAACGAGTTTTGCCAATTTTGGACTGAGAGTTCGAGCAAGTTTTGTCATAGGTACTGGATATGAAATGACATCTGTTCTATCCATTGGCATCTTGGAATCTGTGTTCCAGATAACAACTGATCCTGGCTCAAGTGAAGCAAGATCTTCCTCCCATGTTGCTTTGTTGACGAGAACTTGAATATGGGTACGATCCCCAGGCGCTTGGTATCCTTGTTCTGATAAGCGCACAATATACCATGTCGGCAGACCAGAAATATTCGATGGGAATAGATTCTTTCCTGAGACTGGAACGCCCATATCAAAAAGTGATTGAAGCAGGATTAAGTTAGCAGATTGAGAACCGGTACCGTTTGCTGTTGCTATGTTGATGGTGAAGTCGTTTACGATGGTATCCATCTCTTGTATCTCCTCAAAGGCATACGTCTTGAGACGACGGCGCCCTCTTATTCTGTCCCCATCGCTTTCATCACTTCAACATGTTGCCGTGTTTACCTCAAGAATGTACGGCCGTGAAGGTCAAAACAAGGAATCGATTCGGCTGTGTTATGGCGGACGAAGCATTAGCAGAAGCATGGGAAAAAGCAGCCAAAGAAATCACCAAGGGAAAAAACGAGGGAGCGTTGCAAACTCTTCGCCTTGCAGACCCCCAAGCAAGCGATGCTATGACGGGAAGACTTGTTGGAGAAGCGTTCTGGAACATCGCTAAAAACAGCGATTCAAAGTCAGATTATCGAAAAGCAGCCATGTTCTTGCGGGAAGCCTACAAGAAAAACCCAAAAGACAAGAAAACGAGTGCACTTTACAACAAACTTCGTAATGAAATGCAAGATAAGCGAATAAGTGAAACAGTGATTCCTAAATTATTCAATAATGGAGGGCCGACAATGGCTGGTATCGTTGCCCTCTTAGGGGGATTCATTCTCGTTCTTGCAGTCATTATGGTTGCAAATACTGAATCAACGACAACAGATACCATTGAACTTAATCTCTCATGGTCCGAAGGAGGCGTTGACAAACAGGGAACAATCGTCATAGAACTCTATCCTGATGATGCTCCAGCACACGCTGAAAATTTCAAACAACTCGTCAGTCAAGACAAGTATGACGGAACTAAATTCCACAGAGTCATCGATGACTTCATGATTCAAGGTGGAGATTTCACCAACGGTGACGGATCAGGTGGGCATGCAATCGTTTGGTCAGGATATTGTAACTCTCCACAAGGAGGAGTTCCTACATCCAGTTCTGCAGAATGTCAAAAGAATGATTGGGTGCTTCCTGATGAAGCAGACAATGGTTTGTTGCACGCTCCATGTACGATATCGATGGCGAAGACAAGCCAAGCAAACACGGGAGGTAGCCAATTCTTCCTCATTCCAGAAGACAGTACGCCTAACTGGCTCGATGGTGTGCACACCGTGTTCGGAAACATCACTTCAGGTTGTGACTTTGTCACTTCAATCAGCGAAGTGGAAACCGGTCAAAACGACAAGCCTGTAAGCGATGTTGTGATTGAGTCCGCTGAATTCATTGGAAGTGAAGAAGTCGACCCATGGTACAAATTCTGGTGAAGAGGCCAAACTAGTGAACAGTTTGCTTGATTAGTGGGGCGCGATTCCCATGAATCATGAGCGATTCAGACCCTTTCAATGCAAAGCGAGAACTCGACATTGGTGGCACATATTTTGCACTTCAAGCCCTCGATGACTCAGGAATTTCAACAACCCATCTTCCTTACTCGATGAGAGTCTTACTGGAAGGAGCACTACGAAATTGTGATGGCTTTCTTATTCGAGAAGAAGATGTGAAAGCAATTGCTGGTTGGGAAGCCAACAGCGAGCGTGGAGAAATACCATTCCGTCCTTCTCGAGTCATTCTGCAGGATTTCACAGGCGTCCCTGCTGTTGTTGATTTGGCAGCATTACGCGATGCTATGGTGGATATGGGGGGCGATCCTGAAAAAGTGAATCCTCAAGTT
>Ga0213865_10000541_pt1 | contig 25640 bp, 25 predicted proteins | sample PICome_6_FD_160100 | JGI IMG/M metagenome (GOLD analysis project Ga0213865, IMG submission 160100) | Coastal seawater microbial communities near Pivers Island, North Carolina, United States - PICO282 | ecosystem: Environmental > Aquatic > Marine > Coastal | place: USA: North Carolina...
TCCCACCTACCTCACAGCCGTTGGTAACACCTTCTATTTCCAAGCCTACGACACAACCAACGGAGCTGAATTGTGGAAGAGCGATGGAACGGCTTCAGGCACGGTAATGGTCAAGGATATCAACAACGGAAGTGGCGGCAGTTCTCCCTCCTACCTCACAGCCGTTGGTAACACACTCTATTTCCGAGCCGACGACGGAACCAACGGATTCGAATTGTGGTCGAGCAATGGAACTGTAACAGAATTAACCTACAGTTGACGATCATCGAAGAAATCTACTGATTCATCCAGATGACATGGGATTAGACTTACAAAGTGAATAAGTGGTTTGCTTATGCTCACGAGGGGTTCACCATAACACCCTTTGATTCATCACGTCTGAATGCATGGGCTTGATATGGGCCATATACAACGCTACCCTTGAAAATGGCTAACTTCCACAGGTCATGGATACTTATCTAAAATTCATTTACAATCCAGCTCTATTTGGATTAGGTTCGTTCTTCAAGTTAATACTTCAAGGAGACGATCTTGTTCAGCCGCCATTCTCAATTCCATGGCGATTCTTCGGCCACTGCTCATCGGCTTTCTCCATAGTGCGTTTCCGTATGGATGTCCTACATTCACGTGGACGTTAGTACCTCCACCCAATCGTGGAGCAACATCATAAATCCAATAATTCATGTCCTTGTCAATACAGGTTTGTAAGCAAAATGGACCAATGATTCCAGGGTCATAGTGCTCTTTACTCGCCTTGATGAATCTCTCACCGAGTTCAAATGCACGCTCAAGAAGGGATTCTCGAATAGTTGCAGTATTGTGGCCAACAACAGTCATTTCCGGAATCTTTTGATGATCAGGCATAGTCATCTGTTGAGGTGCTGGTAGTCGAACATGTCCGTCCAAAGAAGATTCGAATCTCCAATCCACTCCAAGCAGTTCGAGTTGTTCTCCTGGTTCTGCTAGAGGGCTGTAAAAGAAGTTTAGATTGAAGACTGGTCCGATGACATATTTTTCAATTCGTGCACCGTCAAGTGATGATTGATCAATAATTCCATCTTTTAGGAGAATCCGTGACTTTTCTTGGTATTCTTGATATGAGGCACAGGTGAAGAATCCACGTTCAAGTTTCTTCTGTGCGTGATGCAGTTTGACAATCACTAAACAGTCAATATCTTCTGGATTTTCGATTGCTTCAGGATAGGGCAGTCCAGCTTTATCGAGAATCCAATAATAGTCTTGTTCTTCGGTTCTTTCTTCCATTCGTAACATATTCCGTGAACCAAAAAGAGGTACTTTGAATGTGTTTTCAACATCCTCGATTTTTGAATAAGATGTAAATGAACGATTTGGGATGTAGACGACGTTTCTTTTACGCATTTCAGCCTGCATTGATTCTGCCATAACATCATTAAATGAAGGCAAAACAATTGCTTTGTCAACCATTCCTCTTAGAACACGTCCTGAACTTGATCGCTTCGTTTTGAAGTATTGCGAATAGGTCTTTTCTCTTCCTTCTTGACAGTAAGCAACTGTAGGAAATCCTTCTTCGATTCCTCCATCGCATATGTCGAGTGCGGAGTGAGAAGCGGTCATTCCAATACGTAATTTCATACGTCCGTATTCTTCGATAATTGCTGCAATGTCATCACGTTGAAGCATGGTTCTCAACCCCTTCTTGTCGACCTCGGTCTTTGATACCATCGGAAAGGCGGTTTCAATCGAAGCGTTGCAATTCCATCAGTTCTTCTGTGGTGAGTGTGTCGCCAGACATGAGTTTGCTCATCAAGTCTTGAACTTCCACACGAGCAGTTGGTCGTGTACCTTCACCAGCTTCAGCACCACGTCGAGCACGCATCATATCTTGGATTGAGTGCAAACATCGAAGTGAAACGATGTAGAATCTGTGTGCCTTGTCTGCTTCTTGCTTGGTGTTGCGCAATTCACGATGCTTAGAGTTGGCTCTCTCACGTTGTTTGTTGACTTCTTTGTCCCATTGGAGCATGAGGTCGTGTGCCTCTTGAGCAGCAGCAGCGGCTTCTTGGACTGCTTGATGTGCGTCATCATGTTCTTTTCGAGCCATGCTTAGGTTTTCGTTACCAGAATCAGATTCACCTTTTGCGGATTGTTCTTCTTTCATCTTACGAATCTGTGAATTGAGATCCTTGAGTCTCTTCATGACCTTTCCTTCATTTTTCCCAGTGTGTTCCCCACGTTCGAATTCTCGCTCAAGACGAGAGAATTCTTTGGAAAGGGATTGAAGAGTAACTGGGCGCTCACGGCGTCCACGAGGTCCACGCTCAGCAGGCGCTTCATCGCCCCTCTCGGCGGTCATATGTTCACGTATTTTGGAAACTCTACTGCTTGCTTCTGTTCGCAAGACTTTCTTATCCCGAACAACTTCATTCATCTTTTCTCGCTGTTGCTTTTGCTTTTCAGATTCTTGAATTAGAACTCGAACTTCAGCATTGAACTCATTTCTTTGTAAAACAAGTTCCTTGGTTTTTTCATTCCAAGAATCACGTTCTTCACGGTAATGCGTTGCTTTTTCGTCGAGGATTGTGCGTCGCTTTTCGAACATCTCTTTGAAATCATCCATATTCTTCACACTCTGGTTCTGGCATATGCAAGATATGCTACGGCCAAGCGACCGACCTCACCCATTTAACCCCTTCACTCCTTACAGAAGAATTGAATGTGCAAGAAAGGCGAATAAATCATGATAAAGTCGGGGTTTTATTTTACAAAAATCCACTTTGAAGGAGACTCTAAATTGAATCGAGAATGAGATCAATCGAGCCTAGATTTACATTTGGCTGAGATTGAATGATCAACAATTCTTCTTTGACCGAGGCGATAATCACACACCCCTGTTTACCAATGAGGGTCATTCGCTTCCTTGACTGTAATAACTCTTGCAGACTCTGGTAACTTGTGTAGGATATCTCCTGGCCAGGTTTTATCCATTCGACTGAATCCACTTTTGGAAGTTGACGTAATGTTTCCACGTCAACTGGCATAGCGTGAACTTGAGCACTGAGTGTATATTCATTCCGCATTGAATGTTTGAAGAGGCCCCCTCATCAGATAACCCAATCCGCTTTTGTAGTATCCATGCAATTCTTGTATCACTTCTAAGCCCCTATTTCTATAGAAGTTGATGGCTTTGCTATTGGCTGCTCTTACTTCAAGTTGAATCGTAGTGTATTGTGTTCCATGTAGTGAAAGAACAAGTTTGTTCCATGCTTGACTCCCCCATCCTCTGTTTCTTGAACCTTGATCAAGCACAAATGACACAATTCGAACTGTATCTTCCTTGAAAGGAGTCGTCCATAGGAGCCCTCTCATGGATGTTGGAGTTTTCTCGTTCGAATCGAAAAGCATCAGATTTCCTTCCCAAGTTGGAACAGGTAAGGATTGTATTGAACCTGCAAAGTATTGCTCCCCAGTACCTTCCAAAAACAATTCCTGAATGGCTTGTATCCATTCAAGTGTAAGTTCTTTCGGAGAAAGACCTTCTCGCCAACCAACGTCCATCAAATCACTTCCGTGATTGCTTTTTTCCACGTTTTCTGCCTTGTCTCGGATCGACCCGATAGGACGTTTTCTTTCGTCCAGATTTCCTTCTCGCAGATGGATTTGACGGCGAAGATTTTTCTTTGGATTCAATACCAGAAAGCCCTCCCTTAGACAACAATGCATCGAGTTCATTGAGTGAAAATGAACCTCCAGTCGAAGCTCTTTCTCGAACCTCATTAATATTCACAGAAGGTGCTCGAGGTCGACTCGTTCGTGGTTTGGAATCTCTCTTTGGGCGTTGTTTTCCTTTACTTGCAGCAATACGTATCCACGCTTCAATTCGACCAATTTCTCGCCTCAATTCATGTTTCTTAGAATATTGGATGTTAATGGATTTCTGTAATGCATTGGCATTTTCTTGAAACTCTTTGACTGTTTTTGGATGTAGATTAATACCTTTGAGTTCAGGGTTCTTTTCGATAAGACGATTAAGCACATCTTCCTCTTTTGAATTTGTTTCCTTGAGAGCTTTGTACTCCTTATTTTGCTCTCTTCGCAATCGAATAAACTCTTGGTGAGCTTCATTTGACTCAATCGATGCCTTGTACATGGCTTGTAATTCAAAGAAATATGAGAAATCTCCTTTTTCCTTTCCAAGGTTTTGAGTATTGAATACGTCAACTTCGGCAGTAAGTGAGTTGAACATACGAACCATCTCTTGTCGGATTCTTTTTGTTGGAATTGCAATACGATCATTAATCCCATCTCGTGTTTGGCGTAATTCCTGCACTTTCATGCTGAGTGGTCTTAGTTCAGCAAGTATTGATTGACGATTAGATTTGACGTTTCTCGTTTCTTGCAGCGTACCACGTAGAAGATCCAACAATTCTTTGGAATTTTGTCGCTCTGTGACCAGTGATTGAATGTGCTCTTCGACTTGTGAAACCTCGGATTTCATTTCTTCAAGACTTTCTTTCAACGAGTCAATATTTTGAGTTCTCAAATCATGGAAAAAGTCTTCTGGTTCTTCATCGATTTCCATGACAGGGGTACAGATTTCTCTCCAGGATTTTCCTTCTGAGATGAGGTGAAGTGCGCGCATAAACTCTTCTTGAATGGTCATCGCACCTTCCGCTTTGACAATTCGAGACAGATCATGATTGTGATCGAAGGGGTCTTCAATTGGCATGATGTGCTCCATTCTGTTCTTGGATTGACCAGTAACAACTTCGAGCGGAAGTGGGCCAGTGTGTGTCCAACGCTTCTTTTCAGCATTCAATGGGCCGCCATTTCTTATTGAAACAACCATCTCGTTCCAATCCCATCGGGTTGCAAATCGATCGAAGAATGATATTAGAAGCGAGGCCAATGATTGTGTATTTTCTGATTCAAAAGGCGATGAATCATTTGAAATGTCATAGGACTCTCCGTTAATTTCAACGATCTTTGGTTTGTTCCCACTTTGTCGATTCGGCGCAACAGGTGGATTTGTCATTTGCAAATGCTGGATGCTCATCAATGTCCAGGCATAAGATGAGAGAGTTCCTTCATATGCAGTATTGATGCCTCTTCTGCTTGCCCAGTACTTTATCATCAGGATAAATTCACGCACCCGATTGTCTTGAGCGTATGCTTTTAGCATCTTTGAGTTGTATATTGCTAATCGGTTTTCGATCGATATGTCCACCTCAAGGCCCGAGCGAGAGTCATTGAATTTTACAATCGGTATTTTTGCTCTAGGGATTTGTTGTATATCCATCATGCCTTCTTCTCTTAGAAGCCCTGCAACTTTTCGTAAAACCTTCTTTGGTTGCTCTCGCTTGAAGGATAAACAAAGGTCGAGATCACCGGTGCCCAAGGACAATCCTGTGACAGAAGAACCAAATGCTTCAACCTTAGCGTTCCTTTGGAATCTTCTCTGCAATAAGCCCTGTAAGTGGCGAGTAAGTGATTCTCTACTTTTGGCTTTACCATCCCCAATATGTTTGAGTATTCTTGAAATCTCCTTGTCCATCTCGATGATGTATTGCTCGTCTGTAGCATCGAGTGAAGGAATCTCAATTTCTGAGGAAAGATGACTGTAAAGGAACGGCCAACGCTCTTGTTGATCCACAGTCAAACCAGTGGTTCTGCAGACGTTCATTCTTCTTCGCCCCCATTCTGTGACTCAGATTTCTTGCGTCGTTCGCGAGCGAGTGCTCGAGTTGATTTGCCACCTTCGTTTACCCGTTCAGCATCCATCAATAATTCATGGAATCCTGACTTCAATGTCTCTTTCCAAAAATCAATACCTCGCTGGCTTTCATCAAGTGCTTGAGCGAGTCTAGTCGTACGTCCATCAGCATGTTTCCTCTTTTGCTCATTATCGATATATGTGTCATGGAAGATTTGATTTTCATCATGAAGCTGAACCATTGCTTGATGTGCTTTGTCGGCTGTTTCTAGCAACTTTTTTGCCTTTTCTCTTAACTCGATCATCTTATGAATTTCAGAAAACGAGTCTTTCCTCTTTTCGACCCATGCTTCGTGTTCTCGTACCAGATTTTTCATTTCGTTTAGGGTCGCACGCTCATCGAAATGAGTGCCCCAATTTGTTTGAAGGGTGAGGTCTAGTGCATCGAGGCGTTGTTGTAAGCGTTCCTTGGCCCATTCAGGTTCAGGCTCAATGCCTCCTTTTGCCTTGGGTGCACTTTCACGAATTGAATTTGCTTCCAAAAAGAGACGCTTTGCCTTGGCTTGGGCTTCATTTCGTTCTCGTTTTAGAGATGCAACCTTATGATTAACTGAATCTCTTTTCTCTTTTGCAACTCGAGCCATGGCGGCTGCTTCAGTAAGTTCATTTGTCCTGGCATCAAGTTGTTCTGGTATTTCCAGAGCAAGGCGTTCTCGCCTGTGCAGTATGGCTTTCGCTAGAAACTCAGGCGTGATAGCCAAAAGCTCCTCGGGCGTCATATGTTTCGCCGACTCTGCAACCTTGAATAAACCTCCCGCTGCGACATATTTCGGCATCATGCTCAAGAACCCCCATGACTTCAAGCAAGGTATGGAAGGTCAACAGAGATTTTGGTCTCGTATCTTCATGGCTGGACTTTTGTTATGTTCAGTGCTTTCTTTGCCGACTGTTCAGGCTTCCAGTGGTGCAATCTTGATTGAAGAGTCAAGTATAATTTTTGATGATTCTCCGACATTTTTAGGCAATTCAACGAATGTTTCTCTTAATCTTGTTGAGGAAAATAACTCAGCAGGTACGGTCTATCTAAACTCCACTCTTGTTGATTTAAGCGGTCAGCTTCTTTGGACCCAAAATCAATCTCATACTTTATCTGGGACTCAAACGAAGCCGCTTTTAATTGAATTAACAGATCTGGAGGTCGGATACATGGAACTCCATCTCAACTTGTTTGGTGATGTGGGGGAGTCTTCAACAGGATTTGTTTCTGAAACAATCGTGGCATTGCAACGTCTGGCACCTGCTGACATAGATTTTGTGGGAACTTCTGCAATCACTTTGTCTGCTGTCGACTCCAATGGCCAATATACCACAAATTCAACGATACGCCAAGGCGATTTCATTCAGGCAGAAATACCAATCGAAAATTTTGGAGATATTGACGGAACTGCATCCTTTGTTCTTGAAGTCGAGCAAGATACTTGGAATGAAACGATTTACTACACTGATGCCCTCGTCAATGGGTCTTCTACTGTTGTCTTAGAATTTGACTCCACATATATGGCCATGGAAGGTAATCTTTGGATGAACGTTTCAATGAATGAATCAGTTTCCACTCTTTCAGTCATTGCAACAATAGGTCCTCCGCCTTTACCAAACGCAACAATGACCTTGGAGATTCTGACACAAAACATTACTGCAGGATCTGATGTTTCGTTCAACTTAACACTCTCAAATCTTGACGGTGAACGTTCGTTTGATGGTCGCACAATTTGTGATTTTCAAGAAAGTGAAGTCTATAATCAATCGACTATTCTCTCTATAGAAGAGTCGGTATCAGAGATATTAACCTTCATAGCACGTCCTGGAATTCTTGAGTGTATTTTTACCGATGATCGAAATAGCGCAACAAATGAAGCGATCGCAACGTTTACACTCGAAGATCTTGATTCTGCAATATTTGATGGAGCAGGCCCTTCCGGTTTGGCCCTGATCGGAGGACCATGGCATGTTGATGATGCCGTCGATGTTTCGTTGTTGCTACGAAATCAAGGCAACTCAACTGGGCAAGCTGATTTGGAAATTCGCTCAAGTTTGAATGTGCTCGTTGCAAATAGTTCAGTTACCCTGGAGCAAGGCCAAGCAGGCGATATCGCTCTCTCGTTCCCTCTTACTCAATCTGGTCTTCAAGAATACCATTGGATCATACGCTCTTTGGATGGCGTCGTACTTGAGGGATTGAATGGCAGCTTCACGGTCGATGTCGCTTCAGAACAAGGAATGTATGCTGAAATCACTGCTATTGAAGAAGGGAATGAAGTGACCATAGGCTGGAATGTTTCTATTGATGACGGAGTTCTAAGGGATGTAAAGTTGCGATATGGGTATCGAATCTCTGGGACAGATGTTTTTGTTTCTGATCAAATAATCACACTTGGTTCTGGTGTTATTTCCGGACAGACGCCTTTGGGCGAGGTTCCTGGAACTGAAATCATCTTGCGAATGGAACCTGTAGGATGGACTGCATCGACAACAAGTTACATTGCAACTGCTTCCCTTTCTGGAGAAGAATCAATCTATTCAATGTCCATCAGCCCCATCACAATTCCACGCGAAATGGTAGAGGGGAGTTTGGCAACAGTGACCATCGATCTTCAAAATTCAGGACAATTACCAGGTCCTAGTGGAAAGATGTTGCTTATTGATTCAGATGGAAGCATACTTGCCCAAACGACAACTTCTCCAATGACTGCGGGTTCAACTTCCAAAATCGATCTCTCGTTTACGGTTCCTTCTGGAACAGAACTTCTTCTCAATGCACAATGGACTTACGCAGGTACGGTATTAGAATCCGAGAAAAGTTTCCAAGTTCTGGAAAAAGAAGAGGTAGAAGAAGGGTTTGAAGTGCCATGGGTTGCAATCGGTGGAGGTATCGCAACCTCCGCAGCCATCATTTTAATTCTCCATCTTCGACGTTCCTCAGGATCTGAAATTGGAGCGACTGAAAAGAAAAAGAGCGAAAAGAAAAAGCCTGTTAAGAAAGAAGCTGAATCTGTAGAGCGTTCGTGTCCGTCTTGTGAAAGAACGTTACGGATTCCGGGGGACTATTCCGGTACTGTACGCTGTCCAGATTGCTCTGAGCGTTTTGAAGTCGAAGCCGAAGTCGAGGAAGAGGTCGAGGAAGAAGACGAGAGTAATGATTTAGAAATCATCGAAACACTTCCAGAAAAAATTGAGATCTCATGTCCTGATTGTTCGTCGAAATTACGGGTACCTTCAGACTATCAGGGTTCGGTTCGATGCCCATCTTGCTCAACGGTCTTCTCGGCAAAGCAGGGTTAATAAGGGAACTCTTGAATTTAGGAGCAGTGAGGAGTGTCTATGGCGGGCCATTTTCAAGAATTCGAAGATGAATATCTTGAAACCATGTATGAGTTCTTCGAATCAGATCCCCATTCAAGGGTACGAACGGGTGATTTGGCAGAGAGGCTTAGTGTGTCACCTGCTTCTGCTACTGAAATGATTCAACGTTTATCGACGAAGGGATTCATCGACTATGTAAGATACAAAGGCGCCAAATTAACCGATAAAGGATTAATTCATGGCAGAACTATGAAACGACGTCATCGTTTAGCAGAAGTTCTTCTCGAACGAATACCTTTTGACGGAAACCCACACGAGACAGCCTGTCGTCTCGAGCATGCTATTGATGACGATTTAGAGGTCGCACTGACCCTTTTACTTGGAAATCCAGTCCTCGATCCTAGTGGGAGAGAGATACCAAAAGCGAGTGCTGTGGTCAGCGATAGAGTTTCAACGAAAATCAATCAATTCACTTCTCTTTCATCTCTTGATACTGGACAAGAAGGAACAATTGTTGGTCTTCTTGCTTCCCAAGACCTGGTCGAACTCTTTGGAGAACGATTAGCAATTGGTTCTGTCATCAAATCACTTGGTTCTTCACAGTTTGAAGCGAATGGAACGCTTCTTGACCTTGATCTGAATATTTCAGATTCGATAATCGTGCGTTATCATTGAGTTCTAATCCGACGTTTTTCCTTCTTCTAAAGGACGAACTCTTTTGACTCATGTTCGCAAGGGATGTTCGTGAGCGAGACAGTTGATTCATCCTTGCCCTCCGTTTTGGAATCTCCTCTTTTGGAAAGAGAGCGCTTTCTTCTTTCAATTGACAATCAGATTCTCTCATCGGGATTGCGTCTCACTCTGCTTCTTCCTGTGTTCTCTCTCTTCATTTTGTTAGGCTCTTGGGCCTATGAGAGTACAGATCCAAACTGGTGGGAGTCAAGCATTGAACCATCACTTGGCCAGTCCTTTAGCTCGAGTTTGTTACTTCTTGGTTCAGTTATTGGAATAGGATGGTTGTTTGTCTTAGGATTGCATCGATACAGAGTTTCACTCTCACATTCAGCTTTCGCACAAGCCATCAAATTCTCTCAAGAACAGCATCAAAGCATTGAGGCATTACATGGTTATGATGGAATGGCTCACCGTATCCAAGTTCAAATTAGGATACACTCACTTTGCTTTACAAGTGCAGTTTTGGGCTGTATAGGTCTTGGTTTTGTTCTCCTTTTTGGACTAGATATTTCTCTGGGCCGAAACATCTTCATCGTATCTTGGGGCTTGCTCATGCTTGCACTTGGATTGCATATGTCAACAAGGCAGCACCGATTTAATATGGTCAACAAATCAGGTTTGTTGGATGCATTTGAGGCTCCAGTTCACCCTTCTACCTTGCAAAGTGTTTTTGATGATATGATTCGCACTCAACTTGACCCATTGCTTCGTTCTAAATACGATCTGTTGATGCGGACTGTTCAAAGTCACGTGAAGCGTGGTGTGAAGCATGATTTTGCTCGAGAAAAGATTCTGATGACGCTCTATCGACATTACAATGGAATGGATTCTAAAACCATGAAATTAGAGTTTGAAGAGGTGATCAAGGAAGATGGAATACAAGCGTTACTCGACGAGAATTCATTCAGCCTTGAATTGTGGCTGGAACTGATAGAACATGCAAGAACCCAATGTCCAGCATTTTTCAGACTCGTTGATCGAATCGAACAGGATATGGAATTTGGCAGGCCCTCTGCTCTAAAGGACCTTGTTTTCGAAGTTGATCTTGAGAACGTGGTTACAAAAAGAGCCAATCTGTTTGTCTTTATGCACAACCTTTCGAAGAAGAGCAAAACTGTCGTATTCCGCGTACAATCTCCAGATTTCCGACCTCATGAAATTGCCATGCGATACGAGTTGGAGCCAGGTAAGGAAGTATGGTGGTCATCTGAATCACTCCCTATCGCTGTTGAAGGAAACGAAGATGTTCTAGGCAAGATGACTGGATTGCTCAAGGATGGTACTATGGCATGGCAAACGCTCTTGCCAGAACGATTTGGAGATGCAACAGTTTCGGTACGTTTAGAAGAGCCCAGCGGTGATCTGCTGATCGGTCGTCAAATCAACGTCAACGTTCGTAACGAGTTCAGAACAAGATTGCGTCGTTCCATATCTGTAAGTGGCCAGTTGCTTGGTTCGTTGATCATTGGCCTTGGAGTCGTGCTAGAACTCTTCGATATTTTCAACGTTTGAAGGCCTTTGTTGAATCCATAGGTTTGAAATGCAAAACCACTACGCAGTGGTATGTTGGGTTCCAAAGACCAAGCAGAAGAACGCCCAGATGCTGAACTACGTGACCGTTTGCACGCCATGGAAGCGAAGGTACGAAAGTTGCGAGATATTCGTAACAACTACAGTTCTGAGGCACGCTCTGCTGCTGATCAGCGTAATGCAATACAAGATCAATACAAAGAGCATAAGGAGAAGGTCGAAGTTGTCCTTGCTGAAGTAAAGACAATTCGAGCTGAAATCAGATTGTTTAAGGAAAAGCGAAATGCAATTCAAGATCAAATCAGGTCCATTATCGGCCAAGCAAAAGGACGTCGTGGAGAGAAGAATGAGAAAAAGAGTGCAACTGCAGAACATGCTCAATTGAAGCGTGATGTTGCAAACTTGGAAAATCTATACAATACCTCTGCAATGGGTCCTAAGAAGGAAAAGGAAACCATGGAAAAGATCAAGCAGATGAGTCGTCGAATCCAAGAACTATCTCCTGAAGTTGAAGCATTCGAACTCGTTGCTGTTGACCTTGATGACCTTGACTCTGCGATTAAAACTCTCAAATCAGAGGCTGATGCATCACACCAAGCCATGCTCGAAGCAGTTGGCCGTGCTGATGAAAAATCCAAAGAAGTTGATGAAGCCTTTTCACATCGAGATTTCCTCAAAGCAGAAGGCGATCGTCATCACAATGAATACGTTGCTCTTCGAGGGAAGGCAGATGAAACACATGCTAAAATCGATGAAATGATGACCGATGTCAACAAGGTTAGAGATGAATTAAACATGGCTCGAGAAGAACGAAAGTCATGGATGACTGACCATAATGAAGCTGTTTCTAAGAGCTTGAAAACTGGTGCTGAATCAGAAGAAGTTGCAGAGGGATTGATTTCAAGCCTTCTTGACAAAGGAACCCTTACCTTTGGTGGTATGGGCAACGAAGAAACTACTGCAAACAATGCTCCATCTCGCCGTGGCGGTAAGAAAAAGATGCGTCGAGTGGATATGTCAGCAGGTCGACGCCGTCGTTGATCAACATGCTTGGAATCATCATGGCCGGTGGCCAAGGTTCTCGTCTTAGGCCAATTACTGATGCACGCCCAAAACCAATGGTTGAAGTCTTAGGCCGTCCGGTCATCGATTTTGTAAAAGATTCAATGGTTCAAGGTGGTGTGGATTCGCTTATTGTTACCACTGGATATCGTGGAGAAATGTTGGCTGCTCACGTCGAACAATGGAATACAGAATCAACATCAGGACGTATCAATCAAGAACATACACCGATGGGAACAGCAGGTTCTGTTCGACTTCTCATGGATGAAATAACTGATACTGTCATTATCGGTTCTGGAGATTCTGTGGCTTCTTTTGATGTTGCATCTCTTCTTCGAGCACACAAAGAGAGTGGTGCTAAAGCCACAATGGCTCTTTGGGAAGTTGAAGACCCAAGTCCGTTTGGAATTGTAGGTCTTTCAGATTCAATAGAAGGCGATGTTGATGGTGAACTTCGAGAAGGATACATTCGAAAATTCAAAGAAAAACCAAAACCTGAAGAAGCGTTTTCCAATGTTATCAATGCTGGATTGTACATTCTTGAACCTGAGGTTATGGCTCTTGTTCCCGAAGGTGAGAAATATGATTTTTCAAAGAATCTCTTCCCTCGTCTTCTAGAAATGGGTTGGCCGATGTATGCTAAAGCCATCGATGGAGTTTGGTTTGATGTTGGCTCGCCAACTGAACTCATACGAGCGCAACATGTTTTGATTGAACAACGCAATAGTCTTCCATTTCCAATGCCTGAAGGCACAGTTGATGCCAATGGTTCATTCATTTCAAACACAGCTCATTTGGGTTCAAATGTTGAACTCCAAAAATCAGTTATTGCCACCAGATGCAGCGTGGGCGATCAATCCAAACTCCTGGAAACAATACTCATGGAAGGTGCCAGCGTAGGTTCGAATGTATCCCTGTCGGGTTGCATCCTTTCGCCAGGTGCGATTGTTGAAGATCATGTCTCAGCAGTGGGTCTTGTGCTCGCTGATGGCGAGTGCTTGAAAACGAATGATAACCGTCTGTCTTAGATGGATGTAGGGATTGGGTTCTAATACCCTCGCTCATTGACAGAGACCATGTCAGCAGAACGAACGTATGACAGAACATGGGAAGAAATTGAAGCCATGCTTGGACGTGCTGAACGAAAGATGACCGATTGGAAAGGTTGGTTCGAGGAATGCCGGCAGCGTGGAGACCGAGAAGGAATGAAAGATGCAGTTCGAAACTACAAGGCTCTTGAAGGCGTCATTAAGACACTAAAGTGGACTCTTGGAGACGTATCAATTGATACGCCGTTAGAATGATCTACCAGCCACGCTGGTCGAGTCGAACTTCTAATGTTTCAAGTTCGTCTCCCTTCATAGCGTCACCCTTTGTCATGGCCATCGCTTCAGCAACCTTTGCACCATCATTGTAGTGTGCAGTTGCCATCACAATCGCATCTGCCATAGTTGGAGGGTCGTCGGACTTGAAAATTCCAGAGCCAACAAAGATGCCGTCCATACCCATTCTCATCATGTGGGAAGCATCTGCTGGTGTAGCAATTCCACCTGCTGAGAATGTAACGACTGGAAGTCGACCGAGTTCCTTAACGTCATCAAGAATCGAGCGAAGCGAAGATCGCATTGCATCATCAATAGGGCCGAAAGGCGTCTCAAGGTGAGTTCCAGGAAGTTTTGAAGTATTTGCGAGAACACGATATCTCTCAGCGATGAGATCAGCAGTTTCGTCGAGGAGATCACTGCTCATCGACTGAACTTGCTTGATTTCTTGAGTAATCAAACGGGAATGAGTAACTGCCGCAACGAGGTTGCCAGTTCCTGCTTCACCCTTGGTACGAATCATTGCTGCACCTTCGTATATGCGACGTACAGCCTCACCAAGTTCGGTTGCTCCACAGACGAATGGAATTTCGTAGGATTTCTTGTCGATGTGGAAGAACGGGTCTGCAGGAGTGAGGACTTCGGACTCATCGACCATGTCAACACCCATCGATTCGAGAATGCGAGCTTCGCCTTCGTGACCAATACGGGCTTTTGCCATTACAGGAATTGAAGTACAATCGAGAATCCCTTGGATCATGTCCGGGTGGCTCATTCGAGCAACTCCACCAGCAGCGCGAATATCGGCAGGAACACGCTCTAAGGCCATGACTGCGACAGCTCCTGCTTCTTCTGCAATTGCTGCTTGTTCAGCATCAACAACGTCCATAATCACGCCGCCCTGTTGCATTCTAGCGAATCCTCTCTTCAGGAGGTCACTACCGTGTCGTAGTTCAGAGAAATCAGTATGTATCATGGCTCTCATCCCAACGGGAGGTATAACCCTTCAAGAAGGTTGGTTAAGTGCCACAGTGAAAATCAAGACCCAAGAACTGGAGAATCGCCTTCGGCAACTTCTGCATCAACAGCTTCTTGCTCGTTTCTTTCAATCCATTCTTCTTCTTCATCTGGAACATCGGTGTCTGCAAAGATTGCTTCGACTGGACATTCTGGAACACATGCTCCACAGTCGATGCATTCGTCTGGATCGATGACGAGGTATGTGTCCATTTCACGGAATGCTTCAACAGGGCATACTGCGACGCAATCTTGGTACTTGTGATTCATGCATGCTGAGGTAACGACGTGAGTCATGACTTTTCCAGCGTCATCACCTACTTGAATGCTGTTCATAAAGCCATACGAGTTTAGGCTGGCCGAAAAATCATTCGAACACTTGTCGAGCTATATCCATTGCATCTTGACCTGGATAAACTGCAACCTTCATTCGAACCTTGATAACAGGCCCGTTGTGGTCTTTTGCAGTAAGAGACACAATTTGGCCAATGATTTTTTCCAAGTCAAATCGGGCATGAATCACGTTGTTCTCATCCATGCGTTGTTCGAGTTGTTGTTTGATGAGAAGAGAATTATCATCCCCAAGACGTTGAACGAATTCAGAAACGAGTTTATTTTTCTGCACATTTGTACTGAGTAAAGCAACCTTAGGTCCGTGGTAGGATGAAGTCATATCCACTTCCCATTCCGTTCCAGTAAACCAATGCAAGGCTTCAGTCACGAGATCGATATCCTGCAATTCATGGGCTGTAGCCGCAGCATTGATGTGAAGGATGCCCATAACACAACCACGAAATGACTAGGTCAAGAGGTTTACCGCTCTTCCTTTCCATCAATCTTATTCAAATAGGAGAGGTATGTCGGTGAATTGCAAGAGGGGTAGCCCCCTCAAGACACCTCCGAGATGAGTGACATGGCAAAGAAGATGAGCGCAAAAGCGCGAGCAGCAGCCCGTAAGCAGAGAGATAAGTGGAAGACAAAGCGTTGGTACACCATTCGAGCTCCTCGAAGCCCTTGGAATTTCCAGAACATTGGAGAGACCATTGGTGAGTCAGATGAACACATCATGGGACGTGTCTATGAGATGACCCAACAAGAATTCAACGGTGATTTCACAAAGATGCATGTTATGCTTCGATTCCGTGTCACCGAAACAGTCGGACAAGATGCATTGACAACATTCGTTGGACATCATCATCAAACAAACCACATTCGCCGACAAATCCGCCGATATCGTGGTAAGATCGACGACGTAATGGATGCGGTTACCGAAGACGGTTACCTCGTTCGAATCAAGCCTCTGATCATCACTCAAAAGCGTGTTCAGACCTCCGTTAAGCAAGCTATTCGTTCCAAGACACGAGAAGTTGTTCGTGGTTTTGTCGCCAAGTCAACATACGATGGTCTTCAAGTTGCAATGCTCGATGGTTCTCTTGAAAACAGCATTCAAAATTCCATCAAGAGCATTTACCCTTGCAAGTCAGTCGTTATTCGAAAGAGCCAACTTCTCCAGGCTGGTGTAACAATGGACGCAGGCCCAACGCTTGATGAGATTCACGCTGAAGAAGCACGAAGTGCTGCTGAACTCAAAGCTAGGAAAGCAGCGGCACTCGCTGAAGCAATGGAAGAAGAATCTGAAGAAGCTGAAGAAGAGACAACGGAAGAAGTCACAGAGGCCCCTGCTGAAGTTGAAGAAGCACCAGAACCTGTTGCTGAAGAAGTTCCTGCAGAAGTTGTCGAAGAAGCACCTGCTGAAACATCAACTGACTACAGTTCAATGACCGTTGCTCAACTCAAAGATCTTCTCAAAGAAGCAGGAAAGCCTGTCTCTGGAAAGAAGTCCGAGTTAATCGAGCGTTTGCAAGAATAAGCAGCGAACATTTGACAATCGTTGAGCGATTGGCTTAGTCATGCAGCGCATGGCCGTTATCGGTGGAACTGGTTTATTGAACATGGCTACAGGCCAACCATTCAATGAGGCTGGGCTCGAAGTAATCGCAACTGATTCATTTATTGTCGAAACTCCGTATGGACTTGTTCCACTCAAATCGTTTCAACTCAAACATGATTCAGAAGAGAAGACACTTGTCTTCCTTCAACGCCATCATAACGATGGTTCTGCAAGCAAACCTCCGCACATGATCAATCATCATGCAAACATTTGGGCTTTGAAGCATGCACAAGTGGATGCAGTCCTATCTGTTTGCTCGGTAGGGTGTATTGCTTCTGATTTCCCTCCTGGGCGTGTGGGAATTGCTAACCAATACATCGATTTCACAGGACAAACAACAACCTTCCATGATGAGAAGGCTCAGTTTACATCTGTAACAATTCCATTCGATGAAGACATGAATCAACATCTTGAATCCACACTTCGTACAATTCAAAACCTTTCAGGTGAACGACTAAGATTCACCTACTGGTTAGCCCAAGGACCTCAATTTGAAACCGCTGCTGAAGTTGAAGCCATAGATCGACTCGGTGGAGAAGTTGTTGGAATGACCATGCCAAGGGAAGCGAAACTGTGCAGAGAAGTCGAACTTCCATATGCTGCCTTGCTTATCGGTTCGAACTGGGCTGCTGGAAGAGAACCAGGAGATGCAACTGCTGATTTGAATCATGAATCGGTATCGGCAGAAGCCAATCGACGTCTTGGACCCGTCTGGTCGTGCATCACTTCTCTTCTGACACAATGATTTAGTGCGTTCCTGTAAACCACTATCCATGGAACCTTTCTCAGTCGAATCGTGGCTTTCGTCAAAAGATGAAGACATATGGACCAACATGATGCAACGCGTAGCTGCCTTCCATCACAAACATGACTTCGCTGGAAATAACGGTCATGATATGGGGTATAGAATTGCATTAACAGTCGAAGAATTAGGTGAACTTGCAGCAGCCGTTACCAAAAACAAACCCATTGAAGAAGTTGCAGAAGAGATGGCAGATGTTCTTATTCTCCTGATGGGGCATTCCCTTGCAATGAAAATTGATCTTCAAGCAGCATTTGACAAGAAAGTTGAGCGAATTATGCAACGTCCTGCTCGACAAGGTCGGCTTGGCATCCGAGTGACAGAATACGATGGATCATGATTTTCTTCGAAGAATCATGTACGTTGTTTGATGTTCGTTCTTGTCATCAGCAGGAACAGTTTCAACAATCTCTTTTTCCCACTCGTTCTCGCTAAAGAGTCCAACACGTATTTCCCCCGATTGATTTGTTTCAACCATCGTTACGTGAATTTCTTCAACAAGTTCTCTGCATTGCTCATACACATTTGCCCCACCAATAATCCAGCAAATTTCTGAATCATTCTCTTCTGCAACGAGCAATCCCTTTTCTATAGAATAAGAAACACTTACCCCCTCGAGGGCATATTCTTGATTTCGGGTTACAACGATATTCAATCGATTGTCAAGAGGCCGATAGGCTTCTGGAAGACTCTCCCAAGTGGTTCTTCCCATCAAGACTGCATTGTGTCCTTCTCCAACAGTCAGTCGCTTGAATCGAAGCATATCAGCACGAAGCCTCCAAGGCAAGCCATTATCCTTCCCAATGCATCCGTCAAGATCCATTGCAAGAATCATCTTTCGCTTCATGGAATTCACACCGAGATTGGAGCTGAGATGTGGGGGTGGTGTTCGTATCCAATGACTTCGAGACTTTCAAAGGTGAAATCATCAATGTTTGTAATCGTTGAATCGAGTTTGATTGTTGGCAATGCAAGTGGTTCCCTACTTACTTGCTCTCTCGCCTGGTCAAGATGGTTCATGTACAGATGAGCATCGCCTAGTGTATGGACAAACGTTCCAGCCTCTAGTCCGCACACTTGAGCCATCATATGGGTGAGTAATGCATAGGATGCAATATTGAATGGAACACCCAAGAAGACATCTGCACTTCGTTGATACAATTGACAGTTGAGTCTTCCATCAGCCACATGGAATTGGAAAAACGCATGACATGGCATCAATGCCATCTCATCCAGTTCACCAACATTCCAAGCAGAAACAATGATTCTACGACTGTTTGGATTGTTCTTGATTTGGTCAATAGCTTGTTCGAGTTGATCGATAATACGTCCATCCTTGGATTCCCATTTACGCCATTGTTTTCCATAAACAGGTCCAAGGTCGCCGTTTTCATCAGCCCATTCATTCCATATACGAACTCCATTTTCCTGAAGGTACTGCACGTTTGTATCGCCCTTAATGAACCAAAGCAGTTCATGGACGATTGAACGAAGATGAAGTTTCTTTGTTGTCACCATTGGGAATCCTTTTTGCAGGTCAAATCTCATCTGATATCCAAACACAGAAAGTGTACCTGTTCCAGTTCGGTCTTGCTTTTCAACACCTTCATCGAGGATATGTTGCATCAGTTTGAGATACTCGTCCATGATTCCACCAACCATGTTCCAGTGATGGAAGCCCTTGAGGGTTACCTCCAACTAAGGAGCGCCTAAACCCTGTATGCTTCCCATTAATTGGTCAGTAAATGTACGATAAAGTGATGCTAATTCACTTCGTATCTCATGTTCTTCTTTCGTTGAAAGTTGATGCAATGATTCCGCAGTCTGGTTTCCACCATTCGAATCAACAAGCCATTGGTACCAAGTGATTCCTTTTCCTGCATTGAAATCCACAGGACGGTGCAATCTCGGAAGTTTGTGTGCTTGCGGCTTCATCATATCTCGACTTCCAATAATCGCAATTGGAATGACGACAGTATGTGGATAAGAAGCAGCAAGTCGAGCCACTCCAGTTTTACCAGGCAGTAAGAATGGTGCTTCCTCACGCTTTGAACGGGTTCCTTCTGGGAAGATTCCCAGAGCACGACCTTGATCGAGAACATCAGCTGCACTGGAAAGAGCATCCAAACCACCACTCTCGCGTTGTGTCTCAATTTGTCCAGTGCTCTTCATCACAAAGCGAGTCCATGCTTTCTTGAAGTGGCCATCTTTTGCAAGATAATGCGTTGTCCTTCGAGATGAAAGAATCACAAGAATAGGGTCAACGTGGGACAGGTGGTTCGCCGCCAAGATAACAGAACCTTTTCTTGGAATGTTTGAATCACCACGAACTCTTAGACGGATCATAAATCGAAAAATAGGAACGACAGAAAGGCGAAGAAAGTTGTAAAACAGATTCATTGGGGCCTTTTTTCCAGTGGTTGGAATCAACCAATGCTCTCGCAGTGATTCCCACGCAGCCACGACCTCTAGGTCTGCCTCCATGAATTCTCGGTTTGTAGGTCAGGTTTTGATGCTTTGGAGAATAATTGACCATTTCTGGGCATTTACTCTTCTTCAGACCATGTACGTCTCATGACCTTTCCAGTTAATTCACCAGCATCTTCAGGTTCCATATCATGTTCGACAATTAAGTGCATAACCAATTGATGTTGAAGCACCATGTCTTTGCATGTTGGACATTGAAGTTGTTTTGCTTGTTTATACCCCATGAATTCTAATCGTCCTTGTCTTGTCGATAGTCGTCGACCTGTCCTCAGTAGGACTGATATGAAGACCAAAACAAAGAGAACAATAAAGCAACCAAATCCCATAAAAACTCCAGATGGAGGAGGGTTCTGTTCAAGTCGAATATCTTGAACCACTTTATTTTCACTTGAGTTCTGATGCTTTTCTAGATCGATTGTATGGGTGAAGTTCTCACCACGTAAACTCAGACGGATATCCAAATCATTCTCTTCTTTATCTGCTTCAAGGATGAGGGTGTAGTAGCCATATGTGTCTGTAATCGCCTTGACTCCACGATACTGGTAACAATCGATAACACCTGGCTCACACTCAACAAAAACATACTCTAAAGCAACAGGTGTGTTGTCTGCATATGTGGCTTTTCCAGAGATGCGATATGTTTCTGCTTGAACATTCAAACTGAACAGGACAATGAGAAGAAGCGGTAAGAGGACTCTTCTCATGTATGAAGGATGATATCAGGTCTCTTATAGACCCTTGATTAAACCCTCAAGAGGGAAATCACGAGGTGTTGATTCAATCTGTTCCAACGAGTTTGTAATCATCAGAGAGTGGAGTTGCTCCAGTTTCCATGAGGATGATCTTCCCATCTTTGAATCGCATAAAGGACATGACTGCTTCTGAGTCTGAATCATTTGCAAAGTGAACAATTGAATGAGCTACACCGACTTCATCGTTTTCAAACAAGATTCTTTGTTGTTCTGATTTTGGAGTGTTACCACCGCTTACAAATCCCATAATATCGGATTTGCTCATAGTGATTCCACCGACGTGTGGATTGAAGACACATTCATCGTGAATAAGTTCTCCAAGTGCTTCGACATCTGCGTTGTCCCAGGCTTCGTTGTATGCTTTAATGATTGACATTGTCTTTGCGAATCAAGCCAGTTGCTTAAACCCGTCGAACATAGATTCTGTAGTTTCGACCAATAATCCTGCTCACCGTCACTAAATTGCAGATATGGTTGCCAATTTTGGTTAGGTTTCTTGAAATAAAGTATTCCTGATTTCTTGCGATTATGTTGATTTTCTCACTCAGCCATCTCATTATCATACCAACCATACAGCAAACGTTGCTTTACCTGTGATTCGATAGGTTTCTGCAAAAGCAACTGTGGACTTGATATTGGGAGTCTGACCCAAAAATCAGTATATTTGCCTTCTTTGATTGCATAACTTGCGATAGCTCAAATACTTTGAACGGTTCCAGACAACTTGTGAGGGGAATGGGTCCGATTTTTTACGCAGCCCTTGCTCACACGGACAATCTTGCATACTTCACGGATGCAGAAGGATGTAAGCGAGAGCGTGTTTCAACATTGAACTTACTTCCTAGTACTATTTCAGAAAATTTGCTCTTCAGTATGTCATTCGATTCAGACATACATTATGATTCACAAAATCACCTTCTCGATCCAGATGCTGTGAATGAGAGATTGTTAGAATCTCGTGCTTCCCCTCGAAGACTTTTTGCTGATTGTGGTGCCTTCCAGTACGTGGACTTAGAAACTCCAATGCTTGATGGAGTGGAAGTTGATGCAAACCTTGCATGGAAATTGTACAAGGAACGACATATTGATATTAATTACAAATGGGATGGTATCCTCCTTTGCTCACCAGACCATATTGTATCCAAAGACATGGATGATAAGTCTACAAAGGGCCGCCTTGAGTTTACTCAGAACAATGCAGAGCCTTTTCTCAAACTATCAAAATCTATTGAAAACGTTACAGCAGTTGGAGTAATTCATGGAAGGAATCCAAAGGAGAGACTTGAGCAGTATGAGTATTTCAAAAAATTGGGCTATGAATACGTTGCTTTTGGAGGAATGGTCCCTCACTCTACAGACCTCCCAAAAGTTTTGCATATCATCGCAGGCATAAAGGATCCAGAAAATCCACTTATTGATAAATCAAGCATTTTGGCTCGTTGTCGAAAAGATGGAATAAAAGTACACATTTTTGGACTAAACAGTTTGGATTACGTTCGATGGTGGCATCGATTGGATATTGATTCCTTCGATGGTTCAAAACTGTCTACAGAAGGCGCAGCCAATGGCTGGTACTATGTTCCGAATGATGGGAAAGGACTTGGTAGGGACTATCCCACGACTCCAACGAATGCCAACGACCTGTTCCAACGTATTTCAGTGAAAAGAACTGATTTTGTTAATTGGAAATGGGGCTGGAAACCGTTGATGTCAAATCCAGAGGTCCCCTTGATTAACAATGAGGTCGATACTACCTGCGAATGTCCTGCTTGTCAATACCTCACAACAGCAAGATGCACGAGCGATAGATGTTGGCTCTGGAATGAGGGTATGATTCGATATCGTTGGCGAAGACATACCGCCGATCCAAGGATGATGGGTTCGACTGAACACAACATGGGTCGAACGGCTCACAATGCCTATGTTTTCGCATGGGTTATGGATGAAATAAAACGCTTATGTAAACGTGCAAATCTGGAGCCAATTACATCTGAGAACTCTTGGTTGAAACACTGGAAAAGAATTCCTATGGAAGAAAAAATCCATGTCTTCATTCCTTGTTCAAAATCGAAATCTGAGACTCCGGAAGAACATTTGGTTTGGGATCAACATATGGACCTTGACTCTTGGACTGAAGCATGGCAATCAAGTGAAAAAACCGTTATGGTGGAAGAACTGTATACTGGGCGTTCATTCAAGAGGCTCATAGAATGCATTAATGGGAAAGAGAATGTACACGGCTACGTTGTATCTGCAGGAGCAGGATTAGTGAGCCTAGGGACGGCTATTCCTTCCTACGAATCAACGTTCAAGGAAAAGCAGGGGCCAAAACAATCTGATTGGTCTCGATTACCATTAGGAGGTCTAGAGAAAGTTGATTTTGGCTCAAGGGATATTATCGTCTCATTTCTTCCCCCTGATTACCACAAAGCAGTCCTTAACGATCCAATGATGAAAGATATTCAATCTCGAATGTACATTCTCTCGACGAGCAAAACGCCGAACATGCAATCGTTTACCAAGATTGAGATACATCCTAAATCATCAAAAGTCCTAAAAGTGGCAATGATTGATATCAACGCGCATTTTGTCGAGATGTTTTTGAATTCAGGTATTGCTTCATTCAATTATTTGAGGAAAGAAGCTAAGAAATTAAAAAACGAAAAGAAGCGAACCAAAATCAATGATGATGATTTACATCATTTGGTTATCGATCTACACTCCAAAATGGGGAGTACTGAGATGTTGAAGCACATCCGTGAAGAATTGAACATGCAGGTGAGTAAAGAACGACTTACGAAAACGTTGGGTAAAATTCAGGATGAACGTTGATAACCAAATGCCATTTAATTATTCATCGAACAAACCAGACTCCCAGTCTGTTTCTTGCAGCACCAATTTTCCTTGCCAATTTTACAACCATTCGATGATGGCCGTCTGGGTTAAAGTCATGAGGTAACCCAAAAATTGTAAGTTTTCTTTCTGGATTGTCGAATTTAAAGACAAATTTTCTTTGTGTCTGCTCAATTAATCGACATTCTCTGCTAGAGAAGTCAATTATGAATTGGCTATCTCTTGGGATCGATGACCCAATCCATTTCTCTGAGTCGCTTAGATCATAACGAAACGGGCCATCATCACTTGGGCAATGTTGAACTAAATCACAGAACGAACAATGTTCACCTGGTGTGATTTCCATTCGAGCGATTCTAGAAAGGAGCGATTTGTAATCATCATCAGATAATTCATCAATTTCAATCTCAACAAATCCAACAGGTTGGCCTGAGTCCTTTTTTCTCGATATTGGTACCAGATATGTTCCTCCGACTGGATCATCCGAACCAAGTTTTTTCCCCAATTTATCCCTTAACCATCTCCAATAGATATCCATTTGAACACCAAATTTCTGTTGTGCGCTGGCATTGCTTTTTGGAACGCTACTTTTCCAATCAATGACCGAGAATTCTGTCTCGCCTCCATAGTCAACTTTCATTATAAAATCGATGAAACCAAGACGGATGATTAATCCATCAATGATTTTGAAATCAGTGATTTCTTCTTCACAATAGAACTCTGTTGGGTAGCGCCCATATTCATTGTTCATTTCAAATAACAGAGACCGTAAATCTTGAAACTGGGTTTCTCCGAAATCTGAGAATTCCGGTAGTGGAGAGAGAGGTATCTGGTCATCATCAATCTCATCAATAAATGCTGCCCATGTTGTTTCCGTTCTCAAAGCAGTCAATATATCAATAGCATTAGCAAAAGAGTTTTCCGATTTCTCAAGACAAAATTGTAGTATTCTGTGCAGAAATAGACCAATCCATCTGGGTTCCCTTTTGGAGAGAGAATTTCCTGATGCCGATTCCAAATTGCCAACGTAAGATGATTGGTTGAAATCTCCCCAAGCAAAACATGCGTTATATTTTGCTAAATTTGTTGGAGAAGTGACTAAATCAGCCATTTTATCTTCCTCGATTTCCTCGCCTGCCCCTTCTTCTTGGTGTTAATCTTCTTCTGATTTTCTCCAACACAGAGTGGGGGTTTCGTCTAAGATCCAATTTTGTAACAGGTATAGTCAATCCATCATCTAATGAGCCATCAACTTGTGCACAGAGGAGTGTCGATTGTACCACAATTTTGTGTCTATTGTCCAACTTGAGATGCTCATAATTTTGACTTTCAATCTCTTCAAAATCGATTTCCGGAGGTCCATCGAAGTCTTGAAATTCTTCACCAAATGGCACAATTTCTATTCGTTCAGGTTCAATTTTTCGCTCGATTAGTCGTTGGAGAGTAACCAAAGTATCCGTCCTTGATGGTCTTTCAATTTTCAAGTCATCAAGTCCATAGAGTCCATACCTGATTAAATCTGCACCTATCTCTCTGTCGAGGCGATCACGCATATATTGGGTGCCGAAATCAAGTAAACATCCATGACATATTGAATCACATGGGCGGGCGTTGATGCTGTGGAGGTTGCCATCGACATCTGGGATTTCAGTTGTACATCTCTTCCCCTCTAAAATCTCAAATGCGTAGTTCAAACCGGGAAGGTCTTTGGCTTCCACTCCTTCTTCAATCGAGGACATAATCCGTCCGAAAATCGCTTCTAATAATCCAATTCCACCGTCAGCTGTTTCGTAAATAAAAACGTCCCAACCTTGATCCTCTCCATCAACAAACATCCTCACATCAGCGCCTATGTCTGAGGATTGTACACTAATTCCGCTAATCCCACCCTCTGTGAAACTTCGAACCAATGCTCTGGCGAGTGTTGTTGCTGCAATGCGACCTGTTTGCAAATTTTCTTCGTTATCAAACGAGATCATTTCTGCGTTTTTCGGCCAGACTATTCTAAAAATAATTACATCGCTTTTGAACCTTCTTCCCAAAAATAATCTACGATGGTCTCTATTTTCTGTTGAGA
>Ga0213865_10000544_pt1 | contig 25561 bp, 16 predicted proteins | sample PICome_6_FD_160100 | JGI IMG/M metagenome (GOLD analysis project Ga0213865, IMG submission 160100) | Coastal seawater microbial communities near Pivers Island, North Carolina, United States - PICO282 | ecosystem: Environmental > Aquatic > Marine > Coastal | place: USA: North Carolina...
GGAATTCTGCGTGATTGCACCAGCACCAGCAGTTTCACCTTCAGCGAATGGGTTAGCAACCATGCCGTAACGAGTCTTGAACCCGATCTTTGGCTGGAAGCTGTTCTCGCCTACGGCACGTACCATTTGCAGAGGTACGTATGGGCAGTAGAAGATGCCAGAATCGAATGCATTTGCACCCTTGTAACCTACAGTCATGTACTGATTTGCACCGGAACCAGTGAAGTATGGATCGATGTAAACTCTGATACGACCGTTCAGGACACCTGCGAAGGTCTTACCTGTATCGTCTACTTCAAGGTTGTTAGCATTCAGTGCAGGGGTGTAATCCAGAACACCAGCCATCTGCAGAGCCGAAGCTACATCAGACGAACAGAGAAGGATGTTACCCTTACCACGACGGGTATCTTTAGCAATCTTGTTTGCTTCACGTTCGATTTGGAACATCAGACCCTTGAACTTCTCAACCATCCAACGACCGTTGGAGTCAACGTCAAGGTCAAAAGTACCGGAAGAAGCAGTATTATTCTGAGCACCAGTTACAGCAGTCAGGTTAATGGTTCTTACAACTTCACGGTTAATTTCAGCCAGAATCTCGGCCTGCAGAATGTTAGCAAGCTCAGTTTCAGCGTCCAGACCATGAATTGCTTTCAGATCCTGTGCCAGTTCCATTGTGTACTCAGCCTTGAGTGCTCTGGACTTTGCAGTCACAGCAACTTTCTCAATGCTGAATGCCATTTCTGGAATTGTATAGGTTGTGTTGCCACCGATTGCTTCCGCATCAGCAGTAGACATGCCAGCTTGGAAGTTGTAGGTGTTAGACTCACCTGTTGGCTGAACACCAAGGTTCTGACCTGCATTACCGTCAACAGCATTGTCATGAGCAGCAACTGGGTTCGAGGAGAAACCAGTGTTTGCTTCATTGTACAGTGCTTCTGCACCAGTCTGCGAATCGAAACGGGAACGCATAGCAAAGATCAGACCAGTAGGACCAGTCATAGGCTGTACGCCACAGATGTCATATGCTACGAGGTTAGGCATGGAACGACGAACCAGCGAAATCAGTACTGGGTCAAAGATGTCTACGTTGCCGTCACCAGCAACGGAAGAAGATGCACCCATAGCATTCGCTGGTGCTGCTTCTAAGAGAGACTGAGGGGCAAATCCTCTTTGCTCCATAATGGATCTCTCGGTGTTTTCGAGCAACTGTGCTGTCACTGCTCTTTTGTGGCTGCTCTCAATATCAGGAAGATCCGGATGATCAAGGAGAGGAGACCACTTATTTACGACGTTTTCGTGTAAGTTCATTTGAAACTCCTATTACTTAGACTTTTTTAACATGATTAGAAACTGCATCAACGTATTTCTTAACATTTCCGTCAATGTATTTATCATTTTGCTCAACTTCAACTTGCTCATCCATATAGAAAACATTGGAAGACACTGCTTCTCTTAATACTGATGCTGTGTCAAACTCATTAGCAACAAAGGTTTCTTTGAGTGCCGTTAATTTATCATTAAGCTGAGAAGCATTGTCAGCATCAACATTTTCTGCGAGTTTCTTTAATTTATCTCTTTGCATCAAAGAAAGGTCAGCAGAAACTGCCTCGAAAACCAGAGCCTTTTCAAGCTCATTAATATGAGATCTCTGGTTCATGTTCTTTTTGATTTGCTCATTAAGCTTTGTTTTGAGATCTTCAACCTCAGTGTAAGCTTCCTGAACCATCTCTACCTGTGTGTCATCAATAGCAATATTGTAAGACTTAATTACCTTAGAGATGTCGGTGATCATATTTTCGTACAAATCACCTTTGATTCCATTATCCAGAACAAGCTTGTTCTCGACCATGTATTCCTGAACGGAGTCTTGCATGAAAGCTTCTACAGACTCAGTTAAAGCTTCTACTTCAGCCTTAAACTGAAAATCAAAATCTTCAGAAAGTTCAGCAATAATTTCGTTTTCTACCTCGTCCATCTTCTGGGCAATAGTAGCCTCAAAGATAGCAGCAGCTTTATTACGAACTTCTTCAGAAAGCTCTTCGCCAGAAAAAATAGTATCAACAGCTTCTTTAGCCATGATAGTAGACTGGTTAACTACAGCAGCCTCGTCTGGAACTTCATCTGCTTTATCTTCAGGATCTGCTTCAGTTGCCTCTGGAGCAGGTTCAGCAACAGTTGCTAAGACTTGATTGACTTTAGCATCATCTGCTGTAAGAACTGCATTGATGATTGCAGAGTTTTTGTCTGCTCTAGACATTCCTTCACCAACCTCTTTATCCTGCGGTCTAGCAGAGGGCTTTGGCTCAGAAACGACTTGAGAAGAAGACAACTCTGGTGTTGGCTCATCTACAGGGACAACATTTGTCGATTCAACAATTTTTCTTCTACGTGCCATTTTTTAAAAACTCCTTTAACTGAGTATATTTATTTAGATAAGTTTTTGAGAAAATCCTCAAATAATGATAGTTTAGCTTCTGGTGTCAAACTACGTGATCTAGTTTTCTCTTCAACGATGTTTTCGTATCTTTCAATGGTAGAAGCTTTTAAGATTCCATTATCCCAAACCCACTCAACACCTTCCATAATACCGTTAACAAAAGCATCAGGAGCAGACGGATCTGCTACGATGTCTGCTGCAGTAGCAAGAGAAAAATCATCTTGCACTTCCTGAAACTCTCCTCTGGATTTCAAAGATCCCATTCCTCTTGTGGAAACGCCAAGAGTAGCACCTTCGTCAATTAAAGACTTAACAATTCGTCCGTTAGGAGTATCAAGAATCTTAGCCGTACCGATGAAATTATTGTCATCTTTACGCATCTCAACGATCATGTGGGAAACTCTATCAAGATTGATAGTTGGTCCCTCTGGATGACCGAGTTCCCCAAAAGCTCTTTTCTTTTCTACGAGTTCAGAGCAATATTTCGCAACTTCCTTTTCAAGAATCTCAATCGGATAGACACGACCATTCTTATTTTTCTTTTCACCTTGAATAAAAATACCTTCAATATAATATTGGGGCTTACCATCCTTATTCTCTTTAAGGAATTGTACTTCTTCGTTAATTTCTGTGATCAGCTTCATAAGTCGTACAACCTTCTTGTTTCTGGGTCTCTTTCTTCACTTCTTTCAAGCTCTTGAATTAATTTTTTAATCTCTTCATCAGACAAACTTGCTTTAAGAGTTTGTGTTTCCGCAGATAATTTTCTCATGAGATCTCTATCTCTTGAAGCTTCTCTAGCATTCATCTTATTTCTACGGTTACTCAAGTATGCACGATACAAGAATGGACCAGCTATTCCTAATGCAAGAGCACCTGAAAGAGATAAGGTAAGTCCTTTATGGGCAATTAAAAAACCAATAGCTGGAGCAATTGCCTTTGTTGTTACTGTCCAAATATTGGAAAGTTCAGTACTAAACCACTGAAGTCTTTTAAACTTATTGATGAACTTCGTTATAACATTTTCAATTTTTTCGGGATCTGCAATTCCACCAGAATCAATGTCTGGTTCTGGTGCCGTAATAACATCAAGACCAGAAGGTGATTCTGGTGTATCTGTTCCAGCAACCCAAATCCCTTGAGAAACTAAGAAATCTTTTTCTGCGTCTGTGTAGATCTTACCTTTTTCTGGATACTTAGATGCAAGATCATTTAATCCCTTGATAGAATAAGAAATGAAATTTGAGTTTGGAGAATCACCATAAATTTCATTTTGACTTGCATTCCAAGGAATTTTCACTGAGTTTAATTCGACAGACAAATCGACTTGAGCATTTTGCAAGCTTTTATTGCTAAACTTTGTCGTTGTTGTTACGGGCATAGAAGTGTAATCTTCTCTATGGAAAAGGATATGTTTTCCCTGTCTGTACCCGTCAATTTTATCTCTATGCAGATGATATACTGGATGGAAAGGTCTAGAGTTTTGTCCGGGCTTTGATGTGGATGAAAGGAAAAGACCTGTTCCACCACGGCCAGCTACAATAAATCCGCCACCTTGTTCCCAAATAATTTTATTGAAACCAGAAGAAATCAAAGCTTTTGTGCATTCGAGGAAAGGCTCAGCTAGATTTGAATTCGAACCTTGGTATTGAAGAATAAAACCCTTTCCATCAACCAAAATAGAATCATATTTTGCTCTATGCTTATTCGGAACTTTTCCAACCCAAACACTCCAGTCCGAAGAACCGGAAAACTTTGAACCTGCAGCCGCCAAAGCTAGGTTCGTATTTTTTTCAGCAAAAATAGGTATGTCTTCTTTGATGTTAAATCTTTTACGATAGTTTGGATTGATAACACCAAGTCTGTTTGCCCAAGATCCTAAGTCTGTGTAGCTGTACTTGGACGAATCTAATTTGGGTGGTTCGTTCAACAATCTTTTAGTGAACGACCCGTCTTCACCGTAATCAGAATCCATGACAGCATCAGAAAGATCTGTATCAGAACCTACTTGCTCAGAAATATCCTTTTTAACAATTTTTTGAGCTTGCTCTTTGCTAATTTCTACAGGATATTCTTTACCACCAAACTCGAAAGACTCTTTACCTGCGAGTGCAGCTTCTGCAGCAGCATAAGTAAAATCAGACTGATCTTCTGTTTTCATGCCCTTTCCGAGCAAAAGCTTTTTCTTCTCAAGCATTGCTTACTCCGAATCTTCTTCTTCGTCAGTTTCTTCTTCTACAGAATCATCATCTTCAGATTCTTCTTCGTAAACCATCTGATCTTCTTCTTCGTCGTAGTCGGCTTCACGATGTCCCTGTTCAGGCTGAACAGCATCATCACCAGCAGGATCCTCATCCGTTTCTGGATTGCCTTCAACATCAACAACATGTTTAGCAACAAAATCTTTGTCTGCTTCAGAGTCAAAGATTTCTGGATATTGCTCTGCAATTTCTTGCTGAATCTCTTTTTCTCTGGTTTCAATTTTTTCCATGAGCTTTCTAGACATTGCAGCTTTAAAGGCACCTTGAGCACCATCCAAATTATCTTCAGCAATGTAGTGAATAATATTTTTTACATCATTCATTGGAGTTCTCCTTTGTTTCCTTTATTTATTCTTCTTCCTGAGAAGACTTCAAATTTTGCATCTGTTGATATTCCTGCATATTTTCCATTGTGATTCTATCAACATCATTGTTTGTTTGTCTTAAGATATTCTTCTTAATGTAATTTGTAGAGAAGTATTTACCGTTATATTGCTCTGCTTCTCTGAGAGTTATGAGTCTTTCTCTGAAGATCTCATTTTCTTTCAATTCAGTGTAGAAATTATTCTCATTATATCGGATCAAGATATCTTTTTTGATCGAATCAAATTCAGCAATATTCATAATACCTTTAAGAACAAGCTGAGTTTTGAGACAAGAATAAATTAGCTCATTGAATTTAACTCTAAGTCTTTTGACAAACTTGTGGAATTTGACTTCATCTCTATTAATTTCAGAAGCTCTTCCCAAAGTGTAAGACACTTCAGCTTCCATTCTAGAAGTAGGAACGTTCAAAGCTCTGTAGAGTTTCTTTTGGAAGTACAGAATATCTTCCATCTGACCCAAGTTGTTGCCACCGGGCAATGTACCAATCTCAGTACCACGACCACCTTCTCTTCTTGGGAGCCAATAGTCCTCAAGCATAGTCATAAATTTACGATCATCTTTAACTTCACCAGAGGAAGCGTCGTAAATTAATTTGTTCTTATGTTTTTGCATCATGTCACGCAGGTATTGCTCAGCCTTCATTTTAGGCAAGTTACCCACATCGATGTAAAAAATTCTTCTCTCAGGTGCTCTTGCAAGTCTGTAAATGACTGCAGCATCTTCCAAAGCTCTAAGCTGATTAACAGGCTTTATTGCTTTGTGGAGGTGGGAAAGGACCATCTTATTAGATTTGTCCAAAATTCCAGAATCACAATAAACAATAGAATCTTTAGCAATTCTTATTGAAGAAGCATTTTGAGGCATTGTAGAAATATTGGTTCCCACAAAACCATCATTACTGTAAACATAGTACTCGTTTTTAATTTTCTTCTCGGAGAACTGTGTTTTTGGATCTCTTTTTTCTTCAAACTCTACAATACGTTTAATTTTTCTTGGATCAACGTATCTGAGTTCTTGAATTCCAATAGCTGGATTACTTTCATCAATCACAACATGGTAGTAGATTCTTCCATCAACATACCATTTTCTAAACATTTCATAAGATTTTTCTCGGAATTCAAGAAGATCCACAATCTTTTCGAATTCCGAGTAAATTAACTTCTTAAGAGGTTGATTAACGTTAACTTTGTCGAGGGAAATTTTTAGTGTATCGCCAGCCTCATCTGGATTTACAACTTCATTGATAATGTCATCAACAGCAACCTCTACTTCAGGCTGCATGATCATCTCTCTATATTTGTTGATTAACTCAACATCATTTCTTACCGAACCATCAAGATCAACGTAAGAACCATAAAACCCTCCGGTGCTGACGGTGACAGAGCCATCGTCAAACTCCGGTTGGGTAAAAGTTTTTACCTGATTGTCGTCTTCTTTTCCTTGAACACGACTAATATTAAAACCAAAAATTTCCATCAACTATACCTTATATTAAAGTGCTCGACCTTCATTTACGAATTCACCTTCGTTGCCCGGAGCTACTTGAGTAGTTCTAGCACTTCTAGCTTCATCCAACAACCAGTAGTCATATTTAAAGTTTACTTGGAATTCTTCGATCACATCAGATTGCGCCCAATCAAGACCAATTGCTGTAATATCAGAAGGAAAACATCCAACAAACTTGTACTTTCTCAGAACATCACCAGCTTTCGAATACTGAATTACGGAGCCATCTCTTTTGTAAGATTCTGGTCTTTGATATCCAGCATCTCTGATATTTGGTTCATGAGAATTCAAAGAGTTGTGCCAAGCTTCTAAAGCATGTCTAACTGCAAAGTCTTCATCGTTAATCACAGTAATTAACCAATCATCATATCTTCTTTGACCAGCAACTTTGATAGTTCTACCGAAGTAAGGCACTTCAGAAAAACCAATAGAAGATGTAGGAATTGCTGTAGCTCTAGCCATGAAACGAATTTTATCATCACCCCTAGCGTCTACAGGATTTTGAAGTTCGATAGAGAATAGTGAAGCTCTTGCTCCACCAAACTCTAATTCTTCTCTAAACGAGTTAATGTTAAAAGCCATTTACTTTATCCTCCGAATTTTCCTACTACTTCTTCAAACGCTACTCCGGTTCTTACTGCAACGAAGTTCAGTCTGATGAAGTTAATAGATCTTGCTGGTTTGATGTAGATATCCCCAACAAACTCATTTCTATCGATTATCTCAGGTGTGTTGTTAGTCTCATCACAAACAACTCTAAAGTCTGTGATGCCTCTACGACCCTGAACTGTTCTCAGGAAAGGTTCGACCAGAGATACAAACTGTGCTCTTGTAAATTCATCATTCAGTTCAAACAGGGTGAATTTAGCGGCTGTTGCAATAGCCTTTTCGAGAACAATAAACAGTCTTCTAACATTGATTCTGCTGAACGCAGAAGGTTTGCCAAGAAGTGTTTTATCACCAAACAGAATGTTACCTTGATTTTTAAACTTAACAACAGGATTTACGTCTGCTCTGTAGAGAACATCTCTATCTGCCAGATCAGGATTGTAAGCAAGCTTAACAACATTTTTAATCTCGCCACGGTTAAATCCAGCAGGAGAATACCAAGGCTCTCTCTGGTTATCAGTTCTGACCATAAGACCAGCTATATCACCATTGAGTGGAACATATCTAAACACATCATTGTACTTGTCATACATGTATTTGTATCCAGAGTCACAAATACCGTAAGAAGATGCTCTCAGTGTATTTCTAAAAGTGGTAACATCGTTGAGTGGATCGATACGATTGTTTACAACATCTGCTCTTTCTGGAGAGATAGTTACAACAGTATCCAATCTTCTTTCAGCGATATTATCGATGAGATAGTTAGCAAATGCAGTACCATTGACACCACCTCTTGCCTTACCCTGCATCATAATGGAAACGTCAACCTTTTCAGGATCAGCAAAGAAATCTGCTGCCTGTTGGAGAGAACCAAGAGAAATGGTGCCTTCGTTACCTTCTCCAGTGCCTTGGGTGAAGGAAAGGTAAAGTGGATCCTCATTTGTAGAAGCTGCAATATTAATCGCTGTTTGCGAACCAGCATTAGCTCTATCGTTAGCCCACCATACCCATTCAGACTGATTATTAACAACAGTCTTGTAATAATTTGTGGAGCCATCTGCTGTCTTAGAATCACTTGCTCTAGAAAGATTTGAGAATCTTTCCAGCACTGTTCTCTTTTGACCAGTAATTTCGCCATCTTCATCAACAACAACAATATGCAACTCGTCTCTAGCAGCATCACCGCCAGAGTGTCTGTCCGATACGTAGTCCGAGGTTCCGGGAGCAGCATCAAACAAGTTGAAGTAACCCCATCTTCTCTTCATCGTATCCATCGTAATATCTTCGATAAGTGCTACTCTTTCAGAAAGCTTAATAGTAGCTGTGTAGGTATTAGAACTTCCAATTCTGGAAGCTGATCCAATATTTTCCACTCTAATAAACTGAGTACCAAGTGTAGTATTACCAATTTCTAAGAAATCACCAACATTCAGCTTTCCTCTGATTGTAGACATTTCTGTATTTGCGGTCGAAAATCCAGCAACATCGTTACTGATATCAAGATTAGCTGTATTCGAACCTGCAACAAACTTCACAGCTACTACAGTGTCCGAGTCAGAATTGGTGTGGTTGTTGGAATATGCATCAGCAGAGTCACATACCGAAATCTGAAGGCTGTTGCCTCTAGAACCCGGATACTTTGCAATGTAAAGAAGATCCGTATCACCAAAAGTCAAAGACTCGTAGTGATCATCATTTCTAACCAAAGTGTTTGCTACTACACCAACATTCGCTGTTGCATTGAAAGCTGTGCTATCAATTGCTCTAGAAACATAAAGTTGATTGCCATATGCCAAGAAAGAAGCTGCGGTAAAAAATGTCTCAAAGTTTTCTTCGGTAGGTTCACCGAACTTTGCAACGAGGTCTCTTTCACTGCTTACTAATACTCTTTCTTCTACTGGACCCCACGAAAAGGCACCAGCGATTGCCCCTTCTGTGGTTGCTACTGCTGGGACTACAGTAGTTAGGTCAAATTCTCTGACCTGAATTCCCGGACTTACTAAAAATGCCATCGTATTCTCCTTAGATAAGAAACTGCACTCATATTTATTAAATCCGGATATTGGTTAAAGTTTAAAACCGTCATCCTCGTAAATATCGCCAGAATTTATAAATCCAAATGGAAGCATGCTATCCATTTCTTCTTTTTTGTCTTCTAAAAGACTTCTAACATAGTCTGTGTCGGTAAGATTTTTAAAATAATCTTGTGTAGTCATCCAACCAAACATCACTAACGTCATTACAATGTCATCATTTTTTCCTTTGTCGGCTGAAAAAGATTGACCATTAGATATGAATGTTGAAAGTTCACTAATAACTTCAAAATCATTAGCAATCAGTTTACCGTTTTCAATAAGTGTTTTTAAGTTAGAACACCCAATCTTTTTAGTCTTTAGGGTTGTTCTGAGTCCGTTGACCATATTGACGCCACCAAAACCAGAACTGATTTTTACACCACCTCTCCCCTTAAAAGAGGTACTGACCATATTTTCATATTCCAAATCTCTTTCTAAAATATCAGCTACTTGCTGACCGACATCATTAATCTCAACCATACAAAATGCTTCATTGTATTTAAGTCCAAGTTCATAAATTATTTTTGGAAATTCTTGTACAGTAACGTTGTTAGCTTTAAATCTCGCAACAAGTTTGTAAGGAACTTGACTAACATCAATAACAGAAACCGCCGAGTAATCTAGATTGACACCTCTAGCGACATCACATGTCATTACATAGATTTTGTTTGGTTCAGGTTCTTCATAAATTGCAGTTCTGTCATTAAATGTTTTTGGTTTTTCTGGATACATTTGCCTAAGAAACTTAGGATCGATCAAGGTAAACTGAGAGCCTAAGAACTCACATTCAAATTCCACACGCCACTGTTCCTCAGACGTGTTAGCAATAGTTTCCTGCTTAAACTTTTCATCTCTTCCGGGAACATCCCACCACTTAACTTCAACTCTCTTGTAAGAGTTTTTTTCTTGCTCAGAATCAGACCAGATTCTGTAAAACATATCCAAACCATTTGGAGTGGATGTAATTAAAATTTTAGATGTTTTACCAGAAGATATTGTTGGGTATACAGAAGCAAAGAATTCCTCTTGGATGTTTGGGGATACGAATGCAAGCTCATCCATATAGATCAAATTGAAGGATCCCCCACGAACGGCAGAGGAGGAGGTAGCAGAGGCAAGAATTTTTGACCCATTCTCTAGCTCAATATTACCTTTGTTCCACTCCAGAACCCCCTGCTGGAGCCACTTGGGTAAGTGTTCGTAGGCAAGCTGAATACGACTTAAAATTTCACGGGACTGAGCCATTTTATTTGCAAGAATGGCAATGTTAAAGCTTTCGTTGAAAAGTACATACCAAAGAAGTAGTGCAGCAATAGTGGTGGTCTTGCCTGACTGTCTTGGCATTTTACAGATTACAAATCTTTCAGCTACAGCAAGATCAACAATTTCTTTTTGGAATTTATAAGGCTCGAAAAGAACAAGACCCTGATCCACATTTACAATTTTGATATATTTTTCAAAAAAATAAATTGGATCTTGAGCACATTTGATATATTCTTGCATCTCCTCTTGAGTGTATTCAACTTCAACATTTGACCTTTTCAGGTTCATGTTTCCAAGATATGCATCTCTACGATCTTCACTCATTTACTTTTCATGTCCTTAATCATTTTTTGAAGTTCAGCAGTACTGCCTACAAAAAGAGCATTAGTAACATTTTTAGGTGTTCCCTTTTCACCTTTCATAGACTTTTGCTTATTTTTCAATTCCAAAAGATCTTTGTTTGCATCGGAAACTGTTTTGACCAGCGTAGAAACAACTTCGAATGCTCTAGGTTGTTGAGACTGTTTTGCAATCTCAAGCATTTCTTCTAGAGCATCAGTCCCTCTTTCGATTATCTGATAAAGATTTTGTCTTGTATATTGATAATCAGAATCAATTTCATGTTCATCGTCACCTTCAGATGACTGAACTATTTGTTGAGCACTCTGCACATTATCCTCAATGTTGAGAATTTCATTTAAATCTTTTTTGTTCATATCGATATAACTGAGTCATTTGCTGTTACTGATGATGAGAATGTTGTAATAAATCCAAAGTCTGTATTCGGAAGAATTGTATTTGCTGCAACAGAAAGAGCACCATTGCTCGTTGGTGATCCATTTGCAAATTGTCCGGGTCTGAAACGGAAACTTTCGACACTTGTATCCGCTGTCCCAGCATTTGCAGTAAAACCATCTATTCTGAAATTTGTATTTGCAAAAAGAATCAAAGGCTTCTCGATAATAGGGCCGAGCATGTAAGCTTTCATAATGAAGTCCATTGTATGGACTAACACTCTTCTTTGATCGAAAGAGCCATCGTATAGATCTTGCGTCGTGACACTGCTAAGAATAATTGGTAGATCTAATTTTATTGGTGGATCTTCTAATAGTTCAACAGTCGGAGAAAATTGTGGTATAAAGAAAGGTAATATTTGCTCTACAATTCTCACACCATCTTCATTTGTCTTTGTGTAGATATTCAAAGAAAATTGAATGTCATACGGAACCTGTGCAAAAACAGTCTTAGCCTTTTCCGCTTGTGTTTTGCTAACAATTTTATTTGTAGCCGGAAGTTGCCTAGAAGCATCGAAACCCATACGTACAATTTCAAAGGAAATTCTGGGTAGGGTAATTCCAACTTGAGCACTTAAATCTGGATCTTCTTGCAGTCGTGTAACAAACTTATCTCTTGGTCCGTATGTCAAAGGAACTTCAATGGTTTCAATGACTTGTCCAAGTCTATTTACTCTTCTAAGCTTAATATCGTTAAACAAAGTTCCAAAAGTTACAACGTATTTTCTAAGAAGATCGTGGAAAAAATTATGGCCTAGCATTAGTATTCTCCACTAGCAAAAGGATCGTTTTCGGTGAAGTCAACAATAGCATCAAACTCTCTTTGAATATCAAAGTTGATAGCACCTGCTACATTGTTAGCGTCAGAATCTGTATTGCCGGAAACGACACCAAGAGATAGACCATCCATATAACCATCAAGAGTTGTATTTCCTGTTCTGAATATTTCACCCGAATATTCATATGTCTCACATCTCAAATCATAAGTTTGTAGTTTCCCTAAAGGATAAAAAATTTGTTCATTTTCGACAAATTTAATTTCAAAAAATGTATTAGCTAAAGGAAAATATAATAAGTCACCTTCTCTCGGCCTTGAAATTGAGATGGATTCATCTGTAGTCAGAATAGTATTAGCTTCATTTTCTTTCAGCTTTCTTATTCTTATGTTATAGATAAAACCAGTTGTTCCTGCTTCTGTAAAATAATTTACTTTGAGTCCATCTGTAGAGTAAAATAAAGCATGAAATGCTCCATTTGCTACGGAAGTATTTGCACCGTTTGGAAGAACAGGTGTTCCTTCAGCAAATACCGGAGCTTCATTTGTAATATTATTGGCGTTAGCTAAATCACTTCCATTTCTAGCAGAAATTCTAAATCTATTGGCAGAACCACCAGTTAAAATCTGCTCCCACTCGACTAAATATCTTCCTTCTGTGGCAGTATTAGATACAGGTATCGATAGGGTTCCAAAACTAACTGCTTCTATAACCGCATCATCTGAATCATGAATAACACTAATGCTAAGATTAGCACTCGAAACTGTGTTAGCTCTCCAAGTTCCCGGTGTGTTGATAACGTAATGGCTTGAATTTGATGCATCAAACCTGTCATACTGAGGTAGATCAGCAAAGCTTAAATTTGCAAATGAATAAGTGTTTGCAAATGATCCATTAGCAATTTCTTGATCGAATCTTTTCTGTGCTATAGTAAAAGTTACTTGATCTCTTATTTCTAAACCGAATCTTGATACAAAATCACCTTCTCCATCATATCCCATAACATTTTTTACATACATCTCGACTGGAATTGCATCAATAAAAGCAGAACTTGTATATTGGGTGTACACTGAATCTGTGCCTAGAGAAATTCTAGGCATGTAATCGATATCAAATCCATAAATCTGAATAGATTCAATAATTAAATCTTCATGAAGATTCTGCTCAGTAGATGTAGTGTATTGATTGAAGAATGCATTTCTTGTCATTAACCGATCATATCAGCGGCAGGAAGAGAGTAAGATGTTCTCATTTCCATTTCCAACTGCTCCTTGTCTCGTATTCCCTCATTGTATATAGACATCCCATCCATGATCATTCCACCGGGCATTTGCATTCCTTGGAATTTCTTAAGATTTTCGCCCCACTGTATTTTTATAAGAGCAGTTGCATATCTTTGTAACCAATAATCCCCATACATCTTAGAGTAAGTGTCTGGATCAATTACCTGATAAGCTTCAACAATTAAATATTCACCAACAGCAATTTTATTCCAATCCATATCAATATGAAATTGGTTTCTATGTCTATTATATCTTATTGGCTGCTTTCCAACCAATATTTGCTCATAAAGTTCTAGATGTTGAAAGGCCATATAATATGGCACTAGAGACTGAGAAGTTAAAGAATATAAATCATTCAAAGCAATTTGATAACGAATGTTAAAAAGATTATTGGTACTTGTAGCATCACCAATATCAAATAAATTAACAGCACCGATAATGTTATCCGGTAAAGTAATATACTTATTGTCTTTATCATCTTGTGTTATCTGCTTTTTATAGAAAACTCTTTCAGTTCCATCAAAATGATAGTCTTGATAAAAATTAACAGCTTCGTCAACCCTATCGTCAACTTGAGCATTACTCACGTTGATCTCAATAACACCTTTTCCTAATTTTCTAAGGCAAAATTCCTTAAAGTCTGTGTTTGATGTTGGAGTAGCCATTTATTCCTCCGGACACTTGCAAAAAGCTTTGCTTTCTAGAGCTTTAATTCTCTTATCCATTTGTTTTATTGTTGAAAGGAGAACTGCAGTCATCTTTCCATAATCAACCATTTTTTCACCAGAGCTATTCTCTGTAACAAGTTCTGGAACGTATTGCTCTAAATTCTGAGCAACAAAGCCAATCTCTTGTCTGTCGTGGAATCTTTCAGTATCTTTCCAGTAGTATGAATATGTTTCAATATCAAACACCGAAGAAGATGCTTCAAAACTTGTGACATCTGTTTTCAGCCTTAAATCGGAGTAGTTTAATTGGTTCAAATCAGATGGAGTACCATCACCAACTACAAAGGCATGTGGATTGAATTCAATAATCTGAACAATATCCGAAGAAACCAAATTTGAAGTAAGAGAAATTTGGGATGTATTTGTAACACTAAAATCTGTATTGCCCTGCTTAACACCATTAATGTAAAGCTGAACAAGAGAATTAGAAGTCGAAACAAAAGATATGGTATTACTTGTCGAACCAGTTAATTCCGTTTCAGACATAGAGTCCAAACGACCAGTAATAAAACCATTAGATGTGTTTGCAAAAGTTTCTGTATTTGAAGTGTTTACAACTCTAATTAACAAGTCACCGGGAGACTTTGTAATGTTGACATCATCGATATCATCAACCGAAGTAACATCAATCAACGGTCTTGGTCTGTTGACAAACTTTCCAGAATTTTCATCATAAACTAAAACGTCAGCGTTGGAAATTCCAGCATAGTTAATTTGAATATCTCCAATTTCACCAACTTGCTGAAGAGTAGAGTTTGCAAAAACCAGCTTACTTCCGTCAGAATTGACTCTGAGATATTTGTTACTTTGTCCAGACATCTCGCTAATTTTGATGTTAGCTGTGTTTGGAAGATTTGTTGTCCCAACTACTAAATTAGCATCTGCGGTGCTTGCTAATTCAATTCCTGTTGTAAGAGTAATTTTGTTAGCAGCAGTGTCAGCAGCATCAGATCTGAGGAAGCTTGTGCCGCTTACACCACCAAGTGTATTTGCATCTACCGATGTCAAAGATGACCCATTTCCAGAGAAAAGAGAAGCAGTAACGTTTCCACTAACAACTACACCACCAGAAACATTTATGTTTGCAGTATTGCTTACGCCAGTGACAACAAGTTTTCCACCAATATGAGCATTTCTTGATACGCCCAAACCACCTTTTGACTGCAGAGAACCTGTTGTTGTGCTAGTGGACTGTGTTGTTCCGTTTGCCTTTAAATTTCCACCAGAAAAAGTTCCAGTGATAGCAGCACTTCCGACAGCAGTATTAGAAGCCACTGTAACAGCCTTAAGTCTAAAGGCATTAGCCATATTATTTGTTCTGAGTCTCCAATACTCAAACGTATTAGTCGTCGTGGTATTAGCTATGTTAATTGCCATTTACAAGTGCCTTTAATAAGTTCTTTATTTCTTTCAAGTCTTCTGAATTGCCGTCAACAACTTTTTTTAAATTTTCAACATCGTTTATAACACTATTTATTTGGTTTTCACGATTCCTTGCTGCTTTGTAGGCAGAGAGAGATGAATTATCTACGCTTATGATTGCATTAGTTTTTTCATCTCTCTTCACATTGGTCAATCTCATATTAAACCTGTAGTGCTATAGCTCTTACATCATCAATAATAGCTGGGTTAGAAGAATTTTTATCACCAAAGCCATCTGGCGAATCAATAGTTGCATAAGTTACAATTTTTAATTGGAACTGTTTATACGTATCGTAAGTAGTTCCGCTTCTAAAGTATTCAGCAACACCTGTAGTATCATTAGTTGCAACTAAGCTATTTGCAGTAAAGCCGCTTGTGTGTTTGAATGCATAATCAGATCCTGTTGTGTCGTTAAATATTTTGACCCACTCAGTATCATTAATTTCACTTCTGGTGAATAATCTAAATTCAAACTCTTTAAGATCTTCTCTATCATTTCTGGAAGAATTTACTTCTGGGGTAAGATCTTTCAACGGGGTGAAAAGAACATCATCAATATTATCAAGCTGGTTTACAAATCTACCAAACACATAAATCTTAGCTCTTGGTGGCTTAAACGCAGAGACTATAACTCTCATATCTTCAGCGTCTTGTCCGTCTGCAAGATTGATTGGCTGTGAAATATATCTAACGTTTGTTTCACCAAGACCAGAGAATATTTCACTGTAAATACTCGCAGAGGTTTCTGTTCCAACAGACGTTCCATCAATAAAGTTATTAGCATTGTCATCTGGTGTAATTGTTAAATTACCCAGCGCTGTTAACAGAGTTCTTCTGAGATCCAAAAATGGGGATGTCTTTTCTGTTGCGTTGGACATGTTAACATCAATTACAAAAGAAGAATTTCCAGTTGCAGAACCAAGCTTCAACACTTCATTAGTTCTTGATCTGAGAACTAATGGATTGTCTGTGTATTCATATTCTTCTTCGTTAGGAATTGCAAAAGTCTTACTAGATGTATTTGAAATGTTGTATACAAAGTCCATATCTATAGAAGACTTTTTGTAAACACCTGTAGTAAACTGAGGAACAATACCACTGTATTCATGATCCTTCAGAGACATGAAAGTTGTCCCCACAAACTTGTTTATGTCAACAGTTTCTGTATCCAACAAGCTGTCAGAAGGTCTGTAGAAAGCAATCTTATACTTTGTAGTATTTTTTGTGCTTCCATTAAGAAGTGTCTCATTAAACACCTTAGTTGATGAAGATGTTAAATCTCCTGTAGATGGAGAGAGGTTGATGATGTTGTTAATATCATCAACAGAGGAAACAATTCCGAAAATAGAAGTGTTTACATTTGCAACGGTCAAAGATGGATCCGTATTTGCGGATGTCATGCCATAGATGTAATCGCCTACTCTAATCGATGTATGACCATTAGTAAATGTAATATCTTCATATTCACCACGATCAACGTTTCTAGGCTTCATTCTAAGAACAGCAGATCCTGTAGAGAATACTGCTCTCTTGATTGTAAATTTGATATCTTCATCCTGAAGAGCAGACCAAGTATCTTGGTTAGCACCTAAGAAGGCAATTCCTTCATATGGCTGAGAATTTACTGCAGTTCCTGTCAAGATATCTGCTCCCCCAAGCTGAGAGAAATAAACATCGTAGTCAGGATCGTCAGCTTCAGGCTTTACTACAAAAGCATATCCTCTGTCTTTCTTTAAGAAGATAGGGTAAGAGAATTTAAATGTGGTTGCAGCAGATGCATCATCGGAAACGTTAACATCAGAAGGATTTACTGTAACCTTAGAAGCACCAAAGACTTTCGAGGTATCTGGATAACCGTTTTCAAGTGGGCAGACATATACTTTGATAGCATTTTTAGAAGACTTTCTCTTGAAGAAAAGATCTATCGAAGAGATAAAAATACCATCTTCATCTGTTGCCGTATCACCACGAACATAGAATGTTTGAGCAATAGGATCGTTTCTTCTTCTTTCGACTACAGTTTCAGTAACTGTCTCAATCTCAAAAGTTCTCTCCTGAAGTTCAACTTTTTGAGCACCTAATCTATTAGAGTAGAACATTTTGGAAGCAGAAGAGAGAATAGCATCAGTTTCAGTCTCAAGATCTTGAACATCAGCAACTAATGCATTTCTATCACCCTGCAAGAATGTGTCTTTGGGAACAAAGAAAGTACCAGAAACAACGCCGTTTCTAGAAGAAACTAAAGGATCTCCTTTGTTGCCAGCTATTCTGATTAAATTGCCAGTGTCTGTAGAAGTTGAAATTTGATCTTGGATTTGCTTTTCAGTAATTTCACCATTGCCATCCTGATACAGAATGATTGGTGAAATGCTAGAGGCAACCACAGGACTTGTAGAAATTACAGAAGGTGCTACATGCTCATCAACATTAACATTATTGAAGAAGAATGAATGTTGTTCGTTTGGTCTCAGACCAGTTGCAACGAAGTTTATAGCCAGTTCTCTGATAAACGGACTAATCGAAACATCTACAACTCTTTCACCAACAGTCTCCAACTCACCTTCGGTGAAACGAGTTACAGTCCGTGTTCCAGTTCTTTGTTGAACGTTTTGTATTCTACCTCGTCTTGTTGTTCTGGTTGTTCTCCAATTACCCCAATTTGTCGTTGTTCTTTCAGAAACAGGAGGTGTTTCGTCCGGGTTGATAATAATATTTCCAACGTTTTCAGAATCAACACCAACATCATATTCTGGGAATAATTTAAGATCACCAACAAACCTTATAGAAACAGGTGCAGCAGGTCTTACTTTGGTTGCTTTGCCTTGCTTTAGGTATTCAGATTCACCATAATTGTACATAACTCTATGACCGAACACACCAATGTTTCCAGAAATAATTTCTGGTGTGAAGTTGTTCACCAAAACTTCTTCAAAGTTGGGTCTAAAGTGATTTGCCTCTTTATCGATAGTTACTCTATATTCACTATCATTAGTGGCACCAAATTGATGAGATACAAATGGCTCTACAAAAATACCATTTTTGAATCTTTCGATCCCACTAGCATTTTTAAACTGCTTGTTGAACGTATCGGACTCAAGTGCATTCAATGAAGTATAGTATTCAAGATTTCCGATTCTCTGATCAAGAGTTCCGATATCCTTCATGGTATATCTTCTGATATTAACTTGATCAATTTTGATTCTGTAATCTCTTACATCAAATTCGGTCTTTTTATCTTTAAGCTTACCGCCGCTGTAAATATTAAGGGCAGACGTTGACTCTTCTCTTGTAAGAGAGGGGTAAGGTGCTATTTCGAGAGAAGCAATTTTCATTGCTTTGTTTACTTCTGGTGGTAAAGAATTTGTATTGTTGGAAACCGAAACCGTGAGTGTAGAGTTTTCGCCAAGATACACATCTGCTCTTTTTGGAAGATTTGTCTTGTAATCAGAAACAAATTCAGAATCATTCTTGAATATTAAGAAAGAGTTTTTGCTTGTACCGCTTGATTTAGCAGAGTCTTTATCTTTAACATTAGTCACATCTACGGTAGAGGTATTCGCTACACCAGAAATAAGATTTGTATTTTCTTTATTATTAATTCTTGGTCTGTGATCTACCACGTCACGAAGGGCAATTTTTTCACCAGCCACAGACGTATATGTTGGAATCTCTTCAAACTTGATAGTGGTGGTGTTTGCAGTCGAGTTTGTGGTTGTCGGGTAAGAATCTACTGTGAAATAGCCTTCACCGTCATTATTATCGATTGTGAACGCATCCATCTCAACAACAATGGTGTTATTAGATGTTACAAAGTTCTTAAATCTTCCCTTTTTGGTCAAGTGAAGAGAGCCGTAATCGTAGAAATGATCTCTCTGACCTGAATCATACTCAAAGAAACCACCATTTACTTTGTTAGACGAGGCAGTCAGATCTGCAGAAGTGAAAGTATCGTTTGCATTTCCATTATTTTTGTTTGTAAGAACCCAAACACCTGTCACTTTATGAATATCAGATACACCAAGATCCCAAGGACCGATAGAGTTGGCAGTGTTGTTAGCAGTATTGATTCTTCTGTAAAGAGACTTCTTAATATCTTTACTAAATGGCTTGTAATTTCTTCCATTAAACTCGTAAGTTGCTCTTACGGTAGTTGCTCCAGAATAATTACTGTTATTCAAGATTGGAATTGTAGCTGTTAAGGTATTGTTTACCTGATCAGTTGTAATCATTGCAGAATCAACTGCAATCGTCTTTCCAACAGGTATAATTTTCTTCAAAGTTCCCGTTGTATCGGTACTTGCTTCATTCGTTTGAATTTCCGTAGAGGAATTGATTTTTGTAACAATAAGCTGATTACCAGAGTCAATCTGAACAATGTCACCAACATGAATATTTGCACTGAAACCAGCAGATAATGTAATTACATTTCCTGATGAAGTGGTTACTCCGGTGGAGTTACAAGAGATCTCGCTACCCACGTTGGAAAGAATAAGATTATTAACTTCAGCTGAAGTGTAAGATCCAATTGCATTATTTCCAGTAAGATCTGTTTCGTCATCAACGTCTATGACAATAACACCAGCAGTTGACATAGAGTCTGTAACAGAAGCAAATTTTCTCACTACAAAGTTGTTATCAAAAGTGCCGGATCCATCAGTATAGGATCTGATAGCTGGTTCACCAAAGGAGTCAAATGGAAGTTCTTCTGCATTTGCAATCACAGCATTGTTGCTGGAATTTAAGATGATGTCAGCGCCACCCTTCACAGTGTCATTTGTGACAATAGTTCTTGCGTTAGAAATAGAGTCATTTGCCGATTGCTCAACACCAAACAAGTGAATTCTATAAACGGCCTCAGAAGATCCCGGTGTTCCAGATTCAAGCTCTACAGACTTAACATAAGCTCTACCAACATTGTTGGATGAAGCTGGTGTGAGACCTGTTAAACTGGTTAGAAATGTCGTGTTTGATGCTGGGAAGTATCCATCATTTGCACCGTTGTGTACAAAGGAAACTCTGTCATAGGGTGCAAAACTGCCGTTAAACTGCTTAACCCTGATGTAGTTCCCGTAATTAATACCTAATTCAAAGTCCTCTCTCTGAAGGGTATTAGTACCTCGTACAATAGTTTCTGAAATCGGAGATAAAGTTTCTACTTTATAACCGTTAACATAGCCCAAACCGGGTTCTACGACAATTTTAATTAACTCGTTATTTGCTGTTACAGCTTCAGTGTCAGCAGAGAATCTTTTGACTGTAAAACTTCCTGCGTGATCAGTATTTCTTTGCGCAAGCTGATCACCAAGAATATTATATTGTGGATCCCTGTTCTCGCTAAGAACTTCACCATCCTCATTGAAGTTTATAAGGACAGCAACAGCTTCTCTATTATTCAGGTTTGCTGTGTTTGCGGCTACCATTGCAGGATCTAATTTTAATCTATCAGCCCCCGGTGCAACTTCGTTGTTGAACCCGGCAGAATTATCAAGCAAAGACGTGTCTGCTTTAAACGTTACAATAGATTCGCTTGAATCAATTGCTACGATTGTTCCATTAGCACCTTCCACGCTATCGGAAACGACAACGAAGCCGGAATCGATGTTAAGGAACTGACCTTTATGGAAAACAACACCGTCTTCATTCGATGCAAGTGTACATCTAGACGAGGTTGGAACTGTAGCTGATTTAAACGTTTGCAGACCAGTGAATTTAGTTGTATTTAACCCTTCAACAAAACTCACTTTATCATCATTTTTAAGATCATACTTAAGAACAACATGTGTCGTATTTGGTGTGTAGTCAATTGTTCGTGTTTGTTGATTTCCGTTAACAAAAACATTTAATGTATCAGTATTAGCTACTGAAAATCCTAATAAAAATGTATTGGATGTAACAGAAGTATTTACAGTGTTAGACTGTGTATTTCTTACAGTTCTCTCAACAACATCCAAAATCTCTGGAGAGTCAGCAGTACCGAGGACACCAAATTCTGTTAAATTTCTATGAATTGTAAAGTTATTCGATGTTACCGCTGTATTGCTAAAGGAAAGTTTTCTGTTTAAGGTTAAGGAAATGTTGTTTGCAATGTTGTCAATTTTTGCCTGAAATGCAACTTTTCTCTTTTCTGGGGTTTGGAAAATTGTCATGTAATCACCAACAGCATAGTTGGTGAAAGAAGTTCCTGTTCCAGTAACAGTGTTGGAATTTATTGTTACAGAGACATTTCCTACTGCAGTCTTAGTGTTGGAGTCATCTACATTAGTGTAAATGACATACAATCTTTTGGTGTTTGGAGATTCTGCCTGAGATCCCTCTTGTTGAAAAATAATTTTAGCTTCAACATCACTAGATTGAGAAACAAGTGTCAAATTGTTGGAAGAATTTAAAATAGCTTCTAAGTCAACAACACTATTGTTAGAATAAGAGTTTCTAAATCTAACAACATGTGCCTGATCAACAATAGAGGGGTTTACACCGTCTACAATAGACCCATCCTTAAAGACATGAGAACCAAATCTATTGATTTGTTTTTGAAGAATTGTCTGCAATTGAGACAACTCTCTAGCCTGAACTGCTGTGCTCGGCTTAAAGAGAATTCTATAGAATTTTTTATTTTCTACGTAATCATCGAAATAAGGAGAACCGGAAAGATTGGTGTTGATATCAGACATCTTAGACCTTAACTACAATTTTGAATTCTACGTTGCTAGTATCTGTTTTAGACACCTTCAAAACATTATTTATATACAATACGTGACCATATAATCCGTCTACAAAAGAATTCGAAACCTCTGCGGTTACAACATTTGCTGTATTTTCAGAAACATTTCCTGTAACGGTAATACCAGATGGAAATTTAGTTCCGACAATAGACAAGGTGTTAGAAGATTGATTTACAAGAGTTCCAAAATATTCTTTATCTAAAGAAGTTATAACTTCTCCGTTACTAAACAAATTAGCCTGATCTACGGTCAGTTTGATAGTATTATTAAAGGTGTTAGCTTTATATAATTTTCTAAATGCAACATTTGTGTGTGTTGAAGCAAAAGGATTTCTAGCATACAATAAAGTATTTGAAGAAACATTTAAAACTTGATACGATTCGTCAAAGTCTTTACCCTCGACCAAAATGGTATCAGTAGAAACCTGCTGGTTTGTTATTTGTTTGTTGAACTCGTTAAAGAGATCTACCAAAGTGCTTGCCTGATCAGTATTGGAAGCAGAAGTATTGGACAATATTGCAGTGTTAACAGCACTTAAAGTAGATCCTGCTACTGGTCCAAGAGAGGGATTCGTGAAAACATCACTAAATTCTGTTCCTACTCCAGTAACAATATTCTGTCCTGCTGTTGTCGATACAGTTCCAGTAAATGCTGTATTTGCTGGTGATGGGTTCGATAAAATACCAACAGTTCTAAATCCATTTTGAAGATTTGCTGTAATAGTATTTGACTCGTTACCTTCAACAGTAACTGCATACATTATTTTACTCGAACCAAGTTCCTCATGGGGATCATGCCCATGCCCCTTACGTGGTGCAATTACAGCTTCAGCCGATGCCCCAGTTCCAGTATTTGCGTCGATTATAACGTTAGCGAAGGAATAAGAATCGCCAGAGGTTTTGATTTTAATTGAGGAAATAGATTTCGTTGTATCATTAACTTCTGCAATAGCTGTTGCATTAGCACCGTCACCCAAAATTCTTACTCTAGGAGAAATTTCATATTTCGTAGATCCCGAAAATGTATGATTTCCTTCAATAGTTATCTGCTTGGAAGAGGCAATGTAGTCAGAAATCGTAAACAAACTTCCATTAGCTCTAGACCCCGGTTCAAAAAGAAGAATCGAAGTATTGTTAAAGAAATTATCCTCTGGTGTAAAATTTAAACCATTAGAAAACTTTAAAGATTTATCTTCAATAATAAATTTAGAGTCAGAGATCGTTGATTGAACGTCTCCATTCACAGACTCGGCGTAGTTGTTACCGCCATTTCTTAGAAAAATTCTATCAATTCCGGTAGTTGCATTTAATTGTACCGTAGTATTTGCTACGATTGGAATATATTCATCTGTAATGAACTTTGAACCGGAAGGAACAGAGTACATGTATTTCCAGACATAACCGTCAGACTCTTCTCTTGGTGTTAAATCTGTATGAGAAGGCTCTACAGTAGATGATCCAGAGTTATTGTTGTCTATACACTTGTAAACGTTTCTTGACGATGTAAACACATAAAAAGAATCCTCAGAATCACTCTCATTAACAGTAAAAAGAGTGTTCGAATTATCAAAAAAGGCTTGATAAATTGTATTAGAAGCCCAATTGTATCTTTCGATTACTGGAGACACATCAGACGGTAAAATCTTTTTACCAAAAACCATCTCTCTAATCGGATTATGTAAAGAAGTATAATAATTTTCAGAGTTAGCAATTTCTTTTACATTTTCATTGTTGTTATCATGAGTTTTAGATACAAAAATGTAAACATTCTGCGTAAAAGTAGAAAGCTCAGTAATCATTCCAATGTTATGTGATAAAGATCTTGTAGTATGTCCCATATTACTTAAACGCCACTAGCCGTGACACTCTCCTCTAAAACTTTGATGTCAGCGTCTGTTTCGTCTTTTATGAGATTTTTCGTGAAGAATCTCCTACCAGACATATGCATCAATTGATCCAAAACTTCTTCGTATCTATCATTATTAATTGTGGATTCTACTTCATATGAATACTCTTGCCAGAAATTACTATCCTGAAGCCTAATCTTAGAATTTGGCTCTGAATTTATAGTTGCGTGTCTTCCCTCAAGTATTGACTGACCACCCTTAACAACTTTTATATTTATGTCTCTTGTTGCAAAGTACCCAGAACCACCAGAAACAACAGAAATTGTTGAAATAATTCCACCAGAAACTGTAGCAGACAAAGTTGCTCCGGTTCCAGTCCCACCCTCAACTGTAACATTTGGAGAGGTATAACCCGAACCACCATTTGTAACTATAACATCAACAACAGCTTGGTTTAAAACAATCGCAAAAGCTTGAGCACCAGATCCAGTTGTATCTGTAATATTAACTTTTGGTGTTAGATCCTCAGATCTCATAGTAATTTCATCATCTGAATTATATCCAAAGCCACAATTTAAGATTTGAAGCTTAGAAACAGACCCAGAAGCCGAAGTTATGTTAAACGTCAAATCAGCATCAACACCTGTTACGATGTCAGTAAATTGTGTACCCTCTTTAACAACAGCCTTTAAAGGATCATTGAGAGGACTAAAGTTTGCATTAGATGTATTATAACCTATTTTTATATCATAGGTTCCAGTTGATGAAAGCTCCCCTGTGAGGATTTTATCGTCCAGATAAACGGCTGTACTATTAACTGAATTATTAACAGTCCTTACAACCCTTTTTCCATTACCATCAGTAAGCTCAATATAATTCACAAAACCTCTGCTGTAGTCGTTACCTTCAAATGTATATGGTGAACTTTGGCCCAAAGTAATCAGCGTATCACTATCAACTCTCTCAATATTATGAAAAGTTGGTAATCCATCATCGTTCATAACCTTTATCACATCAAAAGGTGCAAAATCGTCAGTGAAGGAAGTTCCGACACCAACAACTTTATTATTGGCGTTGAAGATAGATACATTGCCAGAAAAAGTATCAGATACACTCAACAAAGTATTTGAGAAAATCGGTTCAGAGCCGGGAACCGTAAGAAGTGTATTTGACAAAGATACATTCGAAGATTTTTTTGCAGTAAAAGATACGTCTTTTATGGCAACAAAAGGATTCTTCAACCCATTATAGTTTTTAGGGGCTTCGTTGATAGAAATGTTAAAAATAGAACCATAAGTTCTACTAGAATAGGAAAGAATGTCTCTGATTGATGTGGTATTATAAGAATTCAGAGAATTAGCGCTATCAAAAATGTAACCATTGATGTTAGCTGAACCTATAACTTCATGATTATTAACTTGCAACAAGTCTCCGTCAATATCATGTGTCGAA
>Ga0213865_10000545_pt1 | contig 25526 bp, 15 predicted proteins | sample PICome_6_FD_160100 | JGI IMG/M metagenome (GOLD analysis project Ga0213865, IMG submission 160100) | Coastal seawater microbial communities near Pivers Island, North Carolina, United States - PICO282 | ecosystem: Environmental > Aquatic > Marine > Coastal | place: USA: North Carolina...
ATATGAAGAGGCGCATTTGGAGAAGTAGTACCAATACCGACACTGCCATTTGATTTTATTGATAAATTATCGGTTCCAATTCCCGCATTTAAACCTAGATAAAATGTGCTATTCTCTACGCCTAAATATCCTGTAGTATCATTATCTACAAGGCGTATTTGCATTCTGTTATCAGTAGACCTAAAGTTTACTGTGTTTCCGCCGGCTACATTAACATCTAAAGGATAAGAAGGAGCGGTGGTGCCAATACCGATACGATTATTAACTTCATCTATTTTAAGGGTGCTCTCGTGCGCAACAGTGACTACATCACTATTGGCCGAACCTGTTTGAATATAGAGAGCTTTATCAGCCGTGTTCATTCCGATCTCACCGGCAACACTATTGCTACCCGTGAGTTTATTGCCGGAAGTGCCCGACCGTTTGATCTTAATCGTTTGTGCCATATTGGTCCCCGTAAATCGCTTATAAAAGCTGGGTTAAAGGGCTCTATGTAGAGCCCTATTTAATTAGAATTCGCCGCCGTCGAGTGTGTTTGTCCACTGTACAGTATTGCTTGCACCTACCATAAGAATTTGGCCCACACTGTTATTTGTATCATAAGTACCAATAGGTAGTCGAGCATATCCGCCATTAGCGCCATTTGCACCGTAAATTAAATCGCCGTTTTGAGTTGAGCTAACACCCTTAATTTGTAAAGAGTCTGCATTTGCTGTAATTGTAGCCGAGCCAATTGCATTAATTGTATTGCCCGCTTTTGTAAGACCTGTTCCTGCCGTAATTTGACCAGCGCCCGAAAACTGAGAAACTGTAAGAGAGGTTGTACCAAGAGTAGGATTACCATTATGAGTAAATACAAAGCCGTTGTCTCCTCCAACAGTACCTTGCTCGACAAAAGTAAATGCGCCCCCAGAAAGCTCAGTTGAAGTATTCGCGTCATCTGCACGAGTCAACAACCATGCTGTAGAGCCGTCACCTACAGTAGTAACTACATAAATACCGTTTTGAGCAGCAGTACTTTGATTTTTAACAAGAACTCGATCGCCTTGAGCGAGAGATACTCCATCAATTGAAAGAGCCGCGTTTGTTCCTCCATTTGTAAGAGTGCCCGCACCATTATCATATGTGGCTGCTAAGTTGCTTGTGGTTGCAACTCTTACGGAATCCTTAATATCAAGAGCTTGTTTTAGGGCATCTACGTACTCTTTAGTTACAAGAGAATTAGTTCCAAAACCTGAACGATCTTTGTAACCTGAAGGAACATTTACTGCGTTTGTACCACTAGGGCTAAGAGTTATAGCACCTGAAGCACTTACTGTGTTGCCATCTAAGGTAAGATTGTCTACGTCAAGAGAAGTAAGCCCGTTGATGTCAGTTCGGCTGCTTCCTAAAGCAATTGAGTCTGAGCCAATTGTAATACTGTCATTTACTAGCTGTCCGTTACTTACGCCACTGCTTTTAATTGAAACAGCACCCGAAGAAACTGTAAAGTCCCCACTATCAAAACTTGCTACACCTTTTACAGACGTTGTTGCAGTAGCTACATCAATTTCTACGTTATTATTAGTAACGGCCGTGCTAATTGCTGAACCGTTGGGAGCGTCAAATACTAAAGTATCACTAATTAAGCTTATAGTATCTGTGTTTGAACCATCCCCTACTGTTAGAACGGTAGAAATCGTAGTAAACGAGACAGTATCATTACCGTCTGTAATAAGTGCTTGACCTGGAGAACCGTCTGTTAGAGGCAGTGTATATGCGCCTCCGATTTCTACTTGCTTATTAAGCTTGATTTTTTCGGCGGAGTTTGAAGAGTCAAGAGTTATGTAATTATTATTGCCTTCACTAATTGTTAAAGCAGTTGCTGAGTTGTCTACAATCTTAAACTCTGTTGCTTGGCTACTAATATCAATTGAGCCCGCATCAATATCTAAACTTGAGTTTGGATTAAGTACTAGATCACCCGTACTTGTAGCGATTGTGTCTGTATTTGTACCTGCAGCAATACTAATATTGCTAACATAAAACTCATTAATTTTCTTTTGGCTATCAACAAGTACTAGCTTGCTTGCCTCCAAAGTTCCAGCAGTTGTTGGGAAAAGATCTGTATACTCAGTACCTGCAATTGTTAATACAGCATTTCCGCTGGCAGGACTACCTATAAATAGTTTGCCCGATGCAGATGAATAGGCTAATTCACCTGCATTTAGGGAAGAAGGTGCAGAAGTACTATCACTGCGCTTAATTTGAATTGTTTGAGCCATTTAAAAACTCCGATTTGCCTTTAAAAGGCTCCTGCGTCTAGCGTATCTGAGTCTGGTGAATCGTCTCCTATCATTATAGGCACCCATTCGAAAACTCCTGTGCTAATCTCGCGGTATACTTTTAGTTGATTATCATCTACGTCGTACCAAGTGTCTCCTTCTTCTATGTTTGAGCCAGTTGGTGTTTCTGTTGTTCGAAAGTCTTGGTCTGCAAGTTGCTGTATTGCATCTCGAACATTAGTGGCAGACAAACTGCCGTATGCATTTATAAAAACATTCTCTGCATCAAGAAAATTTACAGGAATAGCAAAATTATTAACGCTAATAGAGGTTGTATCCGGCGCAAGAGTTACTTCTACAACATTATTTTCTTTTGTAGATATCTGAGTGACTGTTTCAGCAATTTCAACAATAGTAGTATCAGACATTATCTAGTAACTTCTTGGTTTATCGTAACCTCTCCCTGTATCAGGCGTTTAACAATAGCGTTATTTGTTGTATGAATTTCTAAATCATAATAGTAACGACCCGCTTCCATTGCGGAAGAGGCTGCGTTGGATAATTCCATTTTTACTTTTCCATCTGTAAGTGGAGTAAGCACAGTACAGGTAAACGTGCCTGCAACTGTGGAAGAAGTTCGAGACTTGCGCATTTGTGCCCTGGCTGAATAGCCAGATAAATTCTTAGCCACAGAATCCTCTTTGATTGTTAAGTCAATCGCAAAATCAGATCCTTGGTCAATAACTAGGTCATATGTAGCAGCGGTCATTTATTCTTCTCCTATGCTAGAATTATATCTCAGGGGACATTTTATGTCAAGGTTTATTTTTGCTAGGTATTTAATTTATGTTTGGGTAGTATCTTTCTAGGCTAGACAGGTTAGAGTAAGAATTGTACCAACCTTTATCCCCTTTTTCAACATTTAAAATATCTGTGAAAGTTTTTTCGTACATCTCTACAACTCTATACATATCAAAGTTTCTTTCTGCCCACTCTCTACAAAACTTTGGATCGATCTTATCTATATTCTTGGCTGCTTCTACAAAGTCTCCAAAAGTTCTACAACGATACCCTGTCAGGCCGTGAAGATTATTTTCTGGAAACGCTCCCCAATCAGGAGTAATTGTAGGCGTTCCAGAAAGTAACATTTCAATTTGAACACCCCCAAAAGGCTCGTGATAGATTGAAGGAATAAAAGCAGCTTTTGCTTTTGACATTAGCTCACGTCTCATCTCAACGCCAGCATAGCCTAGTTCTTCAACGTGCTCGGGAAGTTCAGTGTATCCCATATGAGACATCTCTTGAACAATTCCCCCCTGCCCTGCAACTTTTAGCTTTACTCCAGCAGCTTCTGCTGCTTGTATTGCGATGTGAACACCTTTACCCTCGTAGACTCTTCCTAAATATAAGAAGTAGTCTTCTTTTTCGTCTTTATCACGAAAAGTAAACTGAGATGTATCAAAGTAGTTAGGAATAACTGAAGCATACCAATCTGTTTTACAATGACTGGAGGCTTCTGTGCCTCCCATAATGTGCATAATACAGTACGACTCATATATCTTATAAGGAGCAAAAACTCCATAGCTGTATCCGATTCCGGGTTCTACATTTATTAAATCAGGAAACGCATCACATACTGCTTTATGTCCCCACCCAAAGAATGCAAGTACAAAATCGTGTTTTTCTTTTCTTTTTTCAATTTCTGCAATTGTATTTTTGTAGTATGTTTGATAAGCATGATCATTTACATCGAACTGAAAAAAGTTTTCTCTCCAGTTATAATTTCCATATGCTTTTTCAAGATCAGCGTTTGTAACTACCGTAATGTGCTCATCGCAGGGTACATCTGATTCTTCGTGTCCATAATGAAAAAGAGTGTGGCCTCTTCCTTGCATCATCTGACAAAACTTTACTACTTTCTGCGTATATGCACACGCTAAATATTCTAAATTGGACACCGTGTGAGGCAGCCCTAAAACATGAAATCTCATGTCAGTATTCCTTCTATAAAGTTAAAAATAAATTATATGATACTTATGATACTTTGTCAAGCATTATTTTTAAGAAACGTCTAAGTATGAGCTTATATCATAATCTTCTTCGCTTCCTTGAGCAACAAACACGTATCGAGTACTTCTTGTTGTAGAGTCAGCCAAAGAAAGTGCCGCTGCATTAGCTTCTTCTAAATTATCGTGAGAAGAAACGACACTTAAAGTTTTATCAAAATTTACTGTTCCTACTAAAATTGCCATATATTACACCGTTAGCTGTATAGCACCATTTAAAGCTCTTAAAAATAGTGCGTCTTCGTCTGTTGTAGAATTAAATCCTACACTACTATACCAAACATCGTCCCCTACAGTCCAGTTAGGAATTGAAGTACTTTGTCTTGTCCAGGTTATTGCAGTTCTATCTGTTGAACTATTATAATTCACTTGTTGAATTTGGAAACCTAAAAAACTACTTACAGAAGTTGATTTTGATGAACTATTTTTAATTCTAGGAGTAGAATCTCCTGTTCGGCCTGCAAGAAATGAAGTAACATCCCCTCCTACTTCAACAATACTTTGACTGCTATACTGTCCATTTGAAGAAGCTAAACAAGGCCCCAGAAATTCTATCTTTCGCTGGTCTGTTGTAACCACTCCAGAAGTACTTCTCTGTTGGTGTCTCATTCTGAGTCTGAATTCTGTAGCCTCTGAGATATTTCCTAAAGGAGTAACGAGCGCGTGCATAGAAGACGTCTGTCCTGTTCCAATAGAAAGCTGCTGATACTCTGGATAAGTATGAGCGCTAATGTATGAGCCTGTATTACTCCAAGCAGCTCCATTGTAATAAACGGTCTCATTAATAGAAAACTGACTGCCCATATTGGGACCAGATAAGAAAAATATAGTTCTATCTGTAGAGGCATCATAGCGTATGCCCCGAATTCTGGATGAACCTGCAGAGGCTGTTGTAGTGTCTGCTATACCTCCAAATCTATCTACAATTTTTGTTTTGTCTCCGTCTACTTCGAGTTCGTGAAGTCCCATTGAAATAGCTGTAATTGCTTTTGCAGGCCCTAAAGAAACTGTATTGTTTAATCCTGCTGTAGTTTTTTTCTCTAAAACTGTGTGTATTTCCCAAAGAGTCATTGCGCTAGAGTTTGGATAGTTTACTACTATTTCCATCTCTGCTGTAAGTACAGCAGCTTTTGTTAAGTCATCAGCAGGATCAGGAACAGAGAATTCAAAAACTGTTGACGCGGTTGGCATATTGTTACCATTTTCGGATACATTGTGCCTTGCTCCGCCATACACAGCATTTCCATTATAATATGCAAGTTGTTGAATTTCGGCAACATTACTTGCAAATAGTCGTGGATTAATTGCAGACTCAAGCTCTGTGAACTGTATTGATGTTCCTGTATTTGTAATAGTACTTGTGCCTTGATACTGGTATATCTGTCCCGTGGTTACATCCCAGTATACGTCTTGTGGTCTAATTAAATTTTCGCCACGAACAGCCGCAACAAGATTTGCCATAGAGTCTGTTGTTGCCATAGAGCCTGGATTACTATTCTGTACTCCATCAAGATCGAAACCAATTGCCGCACCCGCGCTTCCTGCTGGTCCTGACGGGCCAGTAAGTCCTGTTACTCCAGTACTTCCATTCGGGCCTTGAGCGCCTGTGTTTCCTGGAGGTCCAGAGGATCCTTGAGCTCCTGTATTGCCTGAGGGTCCTTGTACACCTGTTGGGCCTGTTGCACCAGGAGCACCTTGAGCACCTGTATTACCTACCGGGCCTTGAGCACCTGTATTACCTACCGGGCCTGTTTGTCCTCTTGCTCCTGTGTTACCTTGAGGGCCTTGCTGTCCTGTATTACCTACTGGTCCTTGAGCACCTGTGTTACCAGACGGCCCTTGAACACCTGTTGGTCCTGTTGGGCCCACTCCACCTTGAGCACCTGTGTTACCTCTTGGTCCTGTTACACCTTGAGCGCCTGTGTTACCCACTGGACCCTGAGCACCTGTATTACCAGATGGTCCTTGTACACCTTGCTGTCCTGTATTACCTACTGGTCCTTGAGCACCTGTATTACCAGAGGGTCCTTGTACACCTTGAGCACCTGTATTACCTACTGGACCTTGAGCACCAGTATTACCAGACGGTCCTTGTACACCTTGAACGCCTGTATTACCCCGCGGTCCTTGAACACCTGTTGGTCCTGTTGGCCCGTCAACGCCTTGAACACCTGTATTACCGGTTGGTCCTACAGGTCCTTGAGCTCCTGTATTGCCTGAAGGTCCTTGTACACCTTGAGCGCCTGTGTTACCCACTGGACCCTGAGCACCTGTATTACCAGATGGTCCTTGTACACCTTGAGCACCAGTATTACCTCGTGGACCTTGTACACCTGTCGGGCCTGTTGGTCCTACAACCCCTTGTACACCTGTATTACCAGTTGGCCCTACTGGACCTTGAGCGCCCGTATTACCAGACGGTCCTTGTACACCTTGAGCACCTGTATTACCTGTTGGTCCTTGAACACCTTGTACACCTGTATTACCTCGAGGACCTTGTACACCTGTGGGTCCCGTCGGTCCGACAACACCTTGAGCACCTGTATTACCTACTGGACCTTGAGCACCAGTATTACCAGACGGTCCTTGTACACCTGTACTTCCTTGAGGGCCTTGAACACCTTGAGCACCAGTGTTACCTGTGGGGCCCGTACTTCCCTGTAGCCCTTGCTCTCCTTTTTGTCCTTTGATTAGTACAGGATCTTGGAAGTCATCTTGAGTGATATCTATGCTTGCTTTTTCAAGAGCGGATATAGTCCATTTAATATTTGTTACACCAGCAACAGTTGCATCAATATACCAGCGATAACGAGAATCTGTTTGGCCGCCTTCTACCGTAAGCCAGTAGCCAGACGAACTAATAAATACTGTAGGAGTAAGCCTTGTAAAATCAGAGGTAGAGGAAGAGTTATCTGGCCCAGCAAAAATTTCTGCCCAGTATGCGGTATCTGATGCAGGAGCAGTACTTCTTCCGCTGTGGTTTTGTAATGCTACGTATACTTTGGAAGAGTGAGACCTAACATTGCCTAGAGTATACGAACCTCCACTACTCCACGCATTAATTGTGGGAGCGGTATCTAAAGTATCATCAGGAGCAGTGCTGTAATAAGTAAATACTTGATTTCCTGCAATTCCAGTGCTTCCTGCCGGGCCTTGCTGTCCTTGAGGGCCTGAAGAGCCTACAGGACCAGTAGGGCCTACGGCCCCTTGTGCGCCTGTATTACCTACGGCACCTTGAGCACCTGTATTACCTCGTGGACCTTGAACACCTTGAGCACCAGTATTACCTACAGGTCCTTGAACACCCGTCGGTCCTGTTGGTCCGACAACACCTTGAACACCTGTGTTACCTAAGGGCCCCTGCACACCTTGAATACCCGTATTTCCTTGGGGCCCTTGTACGCCTTGAGTACCAGTATTACCTACTGGTCCTTGAACACCTTGAGCACCTGTACTTCCTTGAGGGCCTTGTACACCTTGTGCACCTGTATTTCCTTGAGGACCTTGAACACCTTGAATACCTGTATTACCTACTGCACCTTGTGCACCTGTATTTCCTTGAGGGCCTTGTATACCTGTTGGACCTGTTGGACCTTCAACACCTTGTACACCTGTGTTACCTCGAGGCCCCTGCACACCTTGAGGTCCTGTAAGTCCTATAGGACCTTGAACACCTGTATTACCTGCGGGGCCTTGGACACCTTGTACACCTGTGCTTCCTTGTGGTCCTTGAACACCTTGAGCACCTGTATTACCTTGAGGCCCTTGTATTCCTGTTGGGCCAGTAGGTCCATCGACGCCTTGAGCACCTGTATTACCTTGAGGACCTTGTACGCCTTGAATACCCGTATTACCTACTGGTCCTTGTGCGCCTGTATTACCTTGAGGACCTTGCACACCTTGAATACCTGTATTACCTACTGGTCCTTGTGCGCCTGTATTACCTTGAGGACCTTGCACACCTTGAATACCTGTATTACCTCGTGGTCCTTGAACGCCTGTGTTACCTTGAGGTCCCGTGTCCCCTTCTGGACCGGTAGCACCTTGAGGTCCAGTGTCCCCTTCTGCACCGGTAGCACCTTGAGGGCCTTGTACACCCGTATTTCCTACAGGGCCTTCTGCACCTGTTGGTCCTGTTGGTCCTTGTGCGCCTGTTGGTCCTATAACGCCTGAAGGCCCTTCTGGTCCTGTGGGGCCTGTTGGTCCTTGAGAGCCTTGTGATCCTGTTGGTCCTACTGGCCCTGTTGGCCCTTGTGTACCTGTTGGTCCTTGTGTACCTGTTGAGCCTGTGGGACCTGTGGGACCTGAAGGGCCTCTTACTTGTCCTACATTGTCCCAATTATTTCCGTCATATACCCACATATCACCAGTATTTTGATCAATTACACCATTACCTGCCGCAGCGTTAGGAAACGCTGCATTAAGAGTAGTTTGTGCATTTGAACCTACCGTTGCTACTGAGCCTACAATTGTTACCGAAGTTCCGTCTGCACCTGTTGGTCCTGTTGGTCCTGATGGTCCTGATGGCCCTTGAGTATCTAAAGATCCTCCAGAGACTCCGGTACTAGTGAAATCGGGGGCGTAGCTAGAAGTACTTGTTTGAAGCCTGTTGAGTTTATTTATAAACTGTATTCTATACCGTATCCAATAATATCTTGTTGCACTTCCTGAATCTAAAATCTGATCTGTATAGGTGTCCCCTTTTGCATCTGCAATCTTTTTCGCAATATTAACGCCTGATCCACTACTTGAACTTCTCCATATTTCTACTGTATGGGTGGTATCTTGATAATTACTTGCATTATCCCAGTTAAGTTCAATGCCCCCTCTGTTATTATTTGTCGCCGTTAAATTTTTCGGCCCAAAAGGAGTTACTGGAGGTCTTCCAGGAGTTTCTGTGTTGTATTCAGCTACTAAGTCTGAAGGAGCCGCTTCTATAACATAAGCAGAATCATTGTGCTCTTTTGCAACAATATCTACTAAAAGATCGTCTCGTACATTTAGAGTTTCTAATCTAAATAGCTTTTTAGTCCAGTTAAATTTAGGATAAGTAATTCCTATGATATTTCCCGCAAGCAACATATAGCCTTTAGGCGCTACTGTAAATGCGATTTCTAGACCTGCTCGAGATTCGTCCAAAACTTGCTTAATGTTCATTCTAGCATTAAAGTAGTTTGAAATTCCGGGCGCTTCATAACTACCTTGACGAGGAATACCTTTATCTTGTTTTTTGTAATTTGAATTATAGAACGCTATTGAACGAGGCTCAAAGTTATTCGAAGGATCAATAATTTGAGCATTAACGGAGTTAAAAGTCTTACTAATTCCTTTATCAGAGATTTTTATATCTCCTACAATTGAATCTTCTGTAATTACTTCATCTGCCACAAAATCTGCTATTGCTTTTGCTTTTGTTCGCTGATCTAAAAAGTATTTACCATTTGCAAAGCGTAGTATGCCGTTAAACTGACGAAGTAAGCTATTTGTATTATCAAACAAAGATTGAGAAGTATCAATAGTAATATTCGTCTGATGACGAGTAGCATATCTTTGATCTGAATTATCCCATCCTACATACTTCCAGTATTTTACATCATCAGAATCGTACAACGAGTATCCAGTAACTACATTACCGTTAAAAATTTGTTTTACAAAAGGATTGCCTATATTTGTTGATAGCGAAGTGTTTATGGCTACATCGGTAGTAGTGCCTTCTTTTCGTAAATTAATTGTAATTGAAGCAGCTTGTGTTGGAGCACTCGACAAAGTTCCTGCGGTAGTAATTAGGCCCCAATATCCTCTATCTGTCCATACTATTTCATTCAAGACGTAAGAAGTATAATTATTCCATTTGCGCCCTAGTTTTCCTACACAATCTATGAAGCGTACTTGCTTATAATTAGTACTATTATAAGTGACAGTGTTTACTTCTTCTACTGTACCTTTCCAGAGTAAGTCTCCGGTTTCAGGGTATCTATACACATCACCTTTTGTTAAAGAAACGCCAGAGGCAAACATTAAAGTTACGTCAGATTGAGTATCACAAGCACGAGCAACCTCTTTAAAGGATGCAAGATCTAAGTCTTTTTCTATATCTAAGCCCTTGCCGTAGCGAGTACTAGTTAAATAATCTAGTAGCTGCATTGCTGGATTTGTAGTTACACGTAAATCTCCAAACTGCTCAATATCTAAATGACTGCCCTGTACGCCATACTTATACTTTGCATTTGATATTGTTATTGCATTTGGAATTTGCTTGCTTAAAGATAAGATATTGTTTGTGTCGCAGAAAGTACGAAGAGCCGTAGTAGTAGGCATTCTAACTGCGCCATTAAAATCATTTTGATCTACTTCAGTTATACTTATGTTTAGGCCTTCCGTATCTGTTGGATCAACAGTATCGGAAGAATTTTGATAAATCATAGCGCGACTAGTTACGGAGGAACCAGTAGATGAGACTGTGCTCGTACCTGTGGCATTAGGGCCGGGAAGACCAAAAAGATTTTCAAACGCAGAAGAAATACCAGTGAATACATACTCCATCGTACTGTCGTCCAAGTCTCCCATACGTAGACTTGTAGTAGTATTAAACGAGTTCGCAGACAGAGTAACAGTTACTAATTGATTAGTCTCTTTTGCTACTTTAAGAGCATTTTGAGCAAATACAGAAAGCGAGGAAAAATCTATTTTATACTTGTAATGATATCGCGTTACAGGTACAGTTCCTGAAGGTTCTGGCTCTCCCTCTCCATCATCGCTCCAAACAATTTCATACTCAGTTGTATGAGTAAGAGTTCGAGTAAGAGTAAGAGTTTTATTTGAAAAATTGCTTCCGGATATAACAAAACCGCCTACAGCGAGCTCATCAGTAGGAGCTACAGGTGCAGTGGGATCGTTTGAGTACTCAGGAGATATAAATACTAAGTTATCAGAGCCTTTTGTTACTGTGAACTTTCCTAGACTTTGATCTACATTTATAGCTTGCTCAGTGGACGCAGTAGAACACTTAAATCGCATTCTGTACTCATAAGCACCTGTAGGATTGATAAAAGACCACTTATCTATAATTTCGGCAGTTCCACCGCTGGTAGTGCCATCAGATAGAGTTATGCTTACAGTGTCCCCTAGCTTAAAGTTTGTGTGACTTCCTTGAGCAATTCTATAAGAACCATCGTAATTAAAGCAGTTAACAAACTTACCTCTAACAACAAAAGACAAGTCAGGGGACCTTTCGTCTTCTGCAGTAATTCCATCCCGTGTAACTACATAGGCTGTATCAAGAAGCTTATGGTTAGCGGTCCAGTAAGTAGTCGCGTCATCTTTGTAGTATCTTTGCTGAACTAAGAAATCTTTTGAGTTTGCAATACTTAATAAAGTTTGATCTGCTTCTTGGTCTTCTTTACCTGCATGAAGTGTTAGCTGAATATTTTTTGCTAAAGGCCAACGAAAGCTTTGACCGTGAAGTACTCCTCCGCCTGCTGCTGTGCTTGCATTTGTAAAGCTATTATTTCGAATATAGAGACGAGGAGGCTCAAAAATAGTATTCGGATCTCTCCATAAGTCTTCGCCTTCAAAATCCTCTACTGTTCCATAGTTTTCAGGTTCTAATAAATTACCTGTGTATAAATTTTGACCGGCTAAAACAGTACCGCGATCCATTCTTCCAATACAAGGAATGTCTTCTCCGCTTCCTTGTCTTACATCACTGTCTGCTTTATCTCTACATATTAAACCTTTATCCTCCATGTAGATATCATAAACGCCGCCAATTGGTCCTTCGCAAAGAACTTGTGCTTGAAATAAGTCTGTTCTACCTTCGGCAACATTATTATCTGCATTGGTATCTTGTGTAATTACTACGTCTGCAAATACAGGAATTGGATCTACTTTTTGAACACCATAAACAAGAGGAATATGCCTTGCGTCAAGATTTAAAGAAAGATCAAGTTCGCGAGTTAACTCAAACTTTTCTTCTTTGAGTTTTTTACCTCCAAGCATACCAGCGAGACCGCCACGCTTTACCATTTTATACTTTGTACCAATATCGGTATAGCTTGCGATAACATTTAAAGAAGAATCTGCGTGCATAAAACCTAAGTCTTGAACATACTCAGGTCGAATTGCAGAATCTTCGTTTGAAATACCCGAGCTATCTAATCCTCGGTGAAATTCATCAGAAGTTATTCGTCCATTTACACGTACAAAATCTCCCCAGTGACTAGTAAGAGACCAAGTAATTGTTGACTTACCTTGTGCTTTTTCGTTTAGTGTACCTTTTGCAATAATACCTTTAAAGAGTAGTACTGGATTACCTATTCTTACTCCTGTTGCAGGATTTGCAAAAACTCTGTAAATAGTTACACTTCTATTGATATAATTATCAAAACTTACAGGCGAAAAAACGGTTTCAGTACCAGAATTGTCTATTCCTCCGGCAACTAAAGCATCAACTTCAGAAGAGTCAAAGCGAATATCATAAGATACAGATGAATTTGCTGCAATAGCCGTACTTTCAAGACTAGTAATATCTATCTTTGTTCCGTCACCATGCAAAGAATCAATTCTTGCTCTAAAAGTTGTTGCAGGATTTGCGTTTCTTTCCGTAAATAAAACAGTGTCTCCCGGATAAAAACCGGACTTAAATAAATCAAAATCTACAGTAAGAGTACCTGTGCTGTCTGCAGCAATAGAGCTATTTGTAACAGATACTGCATTTGCTCTTTTTCCTAGTTTTGTGGCAGACAGTGTTAGCGAAAGACTAGTCGCTTTCGCTTCTACAGTTTCTGGTACTTTACCTACTTTCAGTAAACCCCCGGGCTGATAAGTATTTGAGTCATACTCTACAGTATAGGGCGCATCAGTTAGATACACATAGTCTGTTGCCTTCTCTGCCTCTTTCGCAAGCTGAGAAGGTTTTTCAAACTTCACTAAGTGATAAACCAATAAAGGATCGTTATTAGCGAGAGCAGTTTTTATTTCAGATGATATATTTCGTAAAGCCATTTATGAAAGTGTCTCTTCTAATTTTACAGAAAAAGTGTAAAGTCCTTGTGCGTTAATGCTGTATTGAATGTCGGAACCTGGAACTACTACCCTCATACGAGGAGTTCCAAAGCTAACTTGCTCCGTACCTGCTTTTGTTGTGTCAATCTTTCTTTGAAGAGGTGGAGTTATTTGAAGAGTGCTGCCACTTATTTTTGTTACTTTATAAGTCTTTACGTGAGTATCATCATTTGGATCTGTAACAAAGAACATATCTCCTACATTAATATTTGTTACATTATTCAATGATATATTTACAGCACCTGCTTCTGCGGTAGAAGATACTTCTTTTGTTCCTGCACTTGTGTTTCCATATTGTGGAAGCTCTACAAAGAATGCTTCAAGACTCGCTTGTCTTTGTAGCAGAAAAGGATAAACTACATCGAACTCTGCTTTTGTAAGTGAGTTATATTTTATGTCTACCATAAACTTTTGATACTTATTTATGCTACGAAAAGCAAGTCCTGAGTTTGAACGATTCATTACAACAGGTTGCTGAGATGTAAGAGTTACAGAAGAAAAGCCAGGCCCATACGAACCTGACGTATCTTGTCCAGCATCATTAATTCTATTATTTGGATCTGGTAAAGTATTCTGAACCGCCATTATAGCTCCGCTACGTTAATGTTCTCTAAGAACGCATCGCCCTGTGCATTTGCCGCATCTCGAATCATACTAATAATGTTCCCGCGTTGATTCATGAGTACATCTTCAACGCCTGCTGCATCTACTGCTGAAATGTTAATTGTTGCGTTTACTGGAGTGCCCTGTTGAATATCATCATTTGGAACAATACGTCCAGGTCTTTCTGGTACAAATAACTCTGGTCCTTGCTCTCCTACCATAAACGCTGTGTTTCCGCCCTCTGCACGATTCTTATAGCCTGCAAATGCGGGAGTAAAATTCTCTGGACCACCTTGTCCTCTTGCTCCTCGGAAATATGCAAGTTCTCCTGCGCCTCCTCGTGACCGTGCAAGATCTGTAGAAGACTTTCTTTCTCCTACAGAGATAGAGGTTGCGGCACCGCCTCCGCTTCCTACACTTCCTCCTCCTGAGTAAGAAGTGCCGGCAATCATTGCTATCTGTGCCGCTCCAAGAGCAATAGTTATTCCGTTCAATACTCCTAAAACTCCGGCGAACACTGCGGGAGCTGCTATACCCGCCGCCGCCGCCGCATTTGATGCTGCGGCTACGTTTGCGGCCACTGATGCAGCAGTATTGATTGCAACCATACCCATTTGCATTTTCTTCTGTTGCTCAAACGCTTTTCTTTTAGCTTTATCTTTTTTCTTCTCTAGTGCATTAATTTTTGCAACACTATCGGCAGATTTTCCGTCTCTTTTCTTTTCTGCTGCAATTTGCTTATCAATTTCTGCAATAGAAGCCGCTGATTGTTTTTGCATAATATCAAAGACTGCGGCCATAGCTGTAGATACTACTTGTAAAGTAGCGGCAGTTCTTACGGCTCCTTCTGATGCCTTACCTGTAGCGAAAGTTATTTGCTCTGAAGCAACTTGATATGCTGTCGCAATACTCATAGCCCCTCCAGCAACCGAAGATATAACTTCCCCTTCGGGACCTAGCTTAGCTAAATCTTCTAACATAGGAGTTAGAGTGTTTTGCATACCCTGAAGCTGCATACTTAAAGGAGCAGCGTTTCCTGATTTTGATCCCTGAGCTCCTGTGCCTAGCATATCTACAAATGACTGACCTCTTTCTATAGTACTACCAGATTGAGTTCCTTTTAAGGCTTCTTGATTTACTTTACTTACTGTTTTTATGTAGTCTGCTGAAATAGCAAGCATTGTTGCTTTGTGCTGTTGTTCAGCAGCAGTTAAAGTTGCACTCTTTAATTGTGAAAGTATTCCTTCGTCTGATAGGAAGTCTTTTTCCAGAGTATTAGCAAGATCTGTAAACTCTGAATCTCCGGTTTGTTTTGCTTGTAGCTTTAGTTGTGCTACCAGCAATTTTGTTTGAGCCTCTAGTAGTTTGAACTCTAATTCTATAGACTTTTTTCGTATATCAAAAGCTTTTACTTCTGCTTGAAATCTTTCTGTTAGTAGACTTCGCTCTATCTCTCTTGTTTGTGAGGCTGTTATATTTGGATCGTAGCCTCTGTTTGGATCTCTTGAGTTTCTTATCGCAGTTTGGCTTTCTAAAATAGACTTACGAGCACTTATTTCTTTTTGTACTTCTGAGTTCAGCTTGCTCTGCATATCTAGCATAGCTTTGGCGCCTTTTTGCTTGGCTTGTATTACTGCTACATTTGCTTCCTCTAAAGCTACCGCACCTTCTAGCTCATCCGTTTGCTTTTCTGTTAAAGTTAAAACTTCTTGGTCTAACTTTGCTATAAGAGCCATTATATCTGCCCTAGCTTCTGTCGTTACGTTCGTTTGTAATAAGGACTCATTAAAAGCTATCTGACCGTTTAAGTCGTCTAATTGGACATCAAAAACTGCTTGCCTAGCTGCTAAAAGCTGCCTTGTACCCTCGACACTAAAGTTATTTCTTGCTTCTATTTCCTCTGCAAATAACTTTGCACGGCTTAGTTCGTTTTTAGAAACTATTTGTCTTTGACGCTCAGTATTAAATAAATTATTTAAAGTAGTTAACTGGTCCCCCAGAGAAGCTTTTTTTGAATCCTCTATCGCTGATTGGAGGCTAAGAGAGGTTGTTATCATACCATTTAAGGAGTTTTGCTCTCTTAGTAAGTCAGTATTTATAAGATTATACCTTACCTTTTTATTCCCCATAGTATCTGTTCGTACTGCTTCTCTTGCTTTGTATAAAGCATTTACGAGCTTTCGTTGTTTTTCTATTTGTGCGTTTTGATGGGCTAAAGAGTCTGTTAATCCTGAGTCAACAACAGGAGCTACCATATTTTTTAAGTTTTCTAAAGCAGGACTTTTTGCTATTTGCTCATCAATTATTTCTCCAATATCTCTACCTCCTGCATTTCCAGATAGGGAGTTTACAACTTCGTTTAATGCATCACTAATTGCATCTACAGTTGTCTTTGGACGCAAACTTGTAAAAAAGTCAGCAGCTGCGGTTTCTGCATTTTTGAATGCCTCTTCTATACCTTTTACCGCTATAGCCTGTGCTTGCTGAGCTTTTATTAAATTCAACGTTATTTCTAATTGATTCTCTAAGTTACCATTTAGTTCTCTTATTTTTGTTGTTCCATAAGTTTCTTGAAAAGCTCTTTGCAGCTTTTTACTGCTGTCTATCTGCTCTTGAAGGAACTTTGCAGTTTCTTTTGGAGCAGCTACAGCATCGGTAGAAGATAGCTCCTGAGCTTTTTCTATTACTGTAGAAAGACTGTTTCCATAAGCAATATAAGTTTTAGTTACGCTGTTAATTTTATCAGAGTTTCCTGCTACGGCCTTATCTATTTCTTTAAAGTTTATTGCAAGCTCTTCACTAGTTTCTTTTAGTCCTTCTAGTCTTTTTTCAAGAAGTTTTGTTTCTTCGCTTATAAACTGTTTTCTTACTGCTTTGAAGCCTTCCACTAACATACTGAAAGCCATGATAGCCAAAGATATAGGCCCCAATAACAAAGAGAAAGCCGCTCCAGCAAGACGTGCAGCAGTTCCAAATGCTTTCAGAGCTACAGCGCCAACTCGTAAACTTTTTGTAAAAAAGCCCTGTGCTTTTGTGGCCGCACCTAAAGAGCCTCTGTAAAGAAGCATTGATCTTCTTAAATTCTTTAAAGCTACTCCGTATCTTCCTGCTTGAAGTGCATTAATCGCTTTGGACTCTGCCAAAGCGGCACTCGAAGCTCTTTGACGCATTTCTGCGCCTCGTATTTCGTTAATAGCTTTTTTATTTGTTCTGAGTCTTTTTGTGTACTCTTCTTGAGTAATTGATCCTCTTGAAAGAGCACCTAAGTTGCCTCTCATCGACATTACTTGGCCTTTTACAGCTTCGTCATATTCATAAGTTGCCGCAGTGCCATCCTTCAACGAGGCTGATAAATTAGATAGGGTAGTACTAGATCGGTTGAAGAAGTTTAAATTTTCTCTAGTTGTTTTACTTAAACCTTTATTTGCATCAGCAATGTTCTTTGCTTTATCGGAATAGTCAGCAAGACTTCCTACTAATTGCTTAGATATAGTGGAGGCAAACAGAGCCATAACACCTATTAGAGCTGCAGAAGATCCTGATACAAAATTTATTAAAGGAGTTAAAACATTATTTAAAAGATTTAATCCTGACTTTGACAAGTCTGCAAACGCTGCAGCAAGACTATCATAAGCATTAGAGTCTACATTAATATTACCAAACTTTTCATTTGCTTGATCTAAGGTTGCATTAGCGAAGGCCTGCCTCTTTTCAAAGTTTGTAAGTTGAGTAACGCTTTTTCCTAAAGTTCTAGCGTATTCTTCTGACGCTTCATCGACTCTTACAAACAAGCCTATTTCATCCAAAAGTTCTGGCTCTAACTTTGTAACACCTCGAGTAAATCTCTCAAGAGCATCTTGGGTGTTTCTGCCTAGAGCAACTGCAGCTTTTTGAGCGGCGGCGCCAAAGTCATCAACCAAACTAGGATCAAGTCCTGCACTGGTAATCATTGAAGTTGCTCTCATAGCTTCTTCTAGGCTAAGTGCATTTTTTGTTGCTTCTTGCATTCCTCTTGCTAGAGTTCCCATTGCAAGACCAGAAGCTCTGCCCATTTCAGTCAATCCCTGGGCCAGCTGCTCAACTTGAGCGGCTCGTCTTAAAATATTGAAGGCAGCACTAAGAGCAAAAACGTTTGCAGCAAGAGTAGCGTACGCAGGTACAAGACCTCCACCTCCAGTCATCGACTCTCTCATTTTTGAGAAAGCTTTTGTACTGTTACTTGTAGCTTGAGCTACTCCTTTTTCGCCTTTGTTATACTTTTCTCTGGATTTACGAGTTTTGTCTGTTGATTTACCAAGCTTATCGGTTTCTTTAGCGGCTTTATCTGCTTTTTTCGCAACAACGTCTAAAGAGCCGTCATCTCCAACGCGAATAGTTAATTTAACTTCGTTTGATGCCACTTGAATTTCTCTTTAGCTTGTCATATTCTTTCTTCAATTGCTCTGAAGATTTTTTAACAGCTCTTGAGTCTAACCAACTCAGTATTTCTAGAAAAAATTCGGTATCTTCTATACCATAAACTTCAAGAAAAAATGGAAGATTTGTATAATCTTTGCCTACAAATCCTACTTCTGGATACACCCTGTCTCCTAAATTATTAAAAGTACTAAGTGCCTGTATTACTATTTCAGGAAGGTCCTCCCAGTCTGGAGGTATCTCTTCTTCTATTGGTTCCTTACCTAGTTGATCCAGCATATCTAGGTAACGATCCCTGGTCATTCCTGAGTCACTATTCTGAAACAGTTTTTCCAGTCTTTCTATTGCTAGATTTTTTTGATCCCGTACGAAAATTATCTAAATCAAAGACTACCTCATTGAGCCATGTATCAAATTCCGACGAGTTTGTAACAAGAACTTCTGCATTGTCTTTTGAATATTCTACTTCTGCATCGGGATCTTGATTTTCTGTATCAATTAGTAACAAAGTTTCTAAATGCTCTACAGTAAGGCCTTTCCAGTTTTTGATACTAGCTTCTGCAAACTCGCTGACAAACTTATCTTCGTCAAGAGTTTCTACAAGCTGTCTTGTTTTTCTATCAAATTTTTGTGAAGTACATCGCTTTCGTAATGCTGTAAGCTCTTTACGCGAAAGATTTGCTACTTCTACCGAAAATCCGGATAGCCCCGGAAAATCGATCCAGACAGCTTTGCTGTCGACCATAAGTTTTTTAAGTTCCATTAATGACCTCCTCAGTCAGTTTCGTATTTAAGTATTGTTGCTAGATTAGAGGGATTTTGTGTCATTCTCCAATCATAATTTTGTAGGAAAATATTTCCTGATTGAATTCTGTTAGTAAAACTGCAAGTTGCAGGGCCAAATGAAAAACCCCTAAAAGCTGCTCCAGATTGTCCATTGCCCGCTTTTATGCTTAAACTTGCATCTGTATCCCAGCCTTGAGTATATGCGATATTACTTCCGGTAAGATACTGACGTATAGAACCAGCAAGTATTTTTTTGGAGAGAGTGAACGTCGAAGGAAACATCGACGTTGCAGCAGAAGTTGCAGATATTGCTCCGCTTACAGTTGTGTAAGGAGTCCACTTTATATCGTTTTGCAACTCCATTGTAACACCTATAATGTCAGAAAGAGTTGTACCATTTAGAGTAATATCTACAATAGGTATAATATAGTTCTTTGTAGAACTACGAGTTTGAAGAGTACCTGCTAAAGAGGCTCCTCGTATTAGCTTTCCACCTTCTCCATCAATCTCAATACTCAGGGGCCGAGATCGCTCGATAACGAAACTCCCATTTGTAATGACTGCTGTTTCAATTTTGAAAGTATCAGCCGGTGTTTGTACATATAAATCAAAAGAACTTGCGTTCAATAAAAGAGTTTCTATAATAGAATAGTCGGCTTGTGTAATTGCAGGAAAAGTAAATTTAAAATTTGCTGCGTTTGCTTTGTTAATTACACTGGCTTCAAACAAGTTATTTTGGGCGTGTAAAGTTCTAACGGGATAACTTTCTTCAGAAAACGTTTGACTAAATTCTATGTCTGTTACGTCTATTCTGTGTCTGTTTCCTCCGCTAACTACATAAACTTGTGCCTCTTGTTTAAAGTTGTAAGTTGGCATGTAATTTACTCTGCTTAAAGCCCGTTTTTCTATTACTAACTTCTTGTATTATAGTGTAGGTGAGGAAAAATGTCAAGAGTTATTTTTGGTAGGAGTAATAAAAAAGGGGCCGAAGCCCCTTAAAAACAACGTTCTTATTATACTTTATACTTGAGAGTCATTTCGTTTGTACCATCAATGGATGAAGGTAGCGCCTGGAAGTTTGTTTCCAAAGAAATAACATCTTCGATAGAGTGTGTTGGAATTTCAACGTGTGCAGTTCCAAAGTCAAGTTCAAGTCGACGAGTGTTACTTGTTGTGCCGCCAACGTTAAATGTAAGACCAACGTTATTAGTTACAACACTTGTCAAGCCGCGTAGATCCTCAAAGAAGTCGCGTGATCGAGTTGAATCAAAAGTAGAATCATCACGAGTTAAATAACAAGTGAAACTACCAGATACTGAACGAGCACCGGTTACGTGACCAATTGGAACATTTACAACACCTAGTTCTTCTGGAGTAATATAGCTAACGTTATTGGAAATAGTAATATTACCACCAGTAAGAGTAAGTGAGTAAGAGTTTTGCAAGCCGGTTTGCGCACTTCCATCAATAGTAAGTGAAGTTAAACGATTACGAATAAAGTTATCACTATCCGTGATTGCTTCATTTACGTATGCTGTAAATGCTTCATTACCGGAAGCATTGTTTGTGCAAACAAATAAACGGTGAGTTTTAGGCGTTGAGTTAGAATCTAGCCATACATCGCCGTCTGCTAAAGCTGTACCGTCTTGAGTTGTATCGCCATTATTTGGCTCTGCATTAGACTCAATAGTGCTGCCAGTAAAGTCAAGTACTTCTGAACACTGACCTGACCAGTTAATTGTTGCAATACCATCAATTTCAAAGTCGATCGAAGCTTCGTTTACGACCGCATCTTTCAACTTAATAACAGTACGAGAAGAATCTCCAAGTACAAAATAGATATTTGCAGTTGTAAAAGTTGAGCGATTAGATTCTGCAAAACCAATAGTGCTTTGAGACCCTGCAGGAGTAATAACTGCGCCACCACTTACGGCGGGGTTAGCTGTACGAGTATACGCACCTGCAGAATAAGTATCTGCACCTGCCATCATTGCCCAAAGAACTTCTTCTACTGCGTGAACTTCTGCTGAAGCGTCTGCCGAGCCTGTACCAAGAGTAGCACCTGCTGCCTGGAAAGGACGAACATAAGTTGAAAAAGACCACTCACCAGCAGACAAAGAGTCGTTAAATGCACGACGGCCTCGTCGGCTTGCTCCGGTAGTAGATTCCATTTCGCTCAGAGTAATTTCTGAGGTATTGTTCGCCTGTGAGAAACTAAAGCCGTCCAGTACTGGAATTTCCCATACTACATCTTTAAATTCGATGAAGCATTTACTGTCCCGGCTAAAATATAATTGATCTGCCATAGTAATCTCCTATGTATATTGAAAGGACTAGGGCGTGAACGTTTGTTCGTGCCAGTCGTTTCTAGTATCGAACCTCTATGAGTATTTCTCCTACTCCTAAAGGTTCTAGTACACCTTCGTCAGTATCAATACTAACTATAGTGATCTGTTGACAATTAAACTCTTTGTTTAACTTGTCTGTATACTTTAAGTTTGAATTATCTTCGATGACAGTCTCTACGTCCTCCATCAAAGCGTTTAAAGCTTGTTGTGCGTTCTCTTCTTGAACATAACAACGGACAGTTACTGTCAAAAACCTGTCTTTATATCCTCCGCCTTGGTACTGACGTGTTTCACTTCCTGCATTTAAATGTATTGCGGGAAACTCGTCTACTTCGTCCCAAAACTTCAAAAAAGGATGTACATTTTCGTGTACATCAGTAAGAAAAGCCCCTGCTCCATTGATTGTCTTCAACTTATCAGCAAGTGCTTCTACAATATTTGCTCTTCGAGAAGTATAAGTTCTTGATGTTGTAGCCATTATACTCTCCTAGTAAAAAATCTTCCTAATGCCATTTCTGCGGCAATCTCTCTCATTGAAGTATCAATTAATCTTCTTGGGTCTCTTTCAACACTGGCAAATCGGCTGCCACTTGAATTTTCGTAAACTCCATAAGGGCTCCGTTGATACGTGTATCCAAAACTTGGATAGCCTTTTGCAGTTGTTGTAACATCTACTACTCGAACACTGCTTGCAAATCTACCTGAACGAGATTGTAGTCTTGGAGCTTGCATATTTTCTTCAACTTTTTGAGGAAGCTTTGCATTAAACATTCTTATAAGAACAAGAGGAGAGGAAGCTACTCCTTTCTTTGTTTTTCTTTGTGCGGACGGTCCTGTGCCTTTTGTTAGTCCTGCCCCTTTTACACTTTTTGTAGATCGCTCGTTATTAGTAGCTGCGTCGGTCTTACCTACTTTTATTTGTACATCTTCACCGAGTTTAACAGTAGTATATTTACCTTTGAATTCGTCAGCAACTTTTTTTAACAGTACTTTTCTTTTCTTGTCAAGAAAACTATCGGAGCCGGGCAAGCCAATAATTCTTTCTCCATTTTCTACAACTAATTTTCGAGCGTCTTCTATTATTGTTTCTAAATCTTGCTTTCTTTGTCTGGTCTCTTGTGCTGCGGCTAAGTTTGCAAACTTTGAACCAATAAAAACTTCCATCGTATCTGTTTTAGAGTTTCTTACTATTCTTATATCTATACCACTGTTTTTTAACCATTCCAAAACAGCTTGCTCATCAATATCAGAAGTAGTTGCTTCTATGGCATCAACCATTGCATCTTTAACTTGAGACTCCGCAATTCCTTCGAACTCTTCGTGCTCTAAGTTAAAATAATCTTTTGCTCTATTTCCAAAAGACTCTCCAATTATTGTAGTAGATAGTTCTGCAACTTTTTCTGCGTATGCATTTAAAAACTTATCATAGCTTGTGTATATTTGTTTGTATACGTTTCTAAACTTACCGTTATCTTGTAAAGTAGCAGTAAAAAAGGCTTTAAAAACTCTTTTTTCGTCTTTTATAGTTTCTACAACTACCACAGAGTTTGGATCGTCTCCTCGCCTTTTTACGTTTGTTGCTATCTGTGAGATTACTTGTTGAGTGTGTGGCTCTAAAGCCTTTAGTACTCTTGCGATTAATTCACGAGATCCTTTTTCCCCTGCTAGTTTTCTTTCTAACGTATCTCGAACTCCTCGATGAAGTTCTGTTTGACTTGCTCTAAAAGTATGATGTACTCTATTTCCAGTATACCTTCTATAAACTTTTGAGCGCCTAGCAAGCTTCTTTTGAAACTCTTCTAGAAATGCCTGTTGTTCTGCTAAGCTCATTTAAAAGTTTTTATACATATCTAAAATTCTTTTGATATGATCTGGAAAACCTACATTGTCTGTAAGAGTAGAAGAGCCCTGGTTTTGAATGCTTGCTCCGCCTAGAGTTCGACGCTCTTTGTACTCATCCTTCAAATAGTAAGTAATCAAATCAATTACAGCCAGTTTTAGATCCGCAGGAGTATCTGAATATCCTGCACTATACGTTATTTTTACTGCTCCCGCTCCGCGAGGCCAGTTTTTATAGGCAGATCCGGTTACATAAAGTATACTATCCGTCGTCTGGTCAAGATAATAGTCTGTAGTTGGCACGGTGGTATAACTAGATGTAACCGAATCTCTTTTTTCTACAACACTCACACTATTTACAGGGCTTTCTGTAAGCTGTACAATATGGGTGGCCCAATCAACATTAAAATACTCTGTTTTACTCGCCGAGTAAAAATCAATAATACTATTTCCACAATAAGTTTTTACTAATTGACTCACAGAAGAAATTAAGGACTCGATTCGTACATCGTCCTTAACATTCTGCAAACCTTTTGCATCTTTATAGTCTTCTAAAGTAATTAAATTTGCCATAAGTCAATTAATAAAAACTTGGGGAGGAAACCCTCCCCAGTTTATTTAGCTAGCTATTAAGCTTCGTTGTCGATCTTAACAACTGGCTCTGCACCAGTAGCACCAGCAATGATTTCTTCGAAACCAAGTGACTGTGAAGCAACCAACACGCGACGCTGGTTCATTACTTCGTAGTCTTGCTCTACTGTTACACCACGGAGACGTGGGATAACGTAGTTGCGAGTGTTAACTGCGAATGCAGCAGGAGTACCATTAGCAGCGGCTGGGAACTCTTCAGATACAACTACGGCTGAACCGTAAACTGCACCGATAGTACCAACAACACGTGCTGCGAGGTCTGAACCTACTTCATCCAGAGTCTGGAAGTTAGCATCATTCAACAGGTCAAAGTATGAATCCTGTGATACGATGTAAACCATCTCTGAAGGTACAAGACCGTACTTACCCATCTTCTCACGAGCACCAAGAAGCATGTCAGCAGTCAAACGAGTACCAGCACCTACTGAGAAGGTACCTGGATCGTGTGCAGCTGCATATCCGTCAAGACCAGTGATTGAACCTGAACCATTGATGATTGCATCTTCTACCGCGCGACCGTGTGCACGAGCAACTGACTCAGTGAGCATAGGCATCAAGTTGATAAGTACCTGCTCGTCTACGTCGTTGTCCATAAATGTGCTTGAGATCAAACGATATGCGTTCAGAGTTACTTGCTTCGCATTGTACTGATTGTTAGTGATTTCTACACGGTTCTCCAAGTTACCAGCAGTTGCTGCAGTAGACTGGAATGCAGCCTTACCAGCGTCTGTCTGGATTGGCAATACAGTAGCACCACCGTTTACTGGGATCTCACGGAACAAACGCGCAACCTTAAGCTCACGCATGATTTCCTTCTCGATCTGTGAAGAAACTTCTTGATCGATGTCAGCAGCGTTAGCTGCATAGTTGATACCAGCCTTCTCTTGGATATCACGTGCGAAATCAGTGTCCCAACCCTTACGAGTCATTACGCCGAGCATGTGAGCAGACATAAAGTCCTGGCCCCACTTAGTGATGTCCTGCTTCTCTGCACGATCAGCAAATACGCGCTTAGAATCACGCATCTTAGAGATTTCATCAGACTTCTCTTCGAGCTCTTTCTTGTACTGAGCAAGAGTCTCTTCCATGTTCGCATTGCGATCATTCAACTCTTTTTGTACGTCTGCAAGTAGACGCTCAGCACCCGACTCGATACCAGTACGGATCTGAGTCTTAACTTCTTCTTCCTGAGCTGCTTTTACAGCTTCAGCTTCTTCAGCTGCTTTAGCTTCTGCTTCAGCGGCTGCTTTTTCTTCGGCCTGACGAATTGCAATCTTAGCAGCAGTCTCATCCGCTACCTTCTTAGCAAAAGCCTCAAGGTCGATTTCGGGAGTTTTTACTTCCGACATGTTCATCTCCTTTTGAACTGACTTTTCAGTTCCATCCGGTGTATCACTAGCTTCAAATGAATCTTCATCTTGAGCCAGAGACTGACCGGCTAGATCTACACTATTAGTGAAAGTTTTTTTGAATTCATTATACTCTTCAAC
>Ga0213865_10000546_pt1 | contig 25508 bp, 33 predicted proteins | sample PICome_6_FD_160100 | JGI IMG/M metagenome (GOLD analysis project Ga0213865, IMG submission 160100) | Coastal seawater microbial communities near Pivers Island, North Carolina, United States - PICO282 | ecosystem: Environmental > Aquatic > Marine > Coastal | place: USA: North Carolina...
CGTTATTGTCTGGCAATATATCTGCCCAACTAAGCCCCACTGCGCTTAAAATATCCGCATTGCTGCACTGATACGCCATACAATTTAAGACCGGTGCCCCACCCTCGCCCATGCCTATCTTTAGGCTCTGCCCCTCGCCCTGGTGAACTGGGCACCTGCAACTATACTGCGGCGCTCCATTCTTCGGCGGTCCTATCTTGGCGTTGGGATCAATCCTATATGCCAAACCTTCCAGCGTTATCTTGCTCGCTCTTTTTGTCATCATTGCAACCACCCGTAAATTGTACTTGCGTGCCGGTCCAACTGCCTGCCGATCTGCTCATAAGTTAAGCCCTCGCCCCGCAACTCCCGCGCCTTTTTTATCTCAAAAACCATTGCGGGCCTTGGCATCCTGCGCGCCTTTTTTGGCTTTTGTATAAAAACCGGCACGTCTTGGTAGTAGCTCTTATCCATTGTTAAACCTCGCATTTAATATTTGCCACGCCTTAGCCGCTGTCGCAGGAACTACTCCGTTCCCCAGAAGCCTAAGTCGGTCCACCCTGTGCTGAGTCCCATTAGTTGCTCCACCCAATCCGGATTGAGCTTCGGTGACCCTTGGTTCTTCCCACTCGTATTGCTCTTCTTCTGGTCTTGCAGGCCATTCATCTGATTCAAGTCTCTCCCCAAGCACTTCTGATTGCTCTCCTTCGCAGTTCTCGCTCCCTCGATGTGGTCGCTCGCTTGTGGAGTTGCCCAAGTGTGAACATCCGTAATTAACATTCGTTGCTTGCTGTGTGGGCGCATTCCATTTTGCTTGCAGTCCTGCGCTTGTGGTGTACTCCAACCTTTTTGCAAGGATGAAGACTCGTTTCCTTTGGTGTGGAGCGCCAACTTCACGCGCGCTAAATATTCCCCACGTTGTTCTATAACCATCTTTTTCCAAGTCGCCAATGACGTCTCTGAGTCCGAGGCTAATATGTCCTTCGACATTTTCAAAGAAGACCCTAGAAGGTCTAATTGCTTGTGTATGTCTCCGAATAATTGGCCAAAGATGTCTGGGATCGTCTGCCCCCGCTCTCTTACCTGCCGCGCTGAACGGTTGGCAAGGGTAGCCGCCAGTGATAATGTCAACTGCGCCTCGAAATAAGTGCGCTGGGAAGGTTTTAAGATTCGACCAAATAGGTGCCGGAGCCAACTCTCCCGCTTCCATCTTAGCGACCAGGTTTGCAATGGCGAAGGCTTCGATCTCCACATAAGCGATGACTCGATGTTTAACCCCGGCAAGGTCAAGTCCTCGCTCGATTCCAGCGTATCCGCTGCAAAAACTGATGACGGTTGGTAGTTCTTCGGTAGTATCCACATTTATTTCCACCCTCTATTCTTCATAAAATCCGCCAATATGGTATTGGCTGAAATGCACGCGCTGATATAGCTAATTGCCGATTCCTCGTCGCTCTTTTCCGTCAACATATTTAGCGCATTGCTATAGGTTATCGCCTTGGGGTCCCCAAACGCGTTGCTTGCTATTACTCTGTGATGCTGCCAGGCCTCATGCCCTCGTAATTTGTGTGGCATCGCTATCTCCCGTTGTCGTTGGTGTTATGTGTCTTTCAGTTTCTTAATCATTCTCTCGCCCGCGAAAAAAGCCTTAATCCGAGATGTGTACATATTGTGCGACAAAAGCCCTTTGCATCTTGCGCCTGTTGTTATTCTGTAGCGCCATCTAGTTATAGGGCTGCAGTAAGCACCAACAGTCCTCTCTGCTTCCACAGTTGTTAATTTAAGTTGCATAAATTCTCCCGTTGTCGTTAAGCTCTGGTGTGCGTTGTGCGATGCGCTGCGCCTTCGGCCTTTGCCTCGCCTGCTAACTGCAATAAAGCATAGCCTACGCGATACGCTGGCGCGGTAGTCACTCCGCTTCGCAAGTTGTGAACTGACATCAAGGTATAATCGACATCTAACGCCCACAACTCGCGCACGATGCGCTCATTGCTCAAACCGATAACATCCAACACGCTGCGCCAGTCTGGATTAGCCGGGTTTATCTTGCCCATATTTTGCCCCTTGTAAGTTTAAAGAGCGCTTAGTATAATCGCCTAGCTTTGTTTGTAAAGCATTCCTGTAATAGTTGACTAACTGAAAGAGGCTAAAAATATGACATTCATCATCAAAGATAAATCAACCGGCGGCGGTGGTAACTTCGAGCAATGCCCGGCTGGCTCTTATCGCGCAATTTGCACTTCAATTACCGACCTCGGTTTCCACGAGCAAAATTGGCAAGGCGAAAAGGCCCGCGACGTTCGCAAACTGCGCCTCTCTTTTGAACTCTGCGACGAACAAAAAACCGACGGATCGCCCTTCTATGCCTCGCGTGAGGTAACGCTGAGCCTTAACGAAAAGGCTGCGCTGCGTGCTATCGTTGACGGTTGGAATGGTAAGGCGATGACCGACGCCGAGGCAAAAGACGGCATCGACCTGGGTAGCTATCTGGGACGCGCTGCAATGCTGTCTATTACGCACAAGCAAAGCCTAAGCGGTAACACCTATGCCGCGATAAGTAGCGTTAGCTCGCTGCCTAAAGGGTTTACCGAGGTAGAAAAACCCACTGCACCGCTTGAACTGTTCAACATGGACGGCGACCGTAAAGATTGGCAGTTTCAATACGATGACTTTCCCGAATGGCTCCAGGGCAAAATCAACATTATCGAAGCTGTGCCGGTCGCTAAATCCTACGGTGAAAAAAAAGACGGCGAATTGGTCGATGATGACATCCCGTTTTAGTGGTTAGCGAACTCCAATTTTATTTGACTTGGGCCGCTATGTGCTTTGCGTATGGCGGTTATTTTTTCTCGCTAATGGGTGACATATGAATATTTATATCGACATTGAAACAATTCCAACTCAACCTGAAACCGACGCTAAACTTGATATTGCCGAAACTATCAAGCCGCCTGCGTCAATGACAAAGGCCGAAACGATAGCTGATTGGCACGCCGGTAGTGGCAAATATGCTGGCGTAAAAGATCGCAAGATTGATGAAGCGTATCGAAAGACCGCCCTTGACGGCACTCGCGGCGAAATAATTTGCATCTGCTTCGCCACTGATCACAAAGAGTACAGCGTCTATCGCACGCCTGAGCGTAGCGAGTTTGAAATGCTTTTGGAATTTTACGCGCTGCTAAATGATGCGCTGGCCAATGGGCAAATACCGTACTTCATCGGGCACAATGTCGTATTTGATCTGCGCTTTATTGTGCAACGCTCAATCATCAACGCTGGCATCAAGCCGCCCCCCTTCCGCATTCCTGCGAATGGTCGCCATGGTAGTGATTTTTTCTGCACGATGACTGCCTGGGCCGGATTTCGTGAGCGTATTAGTCTGGATAATCTAAGCGCTGTCCTGCGCTGCGGTGAAAAGGGCGGAATGTCTGGTGCTGAGGTTTGGGATAATTACAAGCTCGACGCACACGATGCGATCAAAGCGTACTGCGCCCAGGATGTTGCGCTAGTGCGCGACATATTTAAACGCATCAACCTGTTTGTGTAAAAAAGACCCGCGACGCGGGCCAATGGGGGGGTTTATCGGCGCTTTGGTTGGTACTCTAAGTGCAGATGATTCCCTTCATCTATTAAATCGAAGTCGCAATTCAGCGCCGCCTTTATCTCATTAAATACTTGGCTCATGCCCTTGAATCGCTCGCCGGTCATCTGGTCGGTCGTGCGTATATCTAACGCTGCCCCGGTGTAATGCAATGACGTTGTAGTGTGGTGTACGCCCTGCTCGCTGCCTGAGGTTATCACGCAATTAAGCCCGAACTTGTCAAAGCATGGGACCACTGTCCCCGCGACAATCATCGCCAGCTCTGGATTCAAGCCGTTTAACTCAACGCTGTCGTCTTTAATGATTAGCATTAGACAACCATCCCTTGCGATACTCGACCGACGATAGCATCGTCCGACGACACGCCTATTGATGCTGACAAAATGCCTGGCGTAGTTCCTGAGCCGCTTTGTGTAACTGTTATATTTATAGTATCGCCTTGCGCTAAACTCCCGTTGTATAAAGCCGTTCCCGATGAGTATATGTTTTCATTGGTTGATGCGGTCGCAATTTGTGTGCTTCCGTTTTTTATTTTAACGGTCAATGAAGTGCTAGAAGTAGTCCCATTAAGCCTTAAAATTTTAGCTTTTACGCGGTACGCGCCTGTAACATTTATTTTAAAAACTAACTCTGTGTCTTCGGAGCCATAAACTCCCATATTAAAACCACTTCCCAAACAAACATCGCCTGCCGCGCTTGTAAGCGCAACCTGTGACAATTTCGCATTAGTCACGCTGCCATCTTCGTAGGCCGCCGTTTGTAATTTAGGCGCACCCGCTGAACCCTCGCTGATCGCTATAGGATTATCTCGCAAAGCCGTCACTAGGCTCTCGTCGATCGGCGAACCTGCATCTACTGAGCCGTTGGCTATTGGTGTGTAGGTAGTCATTTTTCCCCCTAAATAATCTCATAAGCGTTGTCGCCGTTTGGCATCAATTTCGTCGTGCTGTCGGCTATCCAACTATAAGTAGGATTAGCATCGCCAAGCGCCGTTGTATAGTCCGCTACGCCGTTTGGCGTGATAAATGCGGGCCTTCCCACCGATGACAAAAACTGCAACGCCTCGATCTTTATAACCTGTCGCGCTGCATCGACCTGAGTCGATAGCATTTGCATCTCGCGTGTCTGGGCCTCGCCCGTCACTGATTGGTAAAGCTCGGTGCAAATATCAAATAAGTCGCCGGTCGCGTACTGCGTTTGACTGATATCAATGTCGGCCTTGACCATTATCGGCGGCACTTTGTATCGGTTTAATAGCCTGGTAGCCTGCTGCCCTGCCAGCGCCGACCCTTGCACCCATTGGCAAAAAACTTTTTTGATGCCTTTCTGGTTGTACTCATTAACGCCTTCGCTGTTAGCATCAACGCGGGCCACCACGTTTGTATAGTTGCCGACCTTGTCGCGGTCGCCTGCTTGGTTTCGCTTGCCGGTGTAAAAATAAACCTGCGACAAACGATCCTTGACCTGATGCTGGATGCTCGCCTTGTTGCGTAGTATAACGTTGTCGCCAATACAGTCGTTTTCTGCGGTCGTTGGCACTTGCGCCTTAAATCGTATCTTGTTAGCAACGTCGTCCACCCATATATCAACGCCGCATTCGACGCATATTTGATCGAGCAACTTGTTTAACTCGGTTGGCTCGCTCACTATGTTCTGCAAATTGTAATTGGTTAGCCACTGGTTAGCCTCTGCGGTCCAATCTGCCGTTGTTATTGCGCTTGCCGGAATGCCTGCATAAGTCGTCAATAAATCGGCAACCACCGCATCGACGCGCTGTGTGCTAGTGAATCCGTACTCTAAGCACAACTGAACACTCTCACCGCTGTCGTGCTGCCCTGTGTTGGCCTCGCTGCCGCCATAGCCTCGCGTAATTGATGATAACCGGTCGCCGCTGTTGCTGGTGTATCGCATTAGCTCGTCGCCTATCCGCACAACACCTGCCGCCGGGTAAAGCGCCCCCTCGCCAGTCTGCAAGTCTAAATGGCTTGAGCCTGTGCCCATGTGCGCACTAAGTGTGCCGGTGCTCGCTTCCGGTATCTTGGTTTTAAGCGCCTCGGTTAGACTTAAAACATCCTTGCCGATAATCTTTACAACGCCGTTGGCATCTGGGCCGTCAATGCGGTCGATAATGTAATTATAAACTCGATCAAAACTTGCGCCATCTGCGCTGCCGTCGTCGTTGAAATAGCCCAACTTAACGCGCAAAGCTCGCCCAACGTAATGCGGATTTCTTGCAAATAGCTTGCCAAAAAACGTACCTTGATCGCTGGCTATATAATTGCGGTCGGCTGCGTATGGATCGGTTTGCAGATCGTTGTCGGTAAAGTCGATCAACTGAATATCAACCCGGCTGCGCGATGATAGGCCCCGCCCTGGTGCTAACTTGGTCGGTGCAATGTTGACGCTTTTAACTGCTGGCGCTATCGGTATCGAGTCTATAAATATCGGAGCTGCATCTGCCTTGCTAAACCTAACCACTAGCGGGTTGTTGCCTGTTGGCAAACGTTGCGCATAAGCGCTGGGCACTTGGCACGTTTCTAGCGTGTTATAACACTGAGCGCCTGCGCCACCGTTAGCGGTGCAAGCGCCTACGCCGTAATCCCATGCGCATCGGTCTAAATCAAGCTCGACAATATAATTAGGCTCGCGCCCGACCTTGTCTTTTTGACCGTCAAAACTCACTTAATGATCGCCTTGACTTTTAAATTTATCGACGCTGAACAAAGCGAACTATAAACCGGCTGCTGCGGTTTTTCTGTCCAACAATAGGCGCTTATTGTGTCGCCTGTTGCGCCTGTTCCGTAGTGATTTGGCCAACTAAAAAAGAACGGCTTGCGCGCTGCGTGCTCTAAAAACGGCACCCATTCATCGCGCAAATTTACCTGCGTTATGCCCTGCTGTTTAATTGTTAAATCCATCGGCTTGCGCTTAATACTGCGCCCTAAATAATTAGCCGCATTGCCTTGTGCATTTATCGAGTCGTAGTGTTCATAAACTGGCGGTCTAAATCCTGTGCCGATTGGCTGCAAATTCCATGTCACATTAGAAAACTGCACTATTGATATAAACATATCTGCGTCGGTGTTTTGAAAAAATAAGCGCCACCACTTCTTTTTGACCTCGGCTGATTCATCAAGGTTAAATTGACCGACTAATAAATTAGGGAATGTTGTAAATTGAAAAATGCTGGTTCCTAAACCTACCGATGTCCAGGTTATACCGTCATCTGACCACTGCACCGTCACGCTGCCCCTTAATGACTGCCCCATTATGCAAATTGTATTTACCTTTCTCGTCGGCCCACCTAGTTGCCCCAAGGTTATAAAATTGGTGCCAGTGTTGGCAAACTTAATGCCAGTATGTGTCTTGTTATCTGCCAAACTTTCAATATTATAGCCCGACGCAAGCGCACTGCTGTTTAACACGCCTTGCGCTATAGCTATATTTAGCAAATTATCGTATGCAATAAAAGCCGTCATACCGCCACCACCTGAACATCTAAGCCGCTGCCGTCGCGCAACGCTTCGGCAAAATCATTTTCTATGAACTCGCGAACCGCGTTAGTGTCTGTGATACCGCCGGTAAAATCAATACTAATTACGTTGGTCGGCTGAGTCGTGCGGTCGGTTATAAAATCATCATCGGCGCTGCTGATTGGATCAAGCCCGCCAAAACCACCGCCGCTGCCTGGTGCACCACCGCCACCACCGCCACCGCCGCTTAATGCGCCGATAGACCCGGTTCCTAGTTTAATTGCAAACGCTTTGGCTGCTAGTGTTTTGCTGGTCGCTATCGCCGCACCTGCTAATGCTGTGCCTTTTGCGAGTATAGCCGCTTGAGTCGCACCGGTTGGATCGGGCACAAGCGAGGCTTGTAGTGCGTGCCCTGCTTTAATTGCTGCTGCTTCGCGTGAACCTTGCGCTAGTATTTCGCTGCCTGCAAATGCTGCATCTATTGCGATGCCTGCTATTGCTGCGGCCTTGCTATCGCCCAACGCTTTCTTGGCAAGGCCCGCTACTGCTGAGTACCCGGCGCGCTTCAAACCAAATAAGGCGTTGTCTGCTTTTTTCTCAATATTTAAAAGCTCTTTTTTCTCGCTGTTTTTAATACGCAAAAGCTCGTCTTTTACTAACTGCGCCTGTGATACTTCCGGGCTTTCTGTTGGATCGACTTCGCCTGGCTTGCCTATTACTGCCGCCGCTGCTGCTTCGTTAGCCGCTGCAATGATAGGCGCAACAAACGCTTGTATTTTTTCTGACGGCGGCGGCGCAAGTAATGCCGCTTGGAATTCTTCAGTAGCGTTGACCGCTGCGCTCACTAGCTGCTCGCTGATACCTGTGATTGCGCCCTTGAACTCTGAGCCTGTTATAAGATTAACAAAACCCACAACGCCGCTTTCAAGCTCTGCCAGTACCGCAACAACGCCCGCCACCGCATTAAACGCAATGACCTTTATCGCTTGGAATACTAGGCTTATGCCGTTGATAGCATCCGCAACAAAACCCGCGCCGGTTATCATGCTGTTGAATACTTGCGTCGCTACTGTACCTGCGCCGCCTGCTTGCTTCGCCATTTCCAAAAACTGATTGGACGCTGCTTCCAACAATGGCGAAAACTGTACCGCTAATTGCTGGCCAAAACCTGAGACTACCTCTTTGGCTTTAAATAGAGAATCGTTAGCCGCTTCGATCTTGGCTATATCGACTCGCGTTAGGGCTATGCCATAGTCGTCGATTTCTTTCGATATTGCTTTTAAACCTTCCTCGCCCAGCGCAAGCGTATTAACTAAAGCAACGCCTTCGCTGTCAAATAACTTCATCGACAACCGGACCTTGTCGCCCTGGCTTGCAACGTTTTCCATCGCGCCGGCTATCTTGGCGAACTGCTCATCCGCTGATAGCTGGGCCAATACTGTTGCGTCTAGGTTTAATTCTTTCAGCGCGTCGCGTGCTTCGCCTGTGCCCTGCGCGGCCTCTGCTGTACGCCGTACCATGCGCTGTAAAGCCATGTTAGCGGTTTCTAGCTTAACGCCTGTCAACGCTGCCGCGCGTTGTACGCCCTGCAAAGCCTGTGGCATAACGCCCAGTTTGTCGGCCGTCTTGCCCAGCGCATCGGCTGACTTCAAGCCCGCTGCCGTTAGTGCTGCGAGTGCTGCGGTAGAACCTGCAAACGCTGCGACGCCAATCGACCCGGCTTTTTTAAAGCCCTGCTCAACACCTTTTAGCGCCGACTTTGTTTTGTCGTTCGCTAGTATGTCGTAGGTTATACTTGCTCGTGCCATCTACTTGCGCCTTTTCATCGCTTCCGCTCGTTCATTCAAAAACCACAACCACCCGCGATACTCATCGACGCGCATTTGCTGCACTTGCTCGACGGTCATTTTCAACTCAAATGCCAGGGCAAATAAATTACCCCACTGCTGCCCCGGCTTTATTAGTTTTTTTCGCTTTCTTCCTCGCTGTTATCGGTAGCAAGTATAGCGGTGCAAGCCTCGCCAATAACATTCGCCGAAATAAACCGACAAAAGTCCAAGAAGTCTGCCGGTGGTACAAGTGCTGTGCCGTCGTCGTTTCTTGCGCGAACCTGAATAATGCGGGCCATTCTAGTAAAGTCGTCGGTTTCTTTTGCCATCGCCTGCGCTTGGTGTATCGTCAATGGTTTGACGTAAAACGTTGGCAAGCCTTCGACGTTTACTTCTGTTGGCTCGATATTCATATACGCCTTTTTCGCGTCTTTTATAAAGTCGCTCATAATTACCCCCGGTAATGATTAAAAAATTAAACGCTGGAAGTTGTCAATGCGCCGTTGATTGTTAGGCTGGCTGAAAATGTAACAAGCGAATCAACGCCGCCGCTTTTTTCAACGCTGGTGACTGTCGCGCCGCCTGCTGTTGTCTCATAATAAGTCGAGCCTGCAACCGTACCTTCTGGGTAAAGCTCAAAATCAACGATAGACCCCACCACTATATCGGCCTGCCCAGCGTCGTCCGGATTCCAAAAACCCGATAAACTCAAGCTGCGAGTCGTTGCGCCTGCAATCGTTGCCTTTGTGCAAGTGCCGATCTCGCTTGCGTCGATCTCCTCGGATTCTTCCGATAAAGTCCACTCTTGTACGCCGCCCACAACTGCGACGGTCCCGCCTTGTGTCACTGCCTTGAATACGCCGGTACAACCTCGCGTTGCTGTAGTCATCTTTCTATACCTCTATGTAATTGGGACCTTGGGTAAACCCTCGGCCGCGTAGTAAAAAACTGTAAACTCCATGCGCAACGTTCCCGCTGTGCTTTGTGGGTCTTCATCTAGCTCTAATGTATAGGCTGAGATTTCCATGCCCGTTGCTAACCCGCCAAACGTTTGATCACTGTATAGTGCTGTCTCAACGCCTGCGCTGTAGCCATCCAATATTGTTGTAACTGGCTGCGCTGGATTAACTGATCGAGCCGCAATATTTATAACTAACGTAAGCTCATGCTGTGGCGTTGCCGTCATCATGCCTGCGCTGTAGTCGGTTTGATCTTGCGACCAATCAACACTAATGCCGTAGACATCTGCTAAATCAATCGGCAAACGCCTGCCGACATAGACTTTATTTGGATACTCTGAATTCAAACTGCTGTAAACGCTGGCGATAATTGCCGCTCTGATTGTCGTCGTCAAAGTAATTACCTGCGGCCCAAAAATAGCCGACTCCTGACCGGTGCCAAAAAGCGCTTCTTCTAATCCTACGCCAAACCCTGCAACCGACATTAGCTGTAAACCTTTTGCAAATACAGATAGTCCTCGCCGTCGCCGTTTGGCTCTGTGTGCGTTACCTGGTACTGCACGCTGCGAATAGTTAGCGAATCACCAACCACCGGCGCATCGCTTGATCTAATCCAACAACGCGGTGCCCGCGTGCCCATTACAAGATCGCCGGTTTCTGAATCGTAATACTCTAAATCAAATAAAACAGGCACAACCAACGACGTAGAAAATACCGTCGCTGATTCTGCCCACCCGCTCTCTATATCATAAAAAACGGAACCGCCACCTATGTCTGTGGCCATGTCATCGCGTAGCGACATTAACTTCGCACGTCAACTGCGCCAGTCACTGACGACGCTGCGTTATCAACTGCGCCCCAGGCATAGCCCAAAAACGTATTGCTGCCAACTGTAACTGTGGCAACGCCTGCCGATGTCGCATAAATAGCTTGGCCGTTAGTCCATGCTTGCGATGCTGTTTTGGTTAATGTAAAAACGCCGCGAAAAGCCACTGCAACTAAATCGCCAACCGCTCCGCTTTCTAAATAAACGCCAGCCCTGCTTGTGCCGATATAAACTGTGCCTTGTGTTACTGGGCCACCTGTGACGACGATGCTTTGCTTGTCGCCGCTTGAAACGTATTTGTTTGTCATGATTTGAACCTCAATAATTTAATAAATGATTGGGCACTTCCTTGTGCCCGCTGTGTTTTATGCTCCAGCGTTTTCGGCTAGTGCGCGGTGGCTGATAGCCTTAACACCAACTTCCAAGCGCACCTTGTAGGTGATGCCGTCGGTGGTGAAGCCGTTCTCGCTTTCCAGCGTTGGTGCTTGCTGGCCATTGAGATACGCCACTTCAATCGTATCGTGCAACGTTGGATCGCCTGCCGCATACCATTTGGTCGCGCTGGCTGCATCAAGTCGTGCGTCGCTGATAGTCTCGAACGTACCGTTGAATGGGTTCGGTCGAGTACCGCCACCGGCCTTGCCTGTTGACTGCTGGTCTGGATCGGCTGTCGCTGATTGCAAAATCATCGCCTGAGTTTCAAGTGCAACCGGCACAATGACACGCGCGATGCGAATGTTTTGGCCATGTGCGTTTGACCCCAAACCTTTCTGCTTGGCCATTAACACCTTCAACTCATCTAACGTTGATACGCTAGGCGTGCCCGCAACCGCTGCTTGGTTAGCGTGTGCCGCTGAGAATAGGTTGTTGCCATCTTGCATTGCTGGGTTTCCGGTTAAAATTGCGTAGACTAAGTCGCCAGTTTTGCGCTCGGCTGCTCGGCCCATTTCTGCCGGGATGCGCGCCAATGCGTTTAAGTCTTCGTTGATAATGACCTCTCGTGTGATCGAGAATAAACGACCGTATTTCTGGGCCTGGATATACTCTTTTGAGTCGCTCATTTGGCCATGCTCGTACTCGCCATTTTCAGGCACTTCGGCTAAGTCGCTAAACGTTGAAAGATCAACGCGTGATTCTTGGCGAAAGCTCGACACGCTGCCGACGTTACAAAAACCGCGCCAGGTTTCGGCCGCTTCCATAAAGCCCTTTTGCATTTGCTTGTTGGCGATGTTCTCAACCAACGCAGTAAATACGCTGCTACCGTTGCCTACAAAGGAACGTACCGCGCTGTGAGGCAATGCTGCTGGGTTTAGTGCGTAACCTACTGCACTGCGCAAGTCGAACTTGTTGACGTTCTCAACACCCATGAGCGTTAAAGAATGCCGCGCCATTTCTGCCATGGTCATGCCGGCAAATTCGTTGCCCGCTAATACTGAGCGCGCTTCGTCGCCTGTAACAATCTGCAAACGCGCTTCTAAAGCGTTGCGCATTCCGTCCGCTTGTTTGTCCTCGGCTGCTTCCTTAATACGAACCTGTGAACGCTGCGCGCCCGCTTCGGTTTTTGGTTGTGGTGCAATGTAATCGCTGTCGCTCTCGTTGCCGATTAAGCCTAACAACTTGCGCTGCGCCTGCTCGATAGTGCTGCCATCGTCTAGGCACGCATTGCGTAAAGCCTGGTAAACTTCTTGGTCGAACTTAGGCTCGGCAAATAGTGCGTTTATATCTGCTTGGCGCTCGCGCTCTCGCTTGATGCCTTCGCTTGCACCGGCTTTGCGGGCCGATTCAAAATTTGCAACAACGCCATCGTTAGCGTTATCGCCTTTTGGCGTTGTGTCTTTGCTCATTGGTGTAGCCTCTTGGTTTGCTGTTGTTGTGGCTTGCTCTCGCTCGCCGGTTGGTAATTCTTGATTGCGCCCTATGCCGACCGAACTATCTGCCGGGACCGCAACTACCGACGCTTCCATCGGTGTGAATCTTGTCACTGTATAAACTGTTTCGCCGTCTTCGCCTTGACTTCGTTCTTCGTCGTCGATGCTGTAGCGGATGCTAATATCGGTTAGTGTGCCGTCGTCTACTTGCCCCTGGCGCTCTTTGCCCGCTGCACTATTGCTAAACGTTAGATCGCCAACTAGCTTGCCATCCTCGCGTAGTCGTATGCCATTAACCCTGCCGATTGGTTGGTCCGTGTCATGGTTAAATAACAAAACCAAACCATTGTCGGCGCGCTCCATATTGATCGAGTCGGCATCGTGCCTGAGTATCTCGGTATAACCTTGTCGCCGCACTGGTAGCTCACTGCTTAACGATGCGCTGTAAACTGTTCGCCCGTCTTGCTTGCGCGATTCAATGCGCGCTGTTCTGTTTTGTGTTTTCACTATTCCGCAACCTCTTGGTTGTTTGCATCTATAGAATTTGTTGATTGGTCCCATATGCTAACGCCGCCAACATTAACGGCAACATTGCTGGTAATTAAACAGCCCGTTGTTCCTGTTACAACTCTAATACACTGGTGATCTGTTCCGGTCGCTGCGTTTTTAATATAGTTATTGCTGATAACCGAATTATTGTTTGCTCCGCTGGCAACTGGGTTTGTAAGTATCGTCACCCCGCCCAGGTTAGTGCCGCCGCTATCAATATGATTGCCGCTAATAACTAACGACACGCCAACGTTGGGCCTGATACCGCCGTTTAAAACGTTGCCTGTGACTGTTGTGCAAGTCGATACTTGCTCATAGGTTGGCGTGGTTTGGTGTATATGGCAATTTTTTACGTGGTCAACGTAGCGCGTGACCCTGCCATCTGAATTTGAATTGCGTATTGTTACGCCGTCAATCGTAACGCTTGTGCTTGATGTTGCACCTAATCCGCCTTGTATATCGGGCAAATTTACGCCGCCGCAATCATCAATAATGCCGCCACTAATACTAACGTCCACGCCTTGCGAACAAAATATTGCCCGCGCTGAACCATTTGCAATGTTATTGCCTGATAGTGATACTCGCGTGCCGTTGCATAATATTCCAGTACTAGTGCAATCGCTTATTTGATTAAAGGCAACAACACAATCTAAATTATTTTCTTTTAATAGATCAAATTTAATTCCTTCCGCAACGCCTTTAATAACGTTCGCTTGCACGACAAAATTGCGGTGCATATTGTTGCCAACAAAGCCGACGCCCTGCCCGCAATTATCAATAACGTTTGATGTTATGGCTGAGTCTTTAACCTCTGTCCCGCTGTCTGCGTTATTTACTAATATGCCTGCGTCGGCAAAATCTCTAACAAGGTTATTAGAAATAACGATGCCCAAAATATCATCATCGGGATCAGAAACGACATTTTCTAAACCTATGCCACTGCTGCCTGCCAATGCTGATTTAGTGCCCGCAACCGTTGACCCTTGCACTGTGTTATTGGTTACAACGACATTTCTGCAATTTTGTAAATTAATCGCTGCCGCGCCTGTGTTTGCCACGCCCACTAACAATGGCGATGGCGTCGCTATGCCCGTGTTATTTATGATCTTGCCGTTCTGTACGAACGCCATGTCGAATGCCTCGTCGCCTATGTTGTATGCGAGGCAATTTTTAATAACTGCATTTTGAATGTATTTTAACTGTATGCCATGCGTTTGCTCGCCGGTTCCGCCTTCGTGGGCTACTGGGTAAAGGTCTTCGAACTCAACCCCATTGACTGTTACGTTTTGCAAATAATTAGCGTAGTCGCCAACGGTCGGTAAAACTGCGGGCCATATCTTTAACGCAACGTATGCTTGATTGTCCGGTATTCCATTTTTTGACCATACAAGCCGCGTGTTATTGCCTTTAATAATTAGATTGCCTGACCCCTGAGTGATTGCCAGCGTTGTGCCTTTGTATATGCCGTATCGACCTGGGCCGAATTCAACAAACGCTGGTAGATTATCACGCGCTGCAAAAAGCGCTGTCTCGATAGTGCCTTGATCGTTAGTGCTGCCGTCTGCTGTGCATTGGTAGAATGTAACGCCATTGCTGGCTGTAACTGCAATCTGGCCTTTAGCAAGCGTGCTGTACGCTTTTAAAGTATCTGGCGTTATTCTTTTGTTTGCGCCATCGTCTGCTGCCAACGATTCGGTGCCCGCTGGTGCTGTTATTTCTGTCCACGTTGTTACACGAGTCGCCATAGTTTGCGCCTAGTCAAAAATCGCGGCGAATGCTGCATCGTCGCTTAATGAATCAATAATATTAAAAGTGCTGCCGCCTGCCGTGTTTCTAAAATAGAAAAAATAGTTATTGCTGTATCGGTTGGCTGTTGACGGCGGATTAATGCCATATTCTGATCTGGTAAAACCATTAGCATCTACTGGTATGGAAACCGCGCACGAACTCATCGAGCCGTCGGTGTTTTTTAAAATAATTTCCGCACCTGCTCCGCTCGGCACTGCTGTAAAGCCTGAAAAACTCTGATTATCACCAATGTTTAAATGGACTACTGACGTATCAAGTAGTGCCGAATACGTATCAAACGTTAAATTATTTGCCAGGTCCGCGTTTTTTGTTGCGCTTACGCAAACACCCGTTGAGCAAATAGTGAAAAAAGCCGAATTGCTTGATGATGCTGTGCTTAATGTTATTGCCGCCGCGCCTGACGCGCCTGCCGTTGTAAACTCTGAAACGTCAAAACAAGATATATAATTGGCAATGTTTGTTGTCGCGCCTGTTGTGCTTGTTTGCTGGCCATAGCCTGCGCCAAAAGAGAACACCGCTGATTGACTTGAACCGCCAACGCTTAACGTTAAACTGTCGATAGATATTGCACTGTTAAATGCGTCGATTTGATAACCTAAAATAAGAGTCTTTGCACCGGCTGGAATAACGATTGCCTCACTGTCCGCCGCTGTGCCGCCTGGGTTGGATTGATACCACCCCTCATCTGAGGCGTGATCTGTTCGCAAATATGTTGGCGCTGCCATTTTAATACCTACTTAAAAATAACTGTAAAACTGCTAGGCGCATTTGGTGCTGCTGGCAAACACGTTGCCGCTGGCTCGCTTCGCCTGCCGTTTGTGTCTATCGTTACAAGCTCAAAACAATTTGCGCCCGGTGCTATCTCGTAACCTTCTGCAATGTATTCGCTGACATTTGCGCTAATATCAATCGTTAGCCCGCTGCCGGTTAGCTGATAGCCTGCTATTTCGCTCGCTGCTAGTGTCGTGCCGTCTGTTCGCGTTGTCGGCGCTGTATAAGTAAATACCAGGCTCGCCGCGTTTGATGCCTGCAACGGCGATGCTGTGATAACTGCGGCGCATAGCCAGATCGCGGTCATCGCGTATCTGGTCCACCTGCTTTGCAAATTCTTTCGCATCAATCATCTACCGAACGCAATCTATTTGCTGCGCCTTCTAAATTACCCACGCGCTCTGATAATTTAATCAAAATCGCGTTGGCCTCTTTGTGATTTGCCTCGCATTCGTCTAGCTTTTGCTCCGCGTGCTCTATTCTTTGGCTCATGGTCATTTGATTTGTTTTCCATAAAGCAACCATGCCTGCCGCTAATGCCATAACTATTGCGCTGGCTACTTCTAGCAAATTGTCTTCCATGCGCTCAATCATCTTTGTTCGATGCGTTGCGGAAATTCTGGGCAACTAAATTAATCAACATTCGCACACCTGGTATGGCTTTCTGTATCTTCATTGGGACCCATGCTGCTAACGCTGCACCGCCGCCCATTGTCGATAGGATGCCCATAAATAAATCGAGGTAATCCCATCGGTGAAGTGTGCCCGTCTGCTCTAGGCTTTGCCCTAGTGCCGATGCTGATAATAATGATGCCGCCAAAATCAAAAATGTTTTCATGCTGCGCCTGCCTCGTTTTCGCCTTCGTTGATGTCTTCGTTGATGTCTTCGATTAGGGTTTCGGGCTCTGCAAGATCAATCGTTGACGCGAATAACTCGTTCTCGCTTTCTTCGCTCATTTCTTCCATAACCTTTGCCGGATCGCGGCCCCGCTGTCGCATTACCTCTTTGCGCGATTCCAGTTTGGCATCGACCAACTCGCGCCAGGCTTTCGCCTCTTTTGCTGGATCAATCCAAGGCAACGACGGCGGCCGGAATTCGCAGCGCGTTAGCGTTGATTGATCTACGCCGCGCAAACTCCCTAATGCCCCGGACAACGCCGCCGCCGTTATAAAGTCGGACCATATCGGTTTATAGAATTTGCGTACAAAATAATTGAAGTGTGCTCTGTAAGCTATTGATCCTTCAATCAACTCTTGTCTTTGTGCAGAATATGTACCATTATAGTCTTTGCTGATTGAGCTAAACCGCGTGCCGGTGCCGCCTGCTACTGCGCGTAGCATTGCGTTCCTGAACTCATTTAATCCAGTGTTCGGCCTGTTGCTGTCGATAGTGGTCACGCCTTCGCCTGGCATTAGTTCAAAGCCCATGCCCGGTGCCATTCCAAACTCGCGATTGCCGTCTGTATTCACTGCGGTTGGTGCTGACGCCTCACCGCTTTTGGTGATTGCAAACGTCATGCTCGCTGCAACCTTAGCCGCGATGCGCTCGCTTTCTTCGTAATCTTTAATGTCGCGCATCCGGTCGATGACGCTGTGTATCAATGGCACGCCTCGGCGCTGACGCAATCGCTTGACGTATTTAAGGTGGTAAACGCCTGCCGCCTCAATGCGCTGGGTTTCGCTCAGCATAGTGACTGTCGTGCTAATAACTTCGCCAGGGTGCGATTTGTAAAAATAATACGCTGTAGGCGCGCCCCATTCGTTACACTCAATGCCCTGAATAACGTTATTGCCTGTCACTAATAAATCTAGTGGGCAATAATCAGCATCAAGCATATCAACGGCATAGGGCACTTGCGTCTTGTATGCAAAGCCCGCGTTATTGATAATTGGGCGCAAGAATATCTCACCGTCGCGGAATACGTGACGCGCAACCATGCGCTCCATTTGTTCAAAGCCGAACTCACCCGTTGTATCTGGGCACTGCGCCCACTCGTCGTACAACTCCAGCGCCCGGTTATTAACATCGGTCGCCAGCTCGCCGTTAGCTAGTTTAATTTGTGGAACTTTGGACGCGCCCGCGCCGATGATATTGTTCAATAAATCATCAAAAATGGCGTTGGTTAGATCGTGATTTTCTTCAAGATAGCGCGCTAAATCGCGTAGCCTGGTGCCTGCGTTATCGACAATCGCATTGGGCGACATTCCTGCGCCGACAACTGGCTTGCGGTATTGTGTGTTTGTCGCTGCGTCATAAAGCCTCGCGGCCTCATTCATTGCGCTCTGTAGCTGGTACTCGCGGTGGCTTTTTGCGCGCTTGGCTGCGTAGCCTGGCGCAATCTTGGCGACAAAGTCCAAACCCTTCATCAATGAAAAGCCGCCGTCAATAGGCCCGTCTTGCTGCCGTTGGCCCTTGCCTCGAATATCGCTTCGTCGCGTCTTAGGCTCGATAGCATCGTTTGCAGCTCTGCAAGCTGGGCGCGCTGTACTGACTTGTCGCCCTTGCCGTAGCTTTGCGCCGTGACGGTTTTAGATATTGCGGTTTCAACTTCCGCAATCTTCGCCTGAATTCCGGCCAATGTCTGAGCCATATAACGCACCTCTGGTCTGAGTTTACGTTATAGCAAAAAGGAATAGGCTTTGCTTGTTTTTATAACTTTGTGTTTTTAGCTTGTGATAGGCCCATATCACAAAAGCCGGTTTTTGTACCCCAGAATTAACTCGGTGTAGTTATGTCTGGGCTTTACTCACTCCCTAGAGAGTGGGTAAAGAAAACCAAACTAATACCAACTTCCGCGCACTGTCACAACTGTCACAGCTGTCACTGTCACAAATAAAAAAAACAAAAGTATTTTTCTGCCCTGAATACTACCGATTAAAACAACGATTTGCGCTGATAGCTTGAATTTTGCACCGGTCTGCGGGCCATCTTGGCCTGCCCCTGCTGAACCTTGCGCTCAACCTTGCCAACCACCTTGCGCAACGTGTGGCTATTTAGACTATATGCCGCTGCTGCTGCGAGCACTTCGCAGTCGAAATAGTGGTTTTCTTTATCGCGTGCCACCCATATTGCCCGGCCTTGCTCGGTTATCACCAATTCCTCTGCAACAACCTGGCGGCAATATTCTTCGCTGGTTTCGTTGTGCAAAAACCACCCGCCGCTCTCTGCATCGCTTGGCCACTTGATGCGGGCGTGCACCCATCGCTTGAAATAGTCGGTGTTTATGTTAAATAGCTTCACGCCGCGCTTAACTAGCTTGCCGCCGTAACTGTAGTCAATATCTCGGTTTGATATTGGCGTTTCCATCGTCTGCCGGCCCTTAGTTGGGAATGCTTTTCCTATTCCTAGGTTACGACAAAACGTGTAAACGGCATGGTCGGGCCGCACATGAACGTCGCCCGGTCTATAGCCTGAGTCGATAAACGCCCGAAATACCGCCTTGCCGCTGTACTCGCGCTGCAAAATAGAGTTTAACGCAAGCCAAACATTATCGTATTCGGTGTCGCCTGCAAGGTAATCGTGATCTATTAGCCAACTCGTATTATCAGCGCCCCACCCCCGCACCACGTAATATATGCCATTTTTTTGCACGTCGGCCCCAATGGTGATTAACTGGCACTGCTGATCTGGCATAACCTTTGGCGGATACTCGCGTTTGCACGCCGCCACTTCTTCCCAGTCTGGTGCATCGCCCTTCAATCGGTAAACCTCACCGCCGTAGGTATTAACAATGGCTTGTATTTTGTTCGGATCGCCTGATTTTTCGGCCTTCAATACCTGGCTGGCTATGTCATAAAACGACGCCCAGGGCGATGCAAGCCCGCTAATCCAAAAGCCAACGGCCTTCGCTGGCTCGTTTTCGTCGGCCTCGACGTAATAATCGAGCACAACCTGCCGACCTTCGGGAACCGCCTCGCGGTCGCCTAGTCTGCGCATACGTAAATAGCGCCCGCCTGCATTTAGTTTGTTTTTGTCTTTGGTATCGTGAACGCCGCCGCAATGCGGGCAAACAACCTGCGCTGCGTCTGCTGCTTTCTCGATGTTGCTGCCTTCTGGCCATATCAACAACGATAACTGAGGCACAAATGCTGCTCTACAGTGTTTGCAATGCCATGCCCAAAAAAACATCGCGCTGGATTCTAGTAAATCCCATATTGCGCTGCCGCCTTCTATCGTTGGTGTTGAGAATTTGCCGCGCTTTCTGTTGGCGTAGTTCTTCGTTCGGGCCTCGGCTAGTGAGATCGGATCGCCTTCGCCGCCTGTATCGCGGCCCATGCGGTCCACTTCATCAATCAGTACAAGCCCTGCCGGATGGCTTGCAAGCTCGGTGGCGCTGCCTGCCCAGGCAAAGCCCAGCCTAACCCCAGCAATCCATTTCTCAAAAACGCCGTTGCGCTGCCCTTTTTCTAGCTTACCGCTTAGGCTTTCGCTGGTTTCTAGCATCGTACTAACGCGGTCCTTCGACATTGATTTGACGTTTTTCTCGGTTGGGCCGATATACAACGCCGGGCAATAAGGCCCATCGTCCATGCGGTGCCCTATAACATTGAAGATCGCTTCGGTCTTGCCCATCTGGGCACCACAAACCACGCTAATATCTTCAATATTGGGGGCGCTGAAAGCCTCGTAAATCGGCCACCAAAACGGTGCGCGGTCTGTTCGCCACTTGCCAGGCTCCGGCGCTGAGTTTGGTAACACTCGCTCGGCGTCTGCCCATTGTCCAGCGTTACGATTTGGCGGCGGCCTTACTATCGTTGCCGCTGACAATATCGCCTGCGATAGTGCTAAGCGTTGTGGCGTAAGTGTCTCGAATTTGTCTAAGCTCATCGCGTAGCCTGCCTTGCATTTCCGCTGGTTGGTCAATGTCAATTAATTCTGGCGCGATTCTTGCGGCCACGCCTTCTAGCTCGCTGGCTAATGATGATACGGCCCTGAACAACGCGCCCCGGACCATATCAACCGGCAACATTTCCAACAAGCTCTGCTGGTTTTGTAGTTTGATTTTAAGCGTTTGCTGCTCGTTTAAATCAATACGCGCCTGCTTGTCTGCCGGGCTTTCGTTGCTGCCCTTGTTGCGCTCGCGGTCTATGCACCAATTCACGCAATCGGCAACTGGGTAAACACCGCGCCCGCCTTTCGGCATTCCATCAACCTTTGCAAAGCGTGCAACGGTTTCACGCGTCACGCCTAGCAACTCGCCTAGTGCATCTGCCCCGCACGTTACGCCGTCGAATGTCATCAACCGTTCTTGCGTCATTTCTGCCCCGCTCACTTATTGGCCAAACTATTTGAAATAAAAATAGGCGATTATTGCGAGCTTTCCGCATCGCCGGCTTTTTGCTTGGGAGTACCTTTTTTGATCAAAATGCTTTTATGATCTGCGGCCTGTTCTCCAATTATATTCTTTCAATTTTGCTCTTAATATACGGTCATAAACCCTCTTAAACTGTGTTCTTGCTTTTGGGCTAACTATCAAATCATTGAATTCTTTTATTAAATCATCGCGCATACCGATCTTAGGCATCATTAAATTCTTCCCATTACTTCTACGCTTCCACACCTGCCCTTGGCTATCTTTAAATGCTTTCCTATAAAATCGCCCGCCTTTGGCCTTTACTCCAAACTGCCTGCTTCCCCTGCTTTGCGCTCCTTTTGTCCAACTTTTAGCCTGCTTTATTTCTGCGCCTGCTATCGCTGAAACTGGCAAACCGCGCAAATGCACCCATATACGGGCCGATAGATTGGCTTTTTTAGCTTCGTATAACAATATTCTTTGCTTTGTTTTTATTGGTTTTCCGCCTGACTGTTTAGAAGTCCATCTAAACCTTACGAATTTTGGCGGTAGTTTTAAATCCTCAGCAACCTTTTTTATTGCTTGGCTTTTTGCTGTTCTTGCGGTTTCGTTTATCGCAAACCTGGCCGCTGTATAAGCCCGTCGTCTGAGCTTTTTATTTGTCGATCTAAGCTCTTTTAAATCGAGCTTGACTTGTAAACTAGGCGCTGCCATTGCTTAACCCCTTATATCAACGCTTGCTGTGCTGTTGCTTGTTTAAATCGCTCGCACGCCGCTTCATAATAGTCTTTGTCCAGCTCACAACCGACAAAATTAAAGCCGCCATAATGCGCTGCTATTGCGCTGCTGCCGCTGCCTAAATGCGTATCAAGTATCCGGTCGCCTTCTTTGGCGTATTTAGATAGGAGCCAATCATATAGTTGTACAGGCTTTTGGCATGGGTGAATATCTGTGCCTCTTAGTTTATTATATTTATCCGTGGCTCCCCATTCATGCCGATAATAAACTACTTGCTGTAATCTGCTGTAGCTGGCTATCTCACATCTGCTCATATTTGGGTTCATAACAACCTTATCCCATACTATAGAGCCACCCTTTCCATCTACCCATTGATAGTAGTTGCTGCCCCATATAATGCGCTCCCTACTAACTCTAACTAGCTCATTAAAATATTTTACATCTGGCGCTTTATTATTCCATGTATATGCTTTGTGCTTTCCAACAGAAACCCCTTTACTGTAGCTCTTTGTTGGATTGAAATTACCTATCCCATACGGCGGATCAACAATAGCCAACTCAAATGCATTATCTTCAAGCCCTGCCATATACTCCATGCAATCGCAATTTAATAACTCTATATTAGGCGCTGCCATTGCTGATATTCTCCATTTTACTTGCTCGACATTCTTGGCACCAATACATGCGCCGTATTGGTCGCATTTCCACAACGTAATAATCAACACGCCTATCACGCGATAATCTCAGCGCAAACCTGTTGGCCTCGCTCTCGCTGTGTGTTGTCATATGTATCACGTTGTTATCGGCATTCACCACGCCATACTCTGCGCTAATCATTCAAAAGCCCTATTTGCTGGCGGTTCTAAAATCCACTTGCTCATACCTTCGGGCACCAATGGCAAATGGACCATGAACCGGGTTAAATCCTTGATCTTGTATAAATCAACTAGCGTTGGATCAATCACAAGCCCCTCGCGCATGATCTCACGCTGCACCCATTGATATGTAGCATCATCATCAAGGCATTGCGCTATAACGCGCTGGCGCTCTTTGTAGTCGGTTTCCTTAATGTAATCCAACCACCTTCGGACCGCATAACTGCGGTATAACTTATCCATCAATTTCATATGCACCTACCAAAATGAGACAATCAATAAAGCCAATAATACGCCCATAATTCCGCCGGTCAAAATGTCGATCAGTATTTTATTCATAATCTATAAACTCCAGGTATTTAGTAGGATATAACGTTCGCTGTAATTTGAGGTATTCGTTTTGCTGTTTATAGTGCCTGGCGATCTCGCCTGACTTGTTAGCCTTGCGCGCTGCCTTGGCTCGATCTGGGCAAACGCTCTTTTCTAACAATAGACCAATTTGCCCTTCACCCAACTTCTGCGTTGCCCATTGTGTAAAAATAACGGGATTGTTGCCGAGCTTCATATGGCATGACATGCAGTGTGCAAATGCGTTTGACGCTGTAAACCTGAGCGCCCATATTCCCCGGCTAAATAAGTGACTACAATCTAACCCCTGCGGTCGCTGCCTGTAATCATTGTGACAATACTCGCAACGGTAGTTTGCCCTCTCTCGTATGCAATAGCTAAACTGCACGTCCGCTGGATAGCGTTTAATCTTCATCTATAACCCGCCCCTATTTTTTGAGCAAACTGAGCAAACTGAATAGCCCCCTTGCTTAACACCCCTCGCAAACCCGCCCCTGCGTTGAGTTTGCGCAGTTTGCGCAGTTTGCCCGCTTTGTACGCCAGTTTTAGTTTGCCCGCTTTGTTTGTTCAGTTTGCCCACCCTAGTCTTGCGTGTTTCTCGACCAAAATTTGGCGTTTTTTTCCATACCTTTCGACAATATAAAGCGCTCCCCAGCGTACTTTTTTAGCACCTTCTCGGCCTGCCTGCGACTAATACCATGATCGACCCGCAACGCCTTTAATAAGTCGCTGCTCTTAACCTGCCCCTTGCCCAGCTCTAACCATATCGCCTCAATGGTCGAATCATTCTCCAGCGCAAACTTCTCGTTATTGCGCTTTTGGGCTATATCAATGTATTCATCTAAAAACTCGATCTGGCGCGTCTTGCCGTTTATCTTTATCGTAATGTCCTCGCGTATGCCTCGGCACTTTTCCTCGCGTGTGCTCAATAACCACTCGTCCACCTTCTCGCCTGGCTTGCGGTCCATGTCTAAGTATAGCAAAACGTCGCAATCGCTCTTGAGATCGCCTGTGCCCTCGTAAACGTGTAGCCCTGTCTCTTTGTCGGCGTACTTGTTTGTATGCCCCAAAAGCACAACGGTAGCCCCTTTGCCGCACATACTGCGCAACATATCATACAACTTGGCACCGCTGCTCTTATTAAGCACGTCGGTCATTTTTTTGAGCGTGTCAAATATCCATATTTCATCGGCAAACGATTGGCCCGCTGCTGCCCGCTCTGTAATGTCGGCAACGATCTGGCGCATTGACTTACCATCACGCAAGTCGGGCACTAGGTAGTCAATACGGTCAAACACCCCCGCCTCGTGCATCCGTATGGCGTAATCCTTGGCCGCCCCGGTGCTTATATCTGCATTAACATAGGTCACTCGCAAGTCGTTGCGCTTTGCCAACCTTATCGCGATATGCTCCATTACGGTCGTCTTGCCCGCTCCAGGCTCCGCAATGATCGCATTAATCATGCCCTTGATGATCAGATTATCGACTACCCACTCGCTGTCCTCTAACGCCAAAAACTCGTCTAGCGTGCACTTGTATTGGGCCTTCCAATCTTCTTCGACCACCTCGCCGCGCTCCACCGCTGTCGGTATCTCGTCGCCCTGCTCATAATAGTCGTTGATGTCGCCGTTGGGCGTGTGGATGCGCTTGTGGGCCTCAAACTCGCGTTGCCCTTCGTCGTTGCCCTCGTATAATTCCACGACCGTTGCGTGTGTATACTTGGCGACAATCGCCGCTATTTCTCTCTGCTTTGTAGCAGTGTTACCAAACAACACAGCCGCACAACCAACGTTAAGCGCCACACAAGCCGTTACCGCTGTTGCCCAACCTTCGCTCACAACAATATATTCGCTGATCGTTGGATTGCCTATGAAGAATACCCCATGCGGGCCAAAACCCTTCTTACCGCCTTTGCCGGTCCGAGCGATAAACTCGGCCCCAACAAACGCCCCTGTCTCGATGCTATGCCTGGGCACTATCAAGCACTGCTTGCCGCCCATGCGCCCAGGCTTGCCCACTCTGACGTCGCCAGTGTCAATAAACGCGTCTTCCATCGTGCGCTGAAACTTGGCTATAAAGTAAGGATGCGCTGCTATAGCCTCGCCATCGCTCGAGCCTTTCAAATACTCGGCCTCGGCGTATGGCGTGTTATCGTTAGTAACTGGCCGCTCAATCACCCTTGGCGCTATTGGCGTCACGTTATTGTCTGGCAATATATCTGCCCAACTAAGCCCCACTGCGCTTAAAATATCCGCATTGCTGCACTGATACGCCATACAATTTAAGACCGGTGCCCCACCCTCACCCATGCCTATCTTTAGGCTCTGCCCCTCGCCCTGATGAACTGGGCACCTGCAACTGTATTGCGGCGCTCCATTCTTCGGTGGTCCTATCTTGGCGTTTGGATCAATCCTGTATGCCAAGCCTTCCAGCGTTATCTTGCTCGCTCTTTTTGTCATTTTTTGCATCCCCTAATCTCCACAAAAACAAGGTATTGTTTCGTCATCGGGCAAGTCAAACAAATTGCCTTGATCGGTCGCTATGATTTTCATCTGCTCGTAGTTTGGCTGGTCTTTTCTAAATGTCGCT
>Ga0213865_10000547_pt1 | contig 25480 bp, 36 predicted proteins | sample PICome_6_FD_160100 | JGI IMG/M metagenome (GOLD analysis project Ga0213865, IMG submission 160100) | Coastal seawater microbial communities near Pivers Island, North Carolina, United States - PICO282 | ecosystem: Environmental > Aquatic > Marine > Coastal | place: USA: North Carolina...
GTCTCTGGACGAGTACTTTCAGGAAAGCCGAGACTTATACAGAGGGTTAATCTCTGAAGCAGATCGGGAAGCCTCTAGATCCGACGTTAGAGAAGCTGCGAAAACTCAATTCCTTAGCGACTTAGGTAAGGCGGGTCTTCTTCTAGCTTCTCCCACAGCTTCTCCAATGAGCTTCTTCGAGAAGCTTTCTGGAGCGGTTAGCGGAAGCGAAATGTTTGATAATTTGGCGAAGCAAGCCGCAGCAATTTCAGAGGCAGAGCGTGGGTTCCGCGATCAAGACCTTAAGCTGGACCTCGCCGCACTAACGGATGCTCAAAAACGATCCCTTGCGGACCAAGACGCTCGACGCGCATTGCAATTAAAGATGTTGGACGAAGGCGAAACGGATGCAAGCTTGTATTCTATATTTGGGCCGGATGGAAACCTTATTCAAACACGGGCTTACACGGATTCTGAGCTAAGAAATGTGACATCAAACCTAGGACCCGGATATACTATAAGGGAAACCGCAGAAGAAGATATTTCTGCGACGGGTGGTGGTTCTCAAGAACAATACTTTGTCGTAAATCCCGACACAAATAAGGTTGAACCCTTTGATTTTGGAGCCGGCCCGCAATCTAATATTTCTTTACGAGACGGTGCAGCTTACAACAAAGCGGCGGGCTTATTAGCTGGTTCCGGGCTTGTACTTGTAAGAGGCACTGACCTTAATCAATTTGGTCAGAGCGGTTCAGGTCGTAATCCAATCAACGTTCGAGACACTACAGGAGCTTACAATGACGGTGCTACTTTTTTAGTTGGCCCTTCTGAACTTAGTGAAATACAAACACAAAACCCCGGCTCTAATTTTGTTGTAACAGGATCTCAAGCTGGCGCTGTGACCGCCAACCTTCTTATCGAAGACAGTAGCGGGGCGCGGAGTATAGCGGCACAGGCAAACAATGGGTTGATTCTAAACGACGGCCTTATTCCGGGCGCTGGTGACTATGTTACAGTAAATCAATTGCAAGACGCCGGTTTTAGTAACATAACCTCGATTCCAGACACTGAAGTTACAAAAATGCGTGAGGCGGTAGCGTATGGTAGGTACTTCCGTAGTCAGGCCGAAGGAAGGTACGACGAACCGACGTCAGAAATGCAAGATTATAGTAAGTCCCAAATTTCTGAGTTAAACGAAGACCCAATAAGCAACAGAGAGTATAATGCTCTCAGAAACCGAATAAATTTTGATATGAATCTGTGGTCGAGTGAGCAGAGCGAAGATCTTGTGGCAGCTACCCGAGACGTAACCGGTTTGGGTTCTGTGGTGGCAAGGGCTGTGGATAGCGCCTTGGGTATCGTTGGTTTCGGTTTTACATCAAAATCCGTACAAGCAAAACAAACAGCTAAACTATTTAATAAAATGGTACTTCCGGGTCTTGTCACAAACACCTCTCGTGTAAGTAACTTTGACATGGAACAAGTACAGCCGATACTGCTTGACGTTGGTGTATTTGGTTCCGACTCCACTCAGCTGGCAAAAATGGTTAGGTTGTACGATCTTCTTAAATACAAAGAAGCGGCTATTATTAATACGGGAATGCAAGAGTCTCGTTACGGCGGTCTTATGACTGCTCAACGGTTTAGAGACTTGCAGACTGACCTTTCTGCTGTTCGAAGTTCTTTAGCCTTCTTCGGCAACAACTTCCAACAAGAGGTTCTTCAACAGTTCCCTAATCTAAGCGACGAAATGCAAAGAAGTATTGTCAACAATGACCCTGAGCGTCAGGGACTGTACAACGCTATCCGGCAGCAAGACGCGGCATTTCGTTCGGGGTCAAGCAACTAAACTAAGGCTTAAAAAATGGCAGTAACTTCTGGAATGAAAGTAGGCGGCGGTTCGGCGGGCATAACTTTAGGTGTAGCTGGATTGGGATCAAAACAGCCGGATCCTGTTTCCGCATCCCAAGAGGCGGAGCGGGACAGAGAGGCGGCGGAACGGATCCAAGAGGAGGCAGCCGTAGCCGTAGACGAACTAGGCTTTACTTTTAACCCGCTTGTTTTTGAAAGTTCTGACGAGTTCGAAGCTACTCTTCGATCCTTAAATGCTGAAACACCGAGCCGGGAAAGTCGAGATAAGCTAGCTCGATATGTCGCCAGTTTTATAGCCGAGCAAAACGCGGATATTTTCGAAGACTTGGGTTATGACACCGAAGACTTTTACGATTCTTTAATGCGCGGAGACAGCTTGTTACGCGGTAGAATACCCGGTTTTGATCAGCCTACTGGGGCTGATCAAATAGTCAGAAACCTAATTACCGACAGTGAGGGTAATCCTCTGCCGGAGGCAACTATTGCGGGAACAGCTTTTAGGTATGCACCTCAAGCAATTGCCGCCCGTCAAGCAATGGTTTCTACCTTCCCCCGAATATACGGTTCGCTACAGGGAGCGGGACCTGTTAAAAGAACAGTAGCTGCCGGTTTGGGTTCTTTGGCTGCGGGAACTGGTGCAGCTCTTTTAACTGACGCGGCTGTATCACAAGCTTTTGGGCCAGAGGCACCTGTATTGCCTACCATGACATCTGCCGTGAAGAGAAATATCGGTCAGACTGCGGTAGATGCGATTATGGGTCTTTCTTTGTTAAGAGAATTACCCACAGAGAAAACATCTGTCATGGCATCAGCGATACCACGACTTTTGTTTCCAGACCGACCGCAAGATTTTGTAGGACCTGACCAACCTACAGGCGCAAAACCTTTTATGCAACGGGGTCTTTCCGGTTTGGAAGGAATGGCTATAGGGGTTGGTCAAAGATACGCTGCCGCACCGGTAAGAACCATGCTTAGCGAGGTTCCTTCAGAGGCTGGTGTGATAGCCGGGGCGGCCGTTGTACCTTTTTTTGCAAACCCTAATGACGGGTTAGCTAGGTTAGGGTTTGAGGTTTTAGGTGGTGTGGCGGGAGAAGCCACCACAAGCAGTACCCGTGGCGCTTATAACCTCGGTAACGCGATGGTTAATCAGATTAAACGGCAGGTTAGTAAAATGGGAGGTGGTGCTAGTTTAAAAGCGGAAGACGCTTTTTTACGAGACTTGTTCACTTCTCTTCGCTTTAATGATGACCTAACAGATGAGCAGGTTCGTTTTGCCATAGAAGCTCTAGAAAACCCTCCCCGAGATGCAGCAGGCAACGTCATAGCGTTATCGCCCGCGCAGCTAACACAATTACCTACCTTTAGAGATCTTGACAGAACTTTAAGCCAGATTGACGAGACGCGGTTCTTAGAAGAGAAAAATGCGGCGACTTTGCGCTTTCAAGAGTTCCTAACAAATGAAATACGGGCAACATATCAAAGGAATAATCCAGCACAGCTGGTATACCTGTCTGATCTCCTGTCTATTAAATTCGATGATTCTATTCGAGATGAATTGGACGCAGGATTAACCCGTGTTCAAGAGGCGGCGGCAACGGTTCGTCGAACTGATACAGAAGACTTAGTTCAGGGCACAACACAACCGGGAACAGTTAGGTCTGCGGACCAACTGGGTCAGGCTGTCCTTAACGTTTGGAGCCAGACTTTGGCGGCTAGCCGACGTAGGGAAAGAGCTTTTTACGAAAAAATTCCAAGCAACACGCTTATAGATCGTTACTTTAATGCCGACGGAGAGCCTGTAGAATTACCAAACTACATACGGGTTTATGATCGACTTATGGAAGAAGCGGCTCCTTCCGGATCGGCAACTCAGAGTGAAAGGATGGCTGGTGCACGGTCTGAGTTTGTGGCTCGAATGGGCCGCCCTCTTTCTAATTTTGTGGAACAGAGCCGGGCTCAGATAACCGGTACGGAGCCAAGTAAGGTGGTTGAAAGTCTTGGCCGACTTAGAGAGGCCAATACAAGGGCTAGACGAGCTCTTGTTGGCACCGCTTCTGAAGGAATTGTAGAGGACTTTTTAGATCAGAAAAATGCGCAGGGCGTTGCATATAGAGATCTTCCGTTACAGGAGCGGGTAGACTTGTTAAACGCCGAGGCTGATAGATTGAGGCAAATCCTTGGTCCGGGAAATAGACAGATGCGGATTTTATCGGCACAAGCCTATGAGGCTATGGCAAATTTATTAACCGCTCAAAACCGAGCGGCTTTAATTCCAACAACTCGGACGGGTGAACCACCCTCTTTTCCCACAGTAGGGGAATTGGTGAGTATGCGTTCTGCCGCTTTAAATAAAGCAGTTGCGTTAATGGACGGGGCTAACCCGGATAGAGCTCAAGCTCGTCTCTTTTTTAAGATGGTCAGTGCGTTTGACGACGACATTGATAACATGACTGAGTTTGCGGAAGACCTTCCTTTAGATGTCAGAACCCCACTGGCCACCGCCAGAGCTTACAGTCGGTCCCTCAACGAGATCTTTACACGCAGCACTTTGGGTTTACAGATAAACCCAACGAGACATGGCGTACCCACTATTTTCCCCGAAGAAATACCCTACGTTTTTAATCGTGGTGCAAACGAGTTTTTAAATGCTCGTACTGCGGAAGAGTTTGCAACGCTAAAAAGATACATAGACGAAAATGAGTTACTGGATCCCCGGTTTAGGGGTTCAATAGAAAATCTAGAAAACCCAGAAAGTCTTTCTGAAGAATTAATTAGATTTGCCGCAGACCAAAATCTTTATAGAATAAATCCAAACACAAATGAGCTTGAGTTTGACACTGCGTCATACACTCGGTTTTTAGAAGAAAATAGCGTGGTTATTGACTTTCTAGAGGGTATAGGAAGAAACGTACGGGAGGACTTGGAAAACCCGTATCGTTTTGAGGTCCTAAGACTTACGTATGAAAGGCAAGCGGAACTAGACCGGAAAAACGCTTATTCAAAAAACAGTCTGTTAAGCTTTATTACACCGGAACGGGCTGATCTCGTTTCAGACGGTCCTACCCCGGGCGTAGTACCTAGAGAAGGTACACAAGATCCAACATCTATCATCACCGAATGGATAGACAACCCACAGACAACTTTTGCCAATTTAAACAGAACACTGAGCGATATAAACAGCGCCCCGCTTCTTAATGAAATAACAGACGAGGATCGTGTTGTAGATTCTCCCGAAGAGATCATATCGAGAATTAAAAGCTCGATAGAGGGTCCTACACGAACCGCAAGAGGCCCTGTTTTTGGAAGTGCAAGCTCACGGGAAGACAATTTAATTCCTAGCACACCCGAGGGTGATCCCGCGCCAGAAGGAACTTATCTATCTAGGTCGGATGCTATTGCTCGCAGAAGGGCCTCAGCCGTTGGAGGTCTTAAAACAGCCATTATTGAAGATGCACTGCGTTTTGGGAACATTGAGGGTTCAAACCCAAGCTTTCTAAAAATGCATCAAAGGCTTTTTCAACCTCGTCCGGGGATGAGCGGTCTTAGTATGGCAGACTGGATGCTAGAAAACGACCTCTGGACGGCGGACATAAAATCAAGCTTTGAGCAAAGTCTCTCAGAAGCGGTTAGACTTGAGCGAAATGTTAGAGACGGAATACCTTTTAACCTTGATGAAGCAGACGCTACTTATTTTGCTTCGGTTATAGCTTCCTTAGCTGGCTCTTCTGCTGCGGGTAAGATTTACGGAGCTTTGGGCGGATCAGCCTCAAGCATTATTGCTCAAAGCCAAGGTGCCCGAGCTGGTAGAGAAGCGCTTGCTCGTCTTCTAGATACTCTTCCAAATGTTACTAAAGCTCAGATAGCTATAGAACTCATGAACGATCCTCAGAAACTCGCAGCAGCTATGAGAAGGTTCCAAGAGTTAGGGGAGCCGGGAGTAACAGGCGTTCCAAAGACTAGATTTTCAGACGATGTAAGAACAACCTTTAACTATATTTTGAATGGGACGGGTGACTATTTAATTTATCGGGGTCTCCAGATGTTAGACGCCGCCACACCAAGTTCTCCGTCTGTGGTAAGAGAAAGTGCCCGAGAGATTCAAGAACTAACTCGTGAGGATGACGAAGCCGTTGCAGAAAGAGTGCGTAGTCGAAATCTACCAGCACCAGCACCTGCCCCGCCAGCCGCAGTCCCCGCGCCAACTCCCACGGCCCCCGCGCCACTAGCATCCGTCGATCCGGGGCGTTACCAAATGTTGTTTGGGCCAAACGATCCTAATATGGACATCGTTCAACAGCGCTCGGGTCAGCAGGGTGGTATTGGGAGCTTGTTCGGCTAATGGAAGGTTTCTTAGACATGCTAAATCTTTCGGAAGGTGTTAAACACGCCTTGCGAAGAGGAGACGTGAAGGAGGCTTTTAGTCAGCAGTTTGATGAAACTGTATCCCCGGACCATCCCCAATACAATTTAGCGGACGCTAGAAGAGATTTCGTAGTTGGTCAAATGCGAAGACCAAACTTGTACAAAGACGAACGGTATGCGGGTTTGCTTGACCAAGTCGCACAAGACGTGGCCCGCAACTCTATCTTTGTACAACCTGATGAGGAATTTGATTCAAGAGGCGTTGCAGGTTTTTTTGACCCATCAACCATGCAACTTATTTTCCCTAGAAGTGATGCGGAAGATTTTGCAACAAGAACTCAGTTCGACAGCCCTTATGACCAAGCAGTGGCCTCGGCTTCCAATATTTATGAGGAAGATGCCGATCCGGAAGCGCGTTATAGATACTACAATATGCTACGCGGCGTTTACATGAAACCAAACGAAACAGCCCTTCAGCTGCGAGACAAGTTGGACAGGGATATTATTAGGAATGATATCCTTGAACAGCTTCTTAAAATTGCTCCCGAGATGTCTCAAAACGTATTTTATCCGGAAGAGCAGCCGGGCGACACGATTGTGATCGCGGGTTACGAGCTATCGGATGACGGTCAATTACAACCGATGATCAATGACGACAAGACGGTTGCATCTCATGAAGCAATACACAGAGCGTTTACCGTAACGGACTACCCACGAAACACTAACTTGCGTAGGGCTTGGGATCAGTCCGGAAACAGCACAGAGGGCTGGACCAGCGCTGCAACGGCCTATGACAGGCTTCACGGTTTTGAAGAGCTGACAACAAGGCTTTTAACCGCCGCGGGCGCGAACGACAGGGCGTTTTTTGGTGCGGCAGCAGACGCATATCCTAGAGCACCTCAATTTGGTTTTAACTATGACACCAAAGAAAAAGTTCGGGAAAAGTTCTGGAAGGACATGTTGGACTTTACCGACCGGTCTCAAGGTCCTTCCGTTTTAGATACCGCAACGGATTCGTTTATCTTTGACAAAAGCGCTTTGGACAGCTGGGTAACGCCTGCTACAGAGCTTTATTACGAAGGTAAAATACCGGAGCCATACGCTACAATATTTGCGCAACGCTATTTAAACCAAGACTAAGACAGCCACTCCCTCGCCTCTTCCCCTAAAACTTTGCCGGCTATGTCGCTCTTCTCTCGAAGCGCTTTCAAAATCTTCTCGTCAATGGTGTTAGGGCAAACTAGGTCTACATACGTTACGTTGTTCTTCTGCCCGATCCGGTGAGCGCGGTCCTCGGACTGTAGCCTGATTTCAAGATCGTAGCTGTTGCTGTAGTAGATAACGGTGTTTGCTTGCGTCAGGGTGATGCCGTATCCGCCGGTACGAGCCTGACCCACGAAGAAACGAAGTGGGTCTTCTGGGTCTTGGATCCTGTTCACGATTTCTTGACGCTCGTCTTGCGGTGTAGCACCATAATAGGTTGCGACAGTTTCCTCGCCGTATAGCTTAGACAAGTTAGCTGCAATGTTTTTAATGTCGTAGGTATATGTTGCCCAAATGATACACTTACCTTGAGTTTCTTCTACCGCTTCAAGAAGGTGTGACATGCGGTTGTTGTGTATCGGTTGGATCTCGCCTTCGTCCGGCTGAATAAAACCACAACAAATCTGCTGCATACGCATGATCTGAGTCAAAACGCTGGCTGTTGTAGACAGCTCACCATTGTCCAGCTTGGCGAGCGCTAACTTTTTCATCTGTAAATACAAGCGCTTCTGCTCTTCGGTGAGAGACACTTCCCTGCGCAGGTAAACTTTCTCGGGCAGGTCCAAGCAATCCTCTTTCAAAATGCGGTTGCTGAACTTGTCTAGCTTCTTCGTTAATTCATCAAGCCTTCGGTACCCCGTTATCTTATTAAAGGATCGATGCCCCATGCGCTGAACATGCATTACTGCATACCTGCCCTGAAAAGCGAAATAGCTGCGCAAGCCCAAAGCTTTTTGATCTAAAAAAGAGCACTGACTAAACAAGTCCATCGGAGACTTTGTTACGGGGGATCCTGTAAGTATGCGCCGGTACTTACTGAGATCCTTTAGCTTCACAATATTCTTTGTGCGTTTCGCCGTGCGGTTCTTGATCGTCGTGCTTTCGTCCACGATAACCATATTGTCTGGGTTGAAGTTTAAGAAGTTCATCGCGGCCTGTGCCCCGCGTGGCGTGGAGAAGGCTTCTACATTCATTACAAATATTTTAAGACCATCGAACGGTTGATCTGTAATCTCCTCCAGATCCGCCTTGTTCTTGTTTGTTTGCGCGGGTATCCAGCGATAAATCTTGCGCGGGATCCTGTCTGGTAAATGTGTGGGGATTTCTCCGCGCACCCAGTTGTCGTATACGCCCTTTGGTGCAATAACTAATACCGTGTCTATCTTACCCTGCTCATACAAGATACCTATTGTATCAATGGCAACCTTGGTTTTACCGGTGCCCATCTCCATAAATAGCGCGTAGTAGGTCGCGGCCCACGAATCTTTGAGCGCTTTCATCTGGTGCTCGTATGGCTGCGTCTTGAAAACAAAGTCTTTCATTTTTTTCTCCAGAAAGTGATTGACGTGTCTGTTGTATGCGATTATATCTACCTTTGTCAAGGCCGTACCAGTGCCTTTAACAACGAAAGAGGTAATAATGATCGATAACTTAATATCAGAAATGGAAGAGGACTTTGAGGAGACCAGTGCGTCCTCTCTTGAGAAGCTAGACCAATCCGGTCTGTCCTCCATCGCAGCTCTCGCTCGACAAATCAGACAGAAAGAAGAAAGCATTCAACGCCTTGAGCAGGAGCTTAAGGAAGAGAAGAAAGCTTTGGTAAAGCTAACCGACGAAGACATGCCCGGCATGTTGGCAGAGGTTGGTGTATCTTCCTTTGTTCTGGAAGACGGATCTACCGTCGATGTCAAACAGACTTACGGCGCTTCCATCTTGGTCAAAAACCGCGAAACCGCATTTCAGTGGCTTCGGGACAATGGTTACGACGACATCATAAAGAACAGCGTCTCGACGCAGTTTGGTCGTGGTGAAGATGACGAGGCTCGCAAGTTCCGTGAAATGGCGGCGAGCAATGGGTTTGAAACTCAGCAGAAAACTGAGGTTCATCCCATGACACTTCGTGCGTTTGTGAAAGAGCGTGTGGAACTCGGGGAGGACTTCCCGATGGAACTGTTCGGCGCATGGGTCGGACAAAAAGCTGTAATCAAGAAAGGTAAATAATTATGGCACAAGAATTGGCTAAAACTAAAAAGGCTGAGGTAGCCGCATTTGATCCAAGCATGTTCGAGGAAGACGCTGGGGTTGGTATGGAGAACCTAGATCAAGATGATCTGGCGCTACCCTTCCTGAAAGTCCTGTCGGGTAACGATCCGGTGCTGGACACAAACGAAGTTGCTCGCAAGGGCGACATCTATAACACCGTGACCGGTGAAGTGTACAAAGGCAAAGACGGTGTCCGTGTTGTACCTTGTGCGTACCAACGTCGGTTCATTCAGTGGGCACCTCGTGGTGTTGGATCCGGTGCTCCGGTTCAAATCTACGATGCCGGCGAGGCTCGCCCAAAGACTGAACGGTCGCCTGACGATAACAAAGATTATCTGATGGATGGTAGCGGTGACTATATCGAAGAGACGCACCAGCACTACGTTCTCCTGCTGAAGGACGACGGTACTTTTGAAACAGCCTTGATTGCTTTGAAGTCAACGCAGTTGAAGAAGTCACGTAAGTGGAACTCGATCATCGCATCGCGGACCATGCAGGGTAAGAACGGACCCTTCACACCACCCCGTTTCTCTCACGTTTACCATCTGAAGACGGTCAGCGAAGAGAACTCGAAGGGCAGCTGGCACGGTTGGGAAATGTCGTGCGATGGCCCCGTGTCCGAGGCGTTTATGTACAAACGCGCTAAGGAGTTTGCGACCAGCATCTCAGCAGGAGATGTCGTTGTTAAACACGCCAACGAGGATAACTCCGCCTCCGACAGCTCGGACATCCCGTTTTAAGTTAACTTTTGGTGGGGGGAAACCCCCACCATTTTTTTGGAGGATCAAATGTCAGTAAAAAAGTTTATGTCTATCTTCGATGGCCTGCAGCAGGCTTACGGATACTTCCGGATAGACAAAGAAAGCTCGTCCGGCAAAAGCGTTGGTAAGGCGGGCATACTGCGCGAACCACGGACCAAGGACCTGTGGGAACGGCACCTGTCCGGCACCGGCAACGGGTTAGGTATCATCCCCATCAACGAGGACAACTCTTGTAAGTGGGGTTGTATTGATATCGACCAGTACCCCTTGGACCACACAGCGCTGATAGATAAGATACGGAAGCTCAAGCTTCCTTTAGTTGTCTGTAGGTCGAAGTCCGGTGGCGCTCACTGCTTCCTGTTTTCCAAGGATTGGGTAGACGCAAAAGATTTCCAGAAGGCGCTCAAGTGCATGGCGTCAGCTCTGGGTTATGGGGAAAGTGAGATCTTTCCTAAACAGGTTGTCCTGCACCTTGAACGGGGTGACGTGGGTAACTTCCTGAACCTGCCTTACTACAACGCAGAAGAAGGGCTTCGTTATGCTTTTCTGGACGACGGAACATCCGCGACACTGGAGGAGTTTTTCGATCTTCACAAAAAGTATACTCAGACAAAAGAGCAGATAACCAAGCTTCAGGTTGTAGATACCGGCGAAACAAAGGTCTTGGCCGACGGACCACCGTGCTTACAGGTCTTGTGTAAGAACAAGGTTAGCGAAGGTGGTCGCAACAACGGACTGTTCAACATCGGGGTGTATCTGCGTAAGGCTTTTCCAGACAGCTGGGAGGCCGAGATACTGAACTACAACATGCAGTACATTGACCCTCCCCTGCCCCTCGCAGAAGTCAATGCGGTGGCAAAGCAGGTCGAGCGTAAGGATTACGCATACAAGTGTAACGACGCGCCCATAAACTCTCATTGTAACAAGGAGTTATGCTTTACCCGTAAGTTCGGGGTAGGGACGGGCACACAAGGCGCATCCATTGCGAACTTGCGTAAGTACAACTCGACACCACCCGTCTGGTTTATGGACGTCAACGGTGAGCCGCTGGAGCTGGACACAGATGCCCTGCTTCACCAGCCTACCTTCCAGAAAGCCTGTATGGAGCAGCTAAACCACATGCCACGGTCAGTGGCAAAGGTGCAGTGGGAAGGTCGGATATCTACTCTCATGAATGAGATGAAGCAAAACGAAAGCAGCATCATCGAGGTGGCTCAGGACGCTAGTGTCAGCGGTCAGTTTTATGATTATCTGGAAGAGTTTTGCCGTCACCTACAGCAAGCTCAGGATAAGGAAGAGATCCTCCTGCGTAAGCCTTGGACTGACGAAGAGGCGGGTAAGACATATTTCCGTCTGAAAGACTTTGAGGGTTTCTTACGCAAGAACAAGTTCAGCGAGTACAAGACCCATAAAATAGCGCAGCGTTTACGTGATATTAATGGAGAAAGCACTGTTATAAGAATTAAATCACGGAGCGTTCGTGTCTGGGAAATACCCGCGTTCGACAGCTCTGACGTGTCCATCCGGACGCCACGGTTCGGGACGGAGGCCCCGTTCTAATGACCCCCGCGGACTACTTTCGTCGAAACAAAAAGATCTACGAAATGTATCTGAACCGCATGACTATGACAGCTATCGGGGCTCGCTTTCACATTAGTAGAGAGCGGGTCCGACAAATCATCCGGAGGTTGGAGAAAGATGTTTAGAATATTTGGGCCGCCCGGAACGGGTAAGACAACAACACTATTGAACATGGTGGATGACGCACTGGCATCGGGCATCGCCCCGAACCGGATTGCGTTTTTTGCTTTCACAAAGAAGGCTGCAAACGAAGCTAAAGAACGTGCGGCAGCGCGTTTTAATCTCGACCCCAAGAAAGATCTTGTATACTTCCGGACCCTGCACAGCATGGCTCTGGCCATGACGGACATTCAACCTACTCAGGTAATTCAGGACGCACACTATAAGGAACTAGGAGAGGCCATCGGCGTGAGGTTCGGCAACACCTCTTCGTACAATGCGGACAATGAAGTGGCTTCCGCAATAAGCTCCAGCGATCCAGTGCTAGGCCTGATTAACCTAGCCAAGCTAAGAAAGGTCGGGCTTCGAGAGCAGTACAATTCGAGCAGCCTGAACGTGGACTGGAACGTGGTTAGCTACATCGATGAGTGTCTTACTAAGTACAAGCAAAGCATGGGTCTCTACGATTTCACAGACATGCTACAAGTGTTTATAGACCAGTCCGACCAGTGCTGTCCGTCTTTCGAGCTGACCTTTCTGGATGAAGCTCAAGACCTTTGCCCCATGCAGTGGGATATCGCACACATTCTAGATAAGAACAGCAACCGCATGTATGCCGCGGGTGACGATGACCAAGCTATTTATCGATGGGCTGGTGCAGACGTGGACCACTTCATTAACCTAGAGGGCGGTTCGGAAACACTCAGTCAGTCCTATCGTGTTCCTAGTCGTGTTCACGAAGTGGCAGAGAACGTCGTAAAAAGAATTACAAAAAGATTTCCTAAACGATATGAACCGCGGGCAGAGACGGGGCAGGTGTCGCGCATAAACATGGTGTCCTCACTAGACATGTCCGACGGCTCGTGGCTTATATTATCGCAGGCTGCGTACCATCTCCAAGGCATCGCAAACGACCTTAAATCTTCCGGATACCTGTTCAGCCACCGAGGTAATAGATCAATTAGCGAAAAGATTAGCGACGCGGTAAACGGCTGGGAGCAGTTACGTAAAGGCATGACGATCTCGGGCGAGAACGCCAGAAAAGTCTATGCTTACATGTCGCTTAAGAACCGAGTTAAAAAAGGTTTTAAGAAGCTGCCGGCCTTAGCTGACGAAGATCAGGTAAGCTTGGAAGCGTTGCAAAAGGATCATGGTCTGGTCGCCACCATAGATATGATCTGGAGCGAAGCTCTGGATAAAATACCGGAGAGTGAACGGGCCTATATCACAGCTATGCTGCGACGAGGCGAAAAGTTCAACGGATTGCCCCGTATCTCAACATCCACGATCCACGGATCAAAGGGCGGCGAGGCCGACAACGTCGTACTGATCACGGACCTCAGCCCAGCGGCAGATGACGACATGCGTATCAATCCCGATGACATACACCGTGTGTTCTACGTCGGTGTTACCAGAACCAGAGACAAACTCTACATTGTCGAACCCGAAGATGTTACAAGGAGCTACTACATATGACGCGGGAAGAGATCCTAGATCAAGCATTGAACCTAATTACCGGTGACAGGGCGAAGCAATACGGCGACGCCAAGGATAATCATCTCGCAATTGCTACTGGCTGGAACCACATTATTCAAAAGGCTTATAAAACACACGGGACGCTGACGCCGGAACACGTAGCTTTAATGATGGACTGGTTGAAAACATGCCGCCTTCTGACAGACATTCAACACGTTGATTCATGGGTGGACAAGGCGGGTTATACCGCGCTCGGTGGCGAGATAGCTACAAAGGATTAATCATGGCAAAACTTCAGATGGCTATGTTCGCGCCAAAAAGCGAATGGGTTCCTCCCCTAGAACTACCGGACATTACATCCGCCGGTAAAATAGCTATAGATGTCGAGACCCGAGACCCAAATCTCAAGGCCCACGGGCCGGGCTGGCCTACTGGTGACGGAGAAGTCGTGGGCTATGCAATAGCTGTTGACGGGTGGTCTGGTTATATCCCTGTAGGACACCTTGGGGGTGGCAATCTCGATAAGCGGATCGTCAACCGATGGCTTAAAAAAGTGTTTGAGTGCCCTGCGGATAAGATCATGCACAACGCACAATATGATCTCGGCTGGATACGTCAGATGGGGTTTCAGGTTAACGGCAGGATCATCGACACGATGGTTGTGGCGTCTCTGCTGGATGAGAACAGGTTTTCTTTCAGCCTCAACGCACTAGCCTATGAGCACCTAAACAAGGTTAAATCAGAAAAAGGCCTGAACGAAGCCGCACGGGAGTTTGGCGTAGATCCAAAGGCCGAGATGTGGAAGATGCCGGCGATGTACGTCGGACCGTACGCTGAGGGTGACGCAGAGCTAACGCTGGAGCTGTGGAACTATCTCAGCGGACAGCTGCACAAACAAGATCTGTGGCCAATCGCCAACCTAGAGCTGGACCTGCTACCCTGCCTTGTGGATATGACCATGCGTGGCGTTCGAGTAGACACAGACCGCGTCGAACGGACCAAGGACTATCTACTCAAGAAAGAGAAAGAGGTCCTGAAGCAGATCAAGCACATTACCGGATCAAATGTCGAGATCTGGGCAGCACAGTCACTAGCCAAGGCTTTTGATAAGCAAGGCATCTATTATCCCAAAACAGATAAGGGATCGCCAAGCTTTACCAAATCCTTTCTGTCCGACAGCGAGGAGCCGCTAGCTAAACTGGTGGTGCAGGCTCGCAACCTGAACAAGACCAGCGGCACGTTCATCAATACAATCATGAAGCACTGCCACTCGGACGGGCGCATCCATAGCCATATCAATCAGATTAGATCTGATGACGGCGGAACAGTGTCGGGCCGCATCTCGATGAACAACCCTAACCTGCAACAGATCCCTGCCCGAGATCCAGAAATCGGGCCGATGATACGAAGCTTGTTTCTGCCAGAAGAGGGGGACCAGTGGGCGGCCATTGACTTCTCGCAGCAGGAACCACGGATCTTGGTCCACTATGCTTCAGTGTACGGTAAGTCTCGGGGCATACCTTTGAAAGGGGCTGATGAGTTTGTTGATGGGTATACCAACAATCCAGACATGGACTTCCACACAATGGTTGCGGAAATGGCCGGCATTGGTCGTAAGCAGGCTAAGACTATTAATCTTGGCATGATGTATGGCATGGGCGTAAACAAGCTTGCCGGTGAGCTGGGTATCGAGACCGACGAGGCGAAAGCGCTTATCAAACAGTACCATGAGCGCGTTCCGTTTGTGAAAGGTCTGATGACCGGCGTACAGAACAGGTTGAATGAAAGATCCAGCGAGGGCTCTCTGCGGTCCATATTGGGCCGTAAGTGCCGTTTTGATCTCTGGGAACCCGATACGTTCGCAATGAACAAAGCGCTGCCCTACAAGGAAGCTGTGGACGCCTACGGGCCAACTACGCGGCTAAAACGTGCTTACACATACAAAGCGCTGAACAGACTGATCCAAGCATCGGCTGCGGACATGACAAAGCAAGCTATGGTTAACTTGTACAAAGCAGGGCACCTGCCCTTGGTTCAGATACATGACGAAATTGCAATGTCAGTTAAAGGGCTTGACGAAGCAAAAAGTATCGCATACGTTATGGAAACTGCAGTTCCCCTCGAAGTCCCTAGTAAATGTGACATTGAAATCGGACCGAGCTGGGGTGAGGCGGTTTAGTTGTTTTTTCTCCAAGAGGGTTCCTCCCCCCTCGCACTTGGCCTCCGCTTCGGCGGAGGCCTTTTTTTATATAAAAAAGCTTGTGTTTGATATAAACTCTTATATAATCCCACATGCGGTAAGGAGATGTTTATGGATACCAACAAGTGGAAAAGCATCCTAGTTCCACGGGATGTTTATGAAGAGATACGAGAACTATCTCGTAAAGAGGGGAGGACCATAAGCGGTCAGCTCCGACTGGTTTTTGAGCAGTGGCAGGAACGTAAACGGAGCAATCCCCATGACTAAAAAGCCGAAGAAGCGCGGGCTAGACTACCTTATGTCTGACATGGGGGATCAGCAAGACGACTTCCTTCACGCAGCCGATTGTACGGAACAACTCATAAAAGAATTTGACCGACAAGGCATCGACAGGGGTAGCGCTTTGGGCGGCATTCTGACCGAAACAATATCACACATTATCTCAGGCAGTCCAAATCCGTCCGTGGCTCTAGGACTTATCGCGTCGTGCATAACAAGCGCTGCGGTGGCAACTGAATTAGACGATTTTAAAGTTCATTAAAAGGAGAAACCAATGTTGTTCTACATTCCAACCTTAATAATTATTTTCTACATAATTTTACCAAAAGAAATCAGAAGATGGTTCTATGCACCGCTTCTGTCACTGGCCATTCTCGCACCCATTGACTTGATAAGCTTTGTGTTTTTTGAGGAAAATGCTTTAGAAAGAGGCGTCACTTGGGGAGTTTGGCTGTTTTCTTCTGTCTTCCTACCCTTATCGTGGATGATCTTCCTTGCCGCTGCGGAATGGTTCGCGGACCGCGCAATAAAAGTTATCGAACCAAAGGGCTTGAAAGAGGAAAAATAATCGTGCATCGTTCGATGCATGGTCGAGATCTGTCAAACATGTGGCGGTACCGGAGAACTTTCGTGGGAGACGTACGATGCGCCTTCCTTGAAAAAAGACTTCGGTACCGTTTCTTTTTCCTCTGTAGATTGTCCCACCTGTAAAGGTACCGGCGAAGTCCTCGATGACATCGATCAGCTCATCGAAAAATATATCGACACGGATTACGATCCAGACGAATGAAGAGTGAAACCAACAAAAAACGCTTCTGCATCGGCTGCGAAACCTACCAGCCAATAAATTCCTTCCTCAAACGAAACTCACCACCAAAACGCAAAGGCCAGTATTACGGTCGATGCAAGCCCTGCCGACACGAACAATACAAAGTGAGATACGGCAGCCTAGAAACCTATTTTGGTAATAAGCTCGCCCGCATCAAACGACTTAACAAGATCGAAGTCAGCATCACCGTGGAAGACGTTCTCAGCCTGTGGCAGGTTCAGGGCGGTAAATGTGCCCTGACCGGCCGTATAATGACCATAGGGGCCGGATCAGGGTCCACGGGACACGAACCTAGCATCGACAGAATAGACAGCTCTGGTGGCTACTGTATGGGCAATGTCTGGCTGGTCACATCGGCCGTGAACTACGCCAAGCACAAGCTTTCAATGCAAGACTTTGTTAACTTGTGCGTAGATGTTCTGAATCACGGCAAAAAGAAAGCCCCGACATGACATCAGGGCTTTGCTCATTTGGATAATATCTCGTTCAGTTCCTCGGACCAGTCTCGGTCTGGGTACTTTTCTAGAAATTTACGCACACCATGAATAACCGTTGAATGATCCATGCCAAAAATCATGGCAATCTTTTTGTATGAATAGCCTCGCTCTCGAAGTAGGCACCAAACATGCCAGCGGGCTTCTACAAAGTTGCGTGTCCGACCGCCATTTAAAACATCTCGCTCGGACACAAGTCGCTTTTGGCATGTTTCCCTGACGATTTTACGTGCTAAGGAAGGCACCATTAAGCACTAACTCCGGAAACAAGCTCCTTCAGATTAAGATCTGGTAACAATTCAGTCAGCCGGACAGCTGTATTAAGTGAGGGTTTGTGCTGGCCGTTTTCAATGCCGCAAATGTGCGCCGGAGTACAGCCCAGAAGCTTTGCCAGCTGGACTTGTGTGTAATTAGAGGCCTTACGTGCTTCTCTTAAGTTCATTTTGATGTTCCTTACATTTTCCATTTTTAAAAACAGGGTTACCACAGGCAACCGATCTATCCCCTACCAAGAGGGTAGCGTGACAACGGCGAAACACTAATCGCCGCTGCCGTCGGTGTTTCATACGGATCTTCATCCGTACACAATGTCACCAAGCAAGGCGTATTGCATGAAAACATCCGCGTCGTTGGCGTCAAAGTCATGACGCGATGACAAACCGTTGCGGTTTATCTTCCATTGCACCCAGCGACCATACGCACGGTAAAAAGGTGTTCGTCCGTAAACCGTCTTCTCCTCACCAGATAAATCACCCTCCTGCTCCGAATATGTCAGGAAAAAATCAAAATCTCGGTTGAAGAGTTTTGGGTATTGATACGAAACGTCATCGCCCTTTTCATCTCGTATCTCTACAAGATCTAGCCAATGATTGGAGCCACCCTCTATCGCAGTGACAAACAAATCACGGATATGATCGACTTCAAGATCAAATGTTATCGTTATTTTATCTTCCATTTTACTACTCCACTACAATCGTGGGCCACGGCTCTATCGGATCATACATCAGATAGCCAATACCAAAGCCCAGCACAAAACTAACTAGGATCACGACCCACGGATCACGGTTTTTGTTTTTCACGAGGCCGGCAAAAAAGATGTGACGTCATAAAAAATAGCGTCCGGATACTTATCACCCAAACCCTTCAAGGTGGTTTGAACAGCGTCAACACCAAGCCCTTCAAAGTCTTCAAGCAGGTTGACTTCTGAAGTGTCCGGCAAACGCTCGGTCACCAGTATGTCATACGTTTTTAAATACGGTTCCCAAGACATCATATATGTCTCAACCTCAATACGTGGTTTCTGATCAATCAAAACGGGGGCTCCTTTTCTTCGGGGTCATTCTCAAATAAATCCTTCGCACGAGATCGAAGATGCTGGACATCACGCTTGCCGTAACTGTCCCACTCAATGTCGTCCGCGACGCGAAGTAAGTGGACAGCCCGCTCACGGCGGGTCTGCCAATCTTTAGGATTGTTCGTCACGGTCAATGAACTCCTCCACACGGACCACGGCTCCCGTGCCATGCTCCTTGTTTCTGATGTGATCGACTTCTTCTTCCGTCCGACGCAGATAGATAGATATCTCTTTATCCTTGTCCACACGCACGTTGTAATGTTTCATTCGTCATCTCCATGTTCCCAACGGATCTCGTCCTCACTCAGCGGGATAAAATCCCCATCGCCACAGCTGGGGCAGCAATACTCGTTACCCTTGTAGCCAGCATATGCCGATCTCTGGTCGCCAGAACCCATCCAGTCACAATCTAGGCACAACATCAGATCACCCTTGGTGTAGTTGATCCGCTGTGCGCGTTCCCATAGGCTTAAATTTTCCACCATTCGTCATCCTCCCCGAAATCAAAAAGCTTGGTGGTGCGATCTTGGATCACGTCGTATAGGCCTTTGAAGATCAATAGCGTCGCGAAGAAGTGCGGGATCGCAATTATGGTTAACAAAAAGTTAGTCATTAAATTACTCCTTTAAACTAGAGGAGGGGCGACCGAGGCCGCCCCTGTGGTGTGAGTTAGCAAGCAAGGACGCTTTCAACACAGCCTTTCAGCCTTGCTTTGGTGCAGTAGTCAGCATCTCCGATTTGGTCGGCTTCATCGTTTGGTGAGGTCACTTGGTAGACAGTCCAGAGCTGGATTGATGGATCGTAGTAATACCTCGCCCATTGGCCCTGACCGTTATGCTGATAATACGTTGTCATGTGTTTTTCTCCTTTCAATAAGTGATACTATCATATGAAGTGCTGCTTGTAAACCAGGAGAGGTGGGGCGACCGAGGCCGCCCCTGTAATGTTATCTAAGGTGCCACTTTAGCCACTCGTCAGATTGAAGCTCGGCGACGTGCCGAGCAACCAGATCTTCAACAGGCCGAGTCTGCACATTTGCTCGAAAACCAATAAAGGGCTGGATCTCTTTAATCGTCAACGCCGGCTGCAACCGGGCCGCTGACATGATAGTAGAGCGCAAGAAAAATTCCGCCAGAGACTGTTCTGTAATCTCGGCTTGGCCGAGGTGGTAGCACAGGCTGGCCATCTCATTTAACCGAGCTTCGCCAAGGGCTTCTACTTTACTCGCACACATAGCATCAGTGTTGTATGAAAACATTGTCTTTTCTCCTAATTGTCAAACAACTGTCGATCTCTGCCGACTCCTATACATTAGCATATAAGTGATGCTTATACTACCCCTATTTCGTCATAGCTGATATGCAAAAATGCATAACTAACCCTGTTTACAAGTCCCACTTAATATGCTAGCCTGTATAGGTCAGCAAAAAACTGGCAGTTGTTTGAAAATTAGGAGAAAAACACATGACGACTTATGAGTGGGACATCGAATTAGTTGACGAGCATGGGGACATCCTTGCTCATCACCATTCTGATAAATGTCCGGGTATTCCAGCCGATGACTATGACGATGAAGGTTTTATGCCGGCACTCGTTTTAGTCCGCGATAGGTGGGACGAAGGCGGGCTGACGGAGCGCTGGTGGGCTTACGTCGAGGACGGCAAACTTCCAGAGCGCTTTGCAGACGCCTACGGTAACGAGGGTCCGTCCGTGCCGAAGCGCTTCCATGCCGAGCTTCAGCAATCGCAAAATAGCTAACCACCAGCCAAGAGGCCCCTGCCCCGACCGGATCATCCGGCGGGGTTTCGGGGTGCCGACATAGGAGAGAAAAACCGCATGAAAATCTACACCCCAGAACAAGAAGAACTAATCCTAAAAATGGTCGCCGAAGGCAGATCAAATACTGAAATCGGTGCCAAACTAGGCGTCTCAAGAAACGCAATCGCAGGGAAACGCGGACGTATGGGACTGAACAACAGACAAGTCATCGTCGAAGAAGACCTAATCTATGCATCTGAAAGCCTAAAAGAACCGTGGAACCCAGCGCGTGACCCACGGCCCGCGATCCTCGAACTACTAAACGAAAGCCTAACATCATGAATTGCTGGCACTGCAAAAATCCGCTGACATGGGGCGGAGATATCGACCTAGAAGAAGAGTTTTACGAAAATTATTCAATAGAAACAAACCTCTCATGCTCGAATTGTGGGGCGTTCGTGCTGGTTTACCTGCCGCGGACCACGGACCACGGGTCCGAAGAGTGAGCACTTTCTTTTTGGCCCTATATATAGAAATAGAAATTAAAAAAAAATATTTTTTGTCAAACTACCTGTAATCGGTGTAACCGTGTAACAATAGGCCTAAAACCCTTATACGACGGGGGTTTTGGCCGCTACGCCGTTGTTACACTAGGCAATCAGAGGTGTGAACAGATAGATAAATCGCGTTTTTGCCTTAAGGGGCCTGAAATTTTATTTTATTTTTTTTTAAATTTTGAATTTACTATATAGGGCAGGATGGTAAAAAGAACCTACTCAATATAATTAACTAGGTTTTGTTTGATGACTGATACACCTAAAAAACGGGGCCGCCCAAAGGTTCAAAAAGACAGCACTTTGACCCGCCGGCAGGAATTGTTTGTGAAAGAGCTGGTTTCGAAAGATGGTCAAATTACCATGCGCGAAGCGGCAATCAATGCGGGCTATCCGGCAAGCAGCGCACATACTCGGGCTTACGAGCTGACTAATCCTAAAATATCGCCTCACGTTGTCTCGGCAATTAGGGCTTATCGTGAAGAACTAGATGAAAAGTATGGGTTAAATTATCAACGCCACCTACGAGATCTTCAGATCATTCGTGATGCTGCTTTAGAAAACGGTGCTTTCTCGGCGGCGGTCCAAGCAGAATACCGACGGGGTCAGGCACAAGGTGACATCTATGTCTCCAAATCTGAGATCCGAACGGGGTCTATCGACAGCATGTCGAAGGAAGATGTGCTGAAAGCGCTAAATGAGGTTAGGTCCAGCTATGAGCCGATCACAATCGACGCGACGTTTACCGACGATTCGCAAAAAAACACTTCCGGAAACCGTACAAAAGCGCGAAGCCGACTTTTATCGACAGATGAAGGATGGGATAACGAAGCTCCCGCGGAAGGTAATCCTGACTCGAATTGAAACTTGGGCCTCGGCAGGGGTTCCGGATTTAATGATCTGTGATGAAGATGGTCACTTTCATTTTATCGAGTTGAAAAACACGAGCACGAACGCGGTTGAGCTACGGCCTCATCAAGTCGCTTGGGCGTGTCGCCACGGACACGCCAGCTCGTGGATACTCGTTCGTAAACAAACATCGCCGAAGGCCGATCAAGAACTGTATCTGTTTCAGGGTCACCATGCGGTCGAGCTACGTATGGAAGGCCTTCAGGCGGTCGAGCCTGTTTGTCACCAAGTAAAAAAATTTGATTGGTCCGAAGTTTTGGACTTGATCACTCGCAGATAATCGCATACGTTGAAAACCTCATCCCTAGCGAAGGAGGTTTTCAAAATGGGTTTGGATATGTACTTAAAGGGCCGTAAGTGGGTTGATACTTATGCACATCAGCGGACCAAGGTTGACGGATTTACAGTCACCAACGTTCAATTAGAAATCGGTTATTGGCGTAAGCATCCCGATTTGCATGGTTATATTATTAAGCATTTCGCTGGCGGTTTTGACGACTGCCGGCCAATCGAGCTGAGATCGTCAGAACTACGACAGATTGCAACAGCTATTCGATCCGGCGAGCTGCCGAAAACGGATGGCCCTTTTTTCGGCAACAGCGAAGATTACCGATCTAGTATAGATTATGACGCGACCGTTTTCGAACGTGCCGCGGATTGGATTGATAGCGCCCCATTATACGATCATATCGTCGAATATGAGGGCAACTGGTAGTGTTTTTTATCATACAAAAGATTGTAGAGTTATGTATCGGACCGGAACAAGCCGAATTTAACCGCCGACAGGCTCAAAAAAACAGGCAAATTGCGAAAAACTTAAAGAGGGTAAATACCAAAAATGTCAGAAGATAAAATGGATTACACGGAGGCCTTGGAAGTTTTGGCTCAGTTAGTGCGCGATCACGGAACAGGCAAGCATGACAACGCTATTCGGTTAATTGCACAAAATACGATTCGGCTTGAGGCGAAGGCGGCTATTTTGACAAGTCAACTTAACCGCCGACGTGAACAGTTGAGATCCTTTGCCAGTTGACACGATAAAGTGATACTATATAAATAGAGCCGGCGACAAGATCGCCGGTTTTTTTATGGAGACGAAAGCAATGAGCCCAGCTTTAGAAAGCAACCCAAAAATGTCCACACATCTTCGCGGACATTTTCGTGTAGCGGATCTCCGCGGAGCGGATCTTAGCGGAGCGGATTTTAGCGGATCATATCTTCGCGGAGCATATCTTAGCGGAGCTGATCTTAGCGGAGCGGATTTTAGAAGAGCATATTTTCGTGGAGCTGATCTTCGTGGAGCTGATCTTCGTGGAGCTGATCTTCGTGGCGCGAGTCTTTGCGGAGCGGATCTGCAAAAATCAGATCTTCGTGGCGCGGATCTCAGCGGAGCTGATCTTTCAACGTCAAATCTTCGCGGAGCTGATCTTCGTGGTGCAAATATTTTTACAGCGGACTTCAGCCGAGCTGTTATTTATAATGCAGCGTTTACCAATCTGATCGTAAAACAAGGCCCGATTCGATCCGATGGCTGTCAGTATATTTTGTATACCTCGGCTTTGGGCGGCTGCGTCATTAAAACCGGTCGAGAAACGTGGTGGTCTTGCGAGGAAGCCGACGCTTTCGAAAAGGCCCGACACCATTCTCGGATTAATGCCAAAAAATATGCAGCTGAAGCTTTGCGAATTATCGATTTTTTAAAAAGTGAATTTGAGCTTATATGGCCAGACTATTTCTATGCTTGACACAATAAAGCAGCACTATACCTTAGAAACCGGCGACAAGATCGCCGGTTTTTTTTGGAGAAAAAAATGACAGCTGAAACGCAAATATTCTTAACCCAAAAGTCCCGCATTGAAGCCTTGCGAGCGCGAGCCGGCATTGTTTCATTGCTGGCCCGGCCCGAAGCAAACCCTAAACTAGCGAAGGGTCGCAAGCTCGGCGTCATGTCAGCGCCTTTGCACCTAGCACCGGCCGACTTGTCAGGTTACGAAGTATGCGCCAAGCGCACTGAAGGATGCTCAGAGGCTTGCGTTCACTTTGCCGGCAATCCGGCCCATATGTCCGGCAAGACACGCGCAAGGATTGCACGGACTAAACTATATTTTGAAGATCGGGCTTTCTTCATGTCTGCTTTGATCGACGAAATCGCGGCGCTGGAAAGAAAGGCACAACGCGCCGGCATGGTCTGCGGGGTTCGCCTTAACGCCACGTCGGACATCCCGTTTGAACGCGTCAAGATAAAGCATCTCGGCGAGACTTATTCAAACATTATGCAGCTCTTTCCAAAAGTTCAGTTTTACGATTACACCAAACGCCCGAACCGTCGCAACCTGCCGCCCAACTATCACCTTACGTTCAGTTTAGCCGAGGATAATGACGCCGACGCTCTGCAAGCGCTTAAAAACTCTATCAATGTCGCGGCTGTCTTCCGCACGAAGCGCGGACATGCGCTGCCAAAAGTGTTTTTGGATCGCCCCGTAATCGACGGCGACTTGCACGATTACCGGCCCTTTGATGCATCCGGCGTTATCGTTGGACTGCGCGCTAAAGGCCGAGCCTTGCACGATCGATCGGGCTTCGTTCGGGCCGCTTGACATAATAAAGCGATACTGTATCTTACAAGCCGGCGACACGATCGCCGGTTTTTTTTGGAGATTATAAAACATGACCGTTGAAACAAAAAAATTGTGCAACTTTGATCTTAAGATTATGTTGGTAGAAGGCTCGACTCAAGTAGAAATCACTGGCGACGACGGGGTGTGGGGCACATGGTCGAGCGTTGTTTTATGCGGACACTTATATAATGGCGACGATCAAGCGGTCGGCTGTTCGGATCATTTCCGACAAAGTGTTGAGGAGGCGGTCGAGGACTTTGAAAGCCGCCATAGCTTGACATAATAAAGCAGCACTATAGCTTATAAGCCGGCGACACGATCGCCGGTTTTTTTGGAGGTTAAAAAATGACGAGTATTAGCAATCCCGACGACATCAAACGTTTTCGACAGCTGACTTTGCTTAAGGGGTTAAAACTCGAACTGGCCGGCCTGAAACTAGGCCGAGGACCAAGTTGCTATTCGAGAATAAAGCGAGAGTTTGGACTTAGAGGTAATAGGCAAAGCGTCTATAACCAGTTTTCTAAAATGATTCAGACCCGTTGACATAATAAAGCGATACTATACCTTAACAGCCGGCGACCCGATCGCCGGTTTTTTTTTGGAGGTTAAAAAATGACGAAGACCAAGACCAAGTACAAGAACAACGCCCGCGTCCGTGAACTGGCCCGATCGGCCGCGTTCAAGCTTCAGTTCATGTCAACGATGCTGCGTTCGGATCGCGTCGAAATGGCCGAAAAGGCCTATCTTGAGGTGCTGGACCTGTTGCGCCAAATCGAGACCGACTAGCTCTTAGCCTAAACCAAAACCCGAAGCCGGCGACCACATCGCCGGCTTTTTTTTGTGCGCGGTTTTTGACAGTGAAACATGCGCCGCGCGCCCTGCCGCGCAAGCCCTAAAACTTACCGCGCTAGGCGCGGTTCCTGATCCGTGGTCCGTGGTCCGCGGTTCTGGGTGCGCGGTTCCTGATGCGCCTTCCCCGGGAATTGGTT
>Ga0213865_10000548_pt1 | contig 25457 bp, 49 predicted proteins | sample PICome_6_FD_160100 | JGI IMG/M metagenome (GOLD analysis project Ga0213865, IMG submission 160100) | Coastal seawater microbial communities near Pivers Island, North Carolina, United States - PICO282 | ecosystem: Environmental > Aquatic > Marine > Coastal | place: USA: North Carolina...
CGAGAATGCCCCTAGAAGCTCGTAAAATAAATTCTTTGATATAACTATCGCCTAAATAACGAACGTTTTGTGAGGGTATCATTAAATGCCTAATTCTGATTTTATACAAAAAACCCCTCAAAAAGAGGGGCTTTTCGTTGGTTTTAGTGTATTTTTAGTTTTTTAATAACCAATAACCATAGACTCCTACCTTTCCATCCCATGAACAATCATAGGTATCACGCAATACACCATTAATAAAAGCAGTGTAATGCCTTTTTTTAGATACCACCAATCTTCCATTAGGTAATTCATCGGAATTTAAGTGAGCTTTAAACCCTTGACCTATTCCAGATGTAGAAACCCATACAAATCCGAGCTCTGCCATGTAATCTTTAAACCATTTTCTTTTTACGTATATGCCGTTACGTGCTGAACGTGGTTGTTTAGATGTACGTTTACTTTTTCTTTGATTCGCCATACCATCGGATAATCTATCATAAACCTCTTTATAAGGCTTTTGTGTAGCAATAGCAATAGCACGACATACGCAATCACCAGCAAACCCTTTATACCCAGCCTCTTCTCTTCCTCCATCATCAAAGACCCATGATAGCTCTGTTGATTCTGAAAGAACGACTGAAGTACTTCCTGATACATAGGTAGCTCTTTTTCCTGGATATTGAACCATAGCACCCATATTGCTTAATTTAATTAAAGTACCAGTTTTACCACTTGATAGTTTGAAGGTAGAACCGATAGGTAGTGAGTTTATCTTTACAGTTTTAATCATAAATAACTCCTTGTTTAGTGTGAATATAACATTTAAGATTACAAATCTCTAAAACCAATGTCAAGAAATTTCTTTAAGTGCTGATATTGTTAGACTTAATCGGAGTAGAGCTCGTTTAAACGGTCTCTATACTTTTGTTTGGCGTGCTCTGGACTATCCATTATTGATGCACTATCACCATGATAACCCACATCAAACTTACAAGTTGTACCATATCTGTTTTTGGCTATAATTATCTGTTGCCCAAACTCACCATGTTCAGCTTGCTCGTATTCATATACATAAGGGTAATAGTTAAAGATTACAATTTCTGCGTCTTGCTCTAGATTACCAGACTCAGCTAGGTCGCTGAGCCTTGGAATCTTATCTACACGATGCTCTATGTTACGATTTAGTTGAGAGACTAATATAACAGAACAATCAAGTTCTTTCGCAAGCCACTTATATCTTCTAGTCACTTCGGCGATACGATGTCTTACATCTCTATTATCACGCTGTGAAAATTCAATAAAACCTATGTGGTCATCAATGATTACATCAGGTCTTATCTTTTTGGCTTCTTGAATGCCTTCATCTAGACCTCTTAAATTATCAAATAAATGAAGCGATTTGTAATACTTTTTAATAAATTCTAAACCTTTTTCTATTTCTTCTCTATGGTTAGAAGCATTGTTACGCATTTGTTTATTAGGTACAGAGGTATGCATTGCAAGAAACTTTTTAACAATCTCTACTCTAGGCATCTCCCTACTTATAAACATCACCTTCTTGCCATCAAGTATCATGTTCTTAGTAATATTTAAAGCTAAGGTACTCTTACCATTACCAGGTCTACCAGCAATAATAGATATTTCTCCTTTGGTCATACCAACGATAGCTTTATCTACTAAAGAGATACCAGTCTGAACTAAATTCTTTTTTGCAAAGATAGACTCTATCAAGTCTTCATCAATACCTTCCATTGATTGATGGTCCATTTTCAGCATACTATTAAACTTCTCTGATATTTTACCAAGGTAGTCAATATCTGATGCTACATCTTTATAGGATGTATCTTTTTCTATTCTATCTTTAAAACCTACAATACGCTTCCAAAGCTGTCTTCTTATAAAAAGATTATAGATTGTAATACAATGTGTTTTATGAGTTGCATCTGTAATAACCTCCTCTATCAAACCAGAAACATAATAAGCAAGCTTATGACCTTTCTCTCCTAAAAAGTTTGATACTGTTGCTATGTCTATATCTTTATTAGATTCATGAAGATAATACATAGCTCCCCAAATATGTTGATGGTCTTCCATATAAAATACTTTCGTGGTGTTTACATAGTTTAACGCTTGTTGCATTAATTCAGGTTTTTTAAGTATACATCCCAATACTTGTTTTTCAGATACGCCACTATACATCTTTGACACATCTATATTTTTGTCAAAATAATCCATCTAATCCTCCTTTAGGTCTGGTGGTAAGTTATCTAATCTCTTACGCTCTATAATTAATTTGTTCTCATACTTCTTATTCTCATTCCTTAATATACCTATAAAATAATATACATCATAACCTTTTCCAGCTAAGTCTTTGCGTTCCCAAATAGTAATACAATGTTTGATTACTTCGTCGTCAATGTCTTGACAAGCTTTGAGTAAAGTATAGGTAGTTAAGTCATCTAGCGACGATATGAAGAGCTCGTTTAAACGCTCTAACGTATCATCACCTACATTTTTTTGAAGCCTTGCTATCATCTTTGGATAGTTTTTCAAGGCATTTGACCAGCCACAAGCTGGACATCTCATTTACGCTCCTTACAAGGAAGCTCTTCAGGGCATGGTTGCTTGTCCATAGGAACACGCTTACCCAAGAACTCCCTCATAGGAACTTTACCTTTTGGCAACGTATAGTACCTCCAAGGTCTTTCGCATCGTGGACAACGATAAGGCTGGAACTTTGACTTATTGCTGTAAGACACTTCATTCTTCTTACGCTTCTCTGATTCAATGTATTCATCATCAAACCACTCATCATCAAAGTAATTTCTAAGAGTTTCTTTAGAGTATAAAGACTCATAGAGATAAAGCCAGACTTTTTCTGCGAACTTTTTAATCATCACAAACTTCACAATTAGGATTTACCTTTGAAAGTTGCATTGATTCTTGTTTTTCTTTTTTCTCTTTATTTCTTTCAGTTGCCTCTATTATCTTTTTTGCAATAGTCATAATAGATTCAATCTCTTTCTTATCAAGCTCAATCATTGTGTAGCTACCTCTTCATAGCTGTATTCTGCTACCACTTTGCCTTGAGGTGTTGATATATGTTTAGTCTTAATTGGATGACCCTCGTTTCTTAAATCCCATATTCTGGCACTTAAACGAAAGCATCCAAAACTTTCAAGAGCTGACAATGGCGTAATACGTTCACCATTTTTTAAGGCTACTAAAATCATATCATTCTGTGTTTGATTCATCTTCTGTTTTCTCCTTATCACCATCTAGTTCTGTAAGAACATTATTAATGTAGTTGTTAGCCAAAAACCTTTTTTCATTAAGCTGTTGCTCTAACATCTGTGTTTCTTGAGCTATTTGATTAGCTCTGACGTAAGCCATTTGTGCATCATTACTTAAGTCGCTCAAGTAGAATTTAATATCTTCTCCATCACGATTAATAACTTGCTCACGTTCTTGTGGCTGTGATACAGCCTCTGCTTCTTGTTTTACCAAGTCTAATTCACTCATTTTACCCATATTACTCCTCCTTATTTAAGTCGTTAAAGTTTGCTCCATCATAACACTTAGAGCATATTCCAGTTTCTTCTTCTTCTATGAATGAGTTTCCAAAGGGAGGAGATGTACAGCAAGAACTTTGCCAATCCCTCTCTTCACAAACTTCACATTCATTGACAGAGATAGCTGGACTATCTCCATCTTTTTTGTTTCCACAATAAGAACATTGAATTTCAGGAACATATATTCCGTACTTATCACTTTTTTCTTGTTGTACAAATTCTAAATACCTCATTACTTATCCTTAAATTCTTTTATCATTGCAATTAAACTTAAGTAATAATCCTGAGACATGATAGCTAAATTTTCACCTCTGTCTTCTCCAACAAACTGAACATGAATTTCTTTTGTTGGCTTTAGATGCTTAGCTAACACTTTTCTTTTTTTACATTGAACATAGATGTTGTCTTCAATAACCATGTCTACCTCTTGAGCTAGACCTCTTGACCTTCCATCACTTCCCCATGTTCTTTCTGCTTTTAAATCAAAACCTTGAGCTTTTTCTACACATTTTCTTTCGTAATATGTTCCTCTTAATTTATTCTTCGCTGGCATTTCTTCTATCTCCTTTCCAGTATTGCATAATCCAATTTTTATTTTTTTTCTGATGTCTTAAATCCATACCAGCAAATATCCACCAAGCTCCATGCTTATCAGCGAACTCCTTTGCTGTCTCTTCTCTCCACTTATCATCTTGCACTACTAAACTTTTTCTTTTAATCATGTGCTTTGGAATCTTTTCTTCTTTTCTTTTTTGCCAAGCTAATTCTCTTTTATTTAAACTCATTATATCCACCAATCTGTTATATCGTTTTCATCTTCAGAACGCCTAAATATTTCGTTCTCTTTTTCTTCTTTTTCTATATGGTCTTTAAGCCATATATACCCTCTGTAAACTCCGTATAGTGATAATACTGCTAACACCCAATCAATCATGTTTATCTCCTTTGTAAGATGCGTGGGAATCTGCGATGAGATGTAGTAGATGAGTAAGAGGTATAAGACCCCCACGCTTTGTTAAATTAAAATGGCAGTTCGTCATCCTCCATCAACGCATCCTTACCTCTTGATACTGCCTTAAACACCATCTTAACTCTTGGTGTTTTCATGTCATTTCCTTCTCTTCCTACCCACTCTTCAATGACTACCTCTACATTGAATAGAAAGCGTTTAAACGCCTCCACATCTAGCTCTGGTAAAATCATCTTGTCATCTTTCTTTTGTACCATGTCCATCATATCACAAAGAGCATAGTATCCAGAATTACTTCCCATGTCAGCTTGTAGGTTTGGGTATTTAGCTGGGTCAGGTTTTTTAAACCTAAAAATCCCTTTATGTTTTACATCCTTACCTTCAATGTTAAACACTGGCTCGTAAATGTCTGCTAAAAACTTTCCACTAACTACTATATCTTTTTTGATATTTAAGTCCTTAACCTCTACATTATCATACTTACCAGCCTGTACAGAGCTACCACCACCTTGTGATTTTGGCTCATACCAAGCGTCTTCTCCAAATATGTTATTCAAGTCGTTATTATCCATTCTTTACCTCCTTCTTAGGTTTTTTCTTCAGCTGTTGTACATAGCCTTCAAAGTTATTTGTATTTAGTTTTTTATTTCTTACTGCTACTTCAATGCTTTCTATGAAAGCTTTATCTTTACCTTCTAACAATGTCATCAAGTAATCATTTTGTTCTTTAGAAATTGCTTGAGGTTTATCATCTTCAGGTAAATCTTCGCCTCTGTAAATATAAAGACCAAGACCAAACAATGCAAAACATTTTACCAAACATCTTTTTATAGAGTTGTTAATCTGTGTTGCTGTTGGTTCTTTGATAGCTTTATTATAGTTATCCATTACAGCGTGAACTTCTGTTCTTGTTATACCTTCAATAGTTACAGATACTTTAACAAAACATCCACTATCTGTTCTCATATATGGCTGTGTTGCATATATCATAGGGTCATTTGATACAGGCTGATGATACTCATGAGTTTCCCAAGTAGCATCTGGGTATACAGATAGAACATATTGCACTGCATCACTCCAAGATAGATAATCGTAATTACCTTTCTTTTCTTTAAACTCATTTACATTTATTTTATTAAGTGTTTCAAACACTGATAGTTTTTTCGTTGGCATTGTATTCCTCCTTATGTATTTCTATAAATTTATCTATGCTAACCCAGCTATCTGAGTTACCCTCGTGTATCATTGCTATACCAGCTATGTCTGGTCTCATCGTAAAGTCTCCGTAGTTTTTACTATTCGCCCAATCCATTAACATAAGGGCATAGTCCTCTGACCTCACAATACTTTTCACATTTTTTTCCGTTCCAAGTTTCTTTTTCATCGCACCTCCTAGGTATCGTGTTATCATCTAGATGTTTTAAAAGAACATCTCTCTTGCTCGTAAAGTACGAAACAATTTCTTCATTGTCAACAATAGGAATATTAACAAAATAAATATTTTTATCTACTCCTCTGGAAACAGCTGAGTGCGTTCCAGCATCTCTGATATTCATTTGTAGTTTCATTGCCTTAACTTTATGACCTTTCTTCTCTAATAAATATCTATACATATTGACTTGATATAGCCAATCTCCAAAGTCTGCTTTGCTCTCATCCCTATGAAATACTTTAACCTGTTTAAACGCTCCCTTGTTTCCCCAAGCTCCAGACTTTTTATACCTTGCTCCTGATGGGTCTGGCATCATGACGTGTGTCATTCCTAAAACTTTTGATGCCTTAAAACTACCTGTGTTTTTATAATCAATAAGCGTTTCCGTATCTTTGTCATAGAAATCTAAGATACCAGTAATATCTAATCCTTCAAGTTTTTCTTCTTGTATCGCATTATCATCAAGCTCTTGACTTTCTAAATGTAAGTGATGAATAGTTCCCATGACTGCAAACGCCATGTCCTGTGGGTCTATATAATAATCATTAGTTCTTTTAAGGTAAGCCTCACACGTTCCAGACAATAGTTCTGTTGTGCTTGGTGGTCTGTCATTAGGTCTCTGGTCTGACATCATCTTTAATGTGGCAACACTCATACAACGCTCTGACATACGACATTTTTTTAGACATCGTTTAAACGTAGTTTGTTCTCCATCTGGACAAATAAAACCTATTGCTCCCATGTAACCTCCTTAATTTATTATGGTGCTTGCAATCAGTACTAGCAATTTATAGTTTGTTAGTTTATACGTATTGTTATTCAGGCAATAATACAAACACCACAATTTTAGATAGGCGTATTACACTTCTCTGTCCGATTAATGTCCTAAGACAAATTCAACCTCTATTGGTGATAACCTTAGACCAATTAGGTAATCTATGACGACATCAAGCTATCTCAAGGAATTTAAAGAGCCGTATTAAACAGCTCACACCTTATCATACGCCTATACCAATTTTCAAACTTTACTGGAGTAGATGAGTAGCCAACCCTTAAACTTTTGAAAACTTATAAATGCATTAACCAAAGGGTAGACAGGATTGGTTACCTGCGACACTCCTTATAAATGCCATTAAATGTTTTCTGTTAATATCTACTCCAGAAATAAAACTTAACTATAAAAAACAAAAGAGGCAAGAAATAAATCTCGCCTCTTTCCACACACTAAGGAGTTCCATTATGAAAACATAATAGAAGTTATCATGATTGATAACACTTTAGTTTAACACCTTTATAAGTAGGTGTCAATTGAATTATAAATTATTATTTAGATTGACCAGTTTATGACCTTTGCCTTTATCAAACTCAATGTCATAGTCTTGCATTAGTCTCACTATCGCATCTTTTTCGTTCTTAGCTACGTAGTGATAAGTAGATGCGTTCTTACTTTTAGGAATAAAGAACACAAAGCTTGCAAGCTCTCCACTATCAATCTTCTTGTAGGTTTCAATATCTAGCATCTGTAAATCCTCATATTGTTATATTTATAGTCTCTCATTACAATATAGCTTTAAATATAGGTTAAAGTCTACTATTATTTTCATGTCGTTTAAACGCTCTTAGCATTATATATTTTCTGTATTTCTAACAGCTCTTTTGCAAACTCTTTTAAAGTAAATGGTATATCAATAGATACTTTTTTCAATCCTCTTTCGTCTGTTTCTATAACATAGAACAGCTCTTGCTTTACAATAGGTATTGCATTACTATCTAAATGGTCTTGTATTTTTTTCATTTTCTTTTCCTCCTTATTGATGATTGCATATTAAAATACATAAACTCAAATCCAAGCTTATCTAACTTGTCAATAAGTTTACTTATTTTTTCTTGTAATAAAAACGCCTCGTCTGATTTACTCATTATTCATCCTCCACTTTTAATCTTTTTCTTAATATGTCATCTATTAAATAATACAAATGCCTACCCAGCCTAGTATTTTCTGTGCCTTCTTGATGTTCTGATTTAACAACACAATCTTTTTCAATGCCAAGCATCTTGATAATTTCAAAATACAAATCATCTGCTGTTTCATAAATTGTATCAGAATCTACAAAATTTATTATTTCTTTACTCATTTCTTAGTCCTTTCATTTCATCCCATGTTTGTATATATGAACAATAGCTACACGCTTTCTTACTTCGTTTAAACGCTATCTTACTCATCTCATTAATTTTATCTATCAGAGCTATTGCTAACTCTTTACGACCTCTGATGATGTCGCCTGTATCATCGCTCATTAACTCTATCTCAGTCTCTGGTACAAGCTCTTTATCTAGATAGTCTCTAATCTGTTCTATAATCTGTTTATCTGTCATTTCCACACTCCTGTATGTTTCTTATTTTTATCTTCAAAGAGCTGTCTTATAGCTCCCATCTTCACATCAAATTGTTCTACCATATCATCATCAGATAATAGATAGTTACCCTCATCATCTATGTAATAGTGAACATTTAGTGTTATTTCAAATGGTACGCCTTTAGTGTCTTTTTTCTTTTTCATATCAAACTCCTTTTTAGTGTTCTGCTAGCTTTGCTAGCTCTTTGTTAGTTTAACTAGTATGTTAGCGACTTGTCAAGCTTTTTCTTGTTCTTCTTCACAATCTTGACATAGAAAAAAGTCATCTATGTCTAAAATCGTTGGGCATTCTTCACAAGTTTTTGTTTCTTCATTATCAATTTCTATCATAATTCCTCCTTTGTTATGTTGTGTAAAAATGTTGGTGGTACAAATACTTCTTGTTCCTGTTCCCAATAAACCAGAAAGTCAAGAGCGTTTAAACGACCTGTGTAAATTACTGGCTGTTTATCTTTCTTGACCTTTGCGAACCTAGTTGCAAACCAATGGGCTCTGTTCTTATCCAGTGTCCAGCTAAAGCCCTGTTCATATTCTCCAAGAGTACCTCTGTATAAGACTATCTCATCGTTATCTTCTAGTAACTCTTCGTATATCTGATACTCATTTGTATCCATAGTAAATCCTATTTCATCATAGTAGTAAGTCAGTATGTCCTGTAAATCTTTGTTCGTCATCATCGTGTGAACATTATCAATGGCTGTATACTCTTCTCTAAAATGTTGCCAAAACTTTGATGGGGCTATCTTTTCCTTAGCTAGGTCTTGAACCATCATAGCTATGCCACCCTGTTGGTAGTAGTTATTTATTATGTCTTCCATGTACCCTCCGTGTGTGTTAGTGAGTTGCTTGACATTAGCTAATCCTAAAACCAATGTCAAGCTATTTGTTTGACCTCGTTTAAACGATGCCTACAACCATATTGAACATTGATTACTTTGTAGCTTAAAGATTTTTCTCCAAGCTCTAATCATCAAGTTTCCTACAATCGTTATTACACTTATCCAAGTAAAAAATACTAAGATGCTTTCCAGAAAAACATGACCAGCATTCGTTAAATATGTGTAGTCGTGATGGCTTAATAACAGCACTAAAATTACACATACTATTTGAGAGTAAATAAATATATTCATACATACTCTGTTTGCCATTGTTAATGATTTACTTAAATCGTTTCTAAATTCCATTGAGCTTTTGCTCATACCTGTTTTATTATTCATATTGCCTCCTTTTTTAAGCACTCATATATCCACTTCTAGACCAGTTCCAATGTTCTCTATCTTGAACAACGTCTAGGTAGTGCGTTTGAAAATCTTTTGCTTTACTATTGACATAGTAACTAGCGTCATATCTACGACCTCTGCTTTTTTTACGTTCTTCTTCATACGCTTGATAGCTGTCAATTAAGTTGCTCAACATACCAGCAAATCTTGACTGCTCATCATAAGAGCCCTGTACTAATACATTTATGCAAACCTGTCTTGCTCTTCTGAATTTTTTCTTGATAGACACTGGGTCGTTTAAACGTGTCTTGTACATCTCTGACATTTTTACCCAGAACTCTTGTTTAATATCTTTATCTGTTTTCCATTTCAAGTTGTCTACTTTATGAATCGCTCTTTCCTGTTGCTTGTTTTGAGCTGTCATATATGGCATATCATCTGCTAAAGATAGATGCAAATATTTAACTACTAATCCGTCTTCATTGATTGCTCTTCTAAGACCTACAATGCTTTGTAGTCCTTTAATGTTACTACCAAAAGTATAGCTAGTATAAGAGTAAGAATTTCTTTCACATATACTAGCTGATGCATCTCTACCTCCGTGTGCTCCTTTATGTCTAAGCCACTCATCTCTATACCAAAGTGGTTTTCCGTCTTTCAAGACTAATATAACCTCATCTTTGCTAATTTTTATAGTATCAAACCATCTCTGGCTACGACCTTGTGGCTGTCTCCACTCTGCATCTTCTTGAGCAATAACAAACACGATGCCCTCTTTTGATATGGTGTCGTTTAAACGTAGTTGATTGTCTTCTAATTTGTTCCAATCTACTCCTAGTTTTGCTCCAAGATTTTTGAACCTCTTTAACTGCTGTCTAGAGTTCCAGTAATTCATTTCTAAGTTATTAATAATTTTATTCATAATACCTCCTAGTTTGTGTGTTAGTTAAGACTAATTAATTCTAAAACAAAAGTCAAGACTTTTCTTTGACCTCGTTTAAACGTCTTCCAGCAAATCAATATACGCTTTGCCTCCAGTGTCTATATTTCTGCTTACAAAATGTTCATCTATTACTTCTTTATATTCATCCCATTTAGAACTTCTATGTGGGTATTTAAATTCAAACGCTCTGATAAATTCAAGACCATACGTTCCACCTTCATCTTTGTTTTCCTCCCATTGATGATATTCAGTGTTGTTCTCTGCTAATTTCTGTGCCTCTTCTTTTGAAGATGCTATGACATCTTGAAAATAGCTTTTTACTTTTTTCTCTTCTGCGTATACTCTATATATTTTTTTCTCTATCATAATATTCTCCTTTGTTTAGTCTGTTTAAACGCTGTCTTACAACAGCTTAGTGCCTTCTCCAAATTTATCTTCTACTAACTCATTAATGTTTTTGACTAAATCTCTGTCAAATATGTAGCTGTAATATCTGCTATTCTCATTATCATTTTGTAGTCTTTTTCTGGCATCTTTAATAGTGTTGTAGTCTCTGAAAAATAGGTCAGCCTCATCCATCAATTTTATTGTGCTACCTATAACATCGCTCATACTATCAAACTCTCCTCCATTGGCGTAAAAACCAACAACATAGTATCCAGCCATGTCTTTTTCAAATCCATTTTTTTTGTCGTGAGCCCATTGCCAGCTATCATCTTTTTCTGTCAAGTGAAATCCAGCTGTTAGCTCTCTGTCATAAAAAGGTATCTGTTTAACTTTGTTTTCTTCTCCAGAATAACTATCATAATTTACTAGGTCGTGGCTGTATGTAAATAAATGCTGATTAGCCCAAGGGTGTTCTGGTGGTAAAGCCACATAACCACAGCCCCAGCCTCTCTCTGATTCATTTTTTCTAATTATCCAATAGTAAGTTGTACCATCTGCTTTTGTTTCTTGTATCCATCTTTCTTTCATATTGTCCTCCTTTGTGTGTTTTCTAATCTTACAAATTTTTATTGGGGGCTACAAGCTAATTCTTCATCATCAGGACAGCCTGTTTAAACGCCCCCAAATCTACTACTCGTTTTTAAATATCTCAAAATCTTGGTCAAGACTTTGTGAGCTTATAAAATCTAATCTAAGCTCTAGCTCTTTTTGGTTAGATAAATTCTCTGAGCTTTCTTCCAATCTGAACCAGTCAAAGCTTTCGTCTAAATCTCTATGAGCTATAAATTCTATTGCGTCTTCTAGGTCTTGCTCTACCTTTGCGTGTAAATCTGAAATAGTTTTTTTAATACTCTGTGCTTTTTCGTTATACTCTTTTAAAGCTTTTGTAAATCTCTTATTGATTTTCTTTTTTTTATCGTTTTTCATAATTGCTCCTTTGTGTGTTTTGCAATATGTAAAGAGTTTAAAAATAAACTTTTGGAATTGTCAAGCAGAAAAATAAAAATAATTTAAAAAAGTTTTCATAGTATAAAATAGCTCAGATGTCAAGACTTTTTTATTTCTGGCTGGTTTTACTCCTCTATAAACGCCAGAGAATAGCCCTAGAACGCAATAAAATAAAAAAAAGGTCTTATGGTATGCAAAAAATGTTTTGTCGTCGGAAACCTTGTTCAAATATTCCAGAATTTAGAGCCGTAAAATATGCGATGTTTAAACGCTCTTAACTTATCCACAAGTTATACACATAAAAGTTATCCACATTTTATACACAATTTGTGGAAAACTTCTAGACGCTGTTTAAACGCTCTGAAAAAAAGAGCAAAAAAAAAGGGCTATTTCTAGCCCTCTTTTTTTTAGTTGGTATGTTGTTAAGCTTGAAAGTCCTTAACAATACTAGCATTAGTGTTTTTACCTCCACCTATAACATAAGTAGAATTAGCATCTATTTTTACCAGCTCTGAAGGCGTTTGAATATATGCCTCCCCTTTAATCTGTCTTACTTTACAAGTCAAGCCGTAAGTTTCAAATAAGCCGTTCAAACGCTCCCTAGTTGTCGGTGTGTTCCAACCAGCCAAGGTAAAGTATAGCCCCTTCTGAATTTGGTTGAAATTTGCTATTAAATTGCCGTGCAAATATAGATACATTTCGACAAATCCGTTAGCGTCTTTAATCTCTTCGCCTTTGCCATTAGTGCTAATATATCTGCCTTTAACTTCTGTATTATTCATTTTCATTGCTTTTCTGTTATAAAAAGCATCTGCTGTTTTTAGTGTTATTTGTCTCATAATTACGCCTCCTGTCTTCTAGCTTTCGCTCTGTTTAAACGCTGTCTAATCTTCTTTGCGTCTCTGTTTTCTCTGGCTTGTCTGCCTTGCTCTGCTTGAGCCTCTAAGCCCTTAATTTGTGTAGCTGTTAAGCCTGTGTAATTCATAATATTAACTCCTTGTGTTTTTTCTAATTTACTTAACAATTTAATTTCTGTCAAGCCTAAGACTAGAGACGCTGTTTAAACGCCGTCTCTAGTTTCGCCCTCTAGGGCTCATCAGTTAGGCATCAGCTAAGTTTTCAAAAAGCCCCAGCAACGCCCAAAATGGGCTGTTGGTGTTGCCATCTGCTAGAGCTTTGAACGCCTCTATGCTTATGATATGTTCGCCGTATTTCTTAGGCAATTTTACCTTATATTCACCGCCACAACATAAACAAGCGTTATTGACTATCTCGTATAATCTCTGCTTGTTTAGTCTTAGGCTATGGTCACAGCTCTGCTGTTCTGTGCCTTCGCATACTAGGTTAATCATTCTGCATACGTCTTTAGGAAGACCAGCCAAACTAACTGCTTGAGTCGGAAATTTGCCGATTTTCTTCACGATACCATCAAGCGTTTTCTTTAGCTCTGGCGTTGCTATTGTCGCTGTCATTTGACCAGTTAAGCCTATAGCTGTTGCCATCTTCTTAAACTCTTTTTTATGTCCGTGCTTGTTGTCGTCGATAGCGTGGATTAATTCGTGAGCTAGAACGTCAAGAACTCTTGAGCTGTTTTTTGCGTCAGTCGTAGAGATGTTTAGAGTTATCATATTAACGCCGTGTGCTATGTCTGAGCGATAGCAACAGCCGAGCGTGTGGTTTTTATCACCTCTGCCCGTCATAGAGCCAACGTTTATGCGTAGCTTTTTCGGAACTTGTAGCTTAGCTGGTGCAAACACTCTTTTTTGTAGCTCTTGCGTAGCTTGTTCTAACCATTGTGAGATTTTTATTTCAAGGTTCTCAACCTTTACCTGTGCGTTTTTGGTCGCCACCACTTTTGCTTTCATGTGTTTCCTTTGTGTGTTGTTAATCTTAAAAGCTCAATCAATATAATATATTTTACACTTTGTACAAACATTTTTTTTTGTCGTCATAGAATCGGCGTAAATCTGGGGCTCTGGCTTAGGCTGTTTAAACAATCCAAACTATAAATCTGGGGCTGGCAATGTAGGTATTATATAGGCTGTTTAAACGGCTTATATATATACTGCTGGGTCTGGCTTGGGTCTTGGAATAGATACTATATATAATTTTCCATGCGTGAGAACGGGCTGTAATATAACAATATATAAAGACTTGTCAAGTGGTGCTAGGTCTCCGTCGGTAGAGAGTAGCTAGCTATGGTCTGCAATAATTATAATAACATAAGAAAAAAAAATAAAGCTTGACATTGTCAAATAGTTGTAACTCTAACAATATTAAGACTTAAACCGAATCTCAACGAACTTTTACAATTCCTAACTTGAAAAAGACTGGGGGGGCTATTGAAAAAAAAGAACTCCACACAAAGTTATAAAATTTTTTAGTTTTTTCTGGTGTCTGGAAGTGTTGATATTGTTGAACTTAGGGAATCGGCTAACTAACTAACTATACTAGCTAGTAGGTTTGTAGAGTTATCCTAACCTAAGTTAAGGAAAAAAACGCCTGATGTCAAGTACAAAGATGCTAAGACTTAAAAATATATTATAATTTTTTTCTTGACTTTTTCCAATCTATGGTATTAAGCTCTTATATGTTCAAAGGACCAAATGGAGCAGGTAAAGGGGATAAACCAAGACCTACCTCTATATCTAGAAAAGAATACGACAAACGCTGGGATAAAATCTTTAAAAAGAAAAAGGATAACAATGTCAAAAGAAAAAAGTAATGTATTAACAGCATTAGGTATTATTACAAAAGAAAACGTAAAGCAACAATATGATAACTGGTGTCGTTATAAATCTATGCATCATGCAAATATATTAGACCATGATGAATTAAATGGAAGATTATTAGATGTTATTACAGATGAAGAATTAAACATAGCAATAGAAGTAACTACTCAATCATTTTCTCGCTACATCAGTTCGTTAGAAGATGCATATATAACTTCTATGCTAAACTTAATAATAGAAACAAAAAAATACAACATGGAGGAAACTAATGCCCATCAAGAAACCGAAGAAACCGAGTAAAAAAGAACTAATATACCACATAGCCCTCTTAAGAGATAATATGTTTAAATTGACTGAAAAAACAATGTTACTAGAATCAGTCATTAATAAATATATAGAAATGAAGAAAGATACGAAAAAATTTAATAAATATTTACTAGACCAAATTGAGGGAGCTAAGAATGAAAAAACTAAAGAAGCTAAAAAGTAAAACAATGATGCTTCCTATAAATGGTCATAATTATAGTATTAGGTTTATATCTGGTGCGAAAGTAGACCTAGGGTCTATGGACTCAGAAATACTAGGAGCAATATCTATGCGTAATTGTGAAATAGTATTAGAACATGATATGAAAGACAGTAAGCTGCTAGAAGTATTAATTCATGAAGTATTACATGGGATAACACATGGAAGCAGTTTAGACATGACAGAAACACAAGTACAAGTATTAGCAAATAGTTTATACCAAATGGGTTTTGGTGACTATTTATGGAAAAAAGCAGGAGGAAAGTATGATTCCAAACTATGATGCAATAATAAAAAAAGCAAAAGCACTATGCGACGATAAGAATACAGACTATGCACAGGTACAAGAACCGTTTTCTAACTTTGAAATGGTAGAAGCGTTGAAGATATGTGATACATCAACTGGCATTCTTGTTCGTATCTCTGATAAAATAGCTAGAATATCTAATCTATTGAAGAAAGACGGAGAAAGAGCTGTTGCTGAAGAAAAGGTAGAAGACACAATGCTAGATTTAATAAATTATAGCGTAATACTATTGAGCCATACGATGTACAGCAAACAGTATGACTCAGAAAACGGAGAAAGAAATGATTAATCCAGGTAAAATATTAGAACACAATACAAAGAAGTCAAAAGTAAACCTACATTGTCTTACTGACATCCATGTAGGGAGCAAGGTATTTGATAGAAGTCTATTTCTAAAAGCAGTAGAAATGATAAAAGATGACCCAAATGCACTTTGGTTTGGAAATGGTGATATGTTGGAGTTTATTCCACCTAATTATCATATACCAGAAGGCGACCAGCTGTTTGATAACAACGAACAGTACGCTCAATTTGTAAAAATGATACGACCTATCATGAATAAGTGTGTGTTTTTACGTGGTGGTAACCATGATACGCTCCGTTCTGTGAGATTAGCAGGAATTGATATAATTCGTGTGCTATGTGACGACCTTGAAGTACCATATTACCCATTTCCAGGGTATGCAGTGATTAATTACAAGCATAATCGCTTCACATTTGCAAGTGGACATGGTAAAAGTGGTGCTAAAAACGGAGATATGGAGCTAATTAGGCTTAGAAACATCTTTCCAGACGCTGATATGTATTATTTGGGACATAACCATCAATTATACGCTAAACCAGTAGATTCTTTTGAAATTATGCAAGATAGCGAAGAAGTAAAAAGACAATGGTTCGTGCGTGGAGGTTCTTTTATAGGATATGCTGAATATGCACGCTATGCTATGTTTGAACCACAAACAAAAGGATGGGTAGAAATCAGATTAAGTGATAAAGACCCAGAATACATCGTTCACCGTAAATGAAACAAAGAACTATAAAAGGTAAGGAGCACTTTGTATACGACAATATCAACGAGCTCAGGCAGGCTATGCCATTACAAGACGTGCTAACCGAGTGGAGGAATGCCCCTATAGGCTCATGGACCTTAACAGATGATGGGCAGGTTTGTGAGGTGTTAGAGCGTGGGACAATCAACAACGAACGTTACGTACGCACTGCGATTGGTATGTTTAACTGTGCTCCTACCGTAAAAATGGAAGGCGAACTAAGAGAGAGTATTTACAAGTTTAGTGGTAAGAACTCTAATACAGTATTTAAAGAAAGAGAAAAGCCTACAAAGAAAGAATTTTTATTTGCTAAGTATATTGCGAAAGGCGACGGAGTAATAGACTCGTTTAAACGAGCTTATCCTCAAGCTAAGTCAGAACAGTATATTAAAGAGCAAAGTAGTATGTTGTTGAAAACAGAAAGGATGCAAACATTGATTGATAAAGAAATACAAAAGATATTAGATAAAACAGAGATTACCCCTGAATATCTATTATTAAAAACAAAAGAGATTGTAGATAATATTGAAGCCAGAGATAGCGATAAGATTTCGTCGCTAAAGATGCTAATGGAAATATCAGGTCTATTAGGTAAAAAAGAACAGAAAACAGAATCTATTGCATTGTTTAAAGGTTTTAGCCCTGAACAACTAGCAGCATTGGAGGGGAAAGATGTCAAAAAAATTGCGAGCCAAGAACGAGAAGTTTTTGAACTGCCAGATGTGCGAGAGGAAAGTGAAGGTTCAGAAGTCGCCGATAACGTATAGTGACTTTTTGTTGAATACTATCATGGATATACCTATGGATAAATACATTACTGTTGATTGTGCCTGTCTTTGTATGTATGACGAAGATATGGATTTAATAGGATTTAGCAAGGAGTTTATTGAAAACAATGGAAAAGCTTAGTATATCTGATAAGGAGAAGCTGTTACATAAAGCTTCTAAGGATTTAATACTGTTTGGTAAGTTATTTTTACCAAATGATTTTTTACATAAATCAGCATCACCTCCTTTTCATTATGACCTTGGTAAAAAATTAATTAGTACAAAACCTGGAGCACGTATCTGTAATGTGCTTCCAAGAGGTTTTGGAAAATCAGTATTAATGAAAGCTGCTATAATGCATAAACTATGCTATACTCCACAAGACCAGTCTATGTTTATGGCGTGGGTAGCTGAAGAACAGGGTCAGTCTATTGACCACGTAAAGTATATACGTTCACATTTAGAAACAAATCAAGCTATACGACACTACTTTGGAAATCTATGTGGTGGTGATGAAGGCAAGAGATGGACCGAAAAAGACCTTATAACGACAAAAGGGCATCGTATTATAGCTAAAGGTACTTCACAGCGTCTAAGAGGGCGTGCAGAGGTAGATACACGATATACTGGTATTATCTTAGATGACTTTGAATCAGAGTTAAACACAAAGACTGCTATACGTAGAGATGAGATTAAACAATGGATTGTATCTACAGTATACCCATCACTAGAAGAAAGCCCTGGAAAAGAAGGGTGGATATGGTTATCAGGAACGATTGTACATTATGACGCATTCTTACAGAATATTGTAGATGGATGGAAAGATGCAGACAAAAAGAAAAAGAAATACCCATGGGATTTAACCTTTATTAGAGCTATTGAAGATGGAAAGCCTGCATGGGAAGAACAGTTTCCTCTCTCTAAACTTAATCAGAAAAGACAAGAATACATAGAAGCAGGGAAAATTGACAAGTTCGCTCAAGAATATTTAAACGACGCTAGAGATGCTGCTTCTGCTTCTTTTAAAATGGATAATATACACTACCATAGTTATGACTTCCACACAGATGGACAGTTTACTTATCTGAAAGATGAAAAAGAAATGATACCTATTTACACATATATGGGAGTAGACTTAGCACATACGGCATCAAGTACATCAGACTACCAAGTAATTGTAGTGATGGGAATAGATGCAAACAAAAATAGATATGTTATAGACTATTACCATGATAAGATACCAGCATTTGATATGCCAGAGCAAATACTAAAGATGGCAAGAAAATATTCACCGATACGTAGATGTGCTGTAGAAACAGTAGGTGCACAGGAAATGGTAAGAGATATGGTAGAACGTATGGCTAGAAAAGAAAAAAGACTACTTCCTGGTATTAACAAGGGGGTAAGACCTCCACATGGTATAAAAAAAGAAGACAGGCTAGAGATGTCCTTGGGTAGTGTTATCAATTCTAAGAAGCTTTACATACGAAAAGAACACTCTGAGCTAATAGATGAAATCTTTGAATTTCCTAAAGGAAAGCATGATGACTTGCTTGATGGATTGTATTATGCAGATTTCTTTGCAAAGCCTCCTAGAAGTAAAGCTATTCAAAACGATGAGTACGAAAGACCTGATGATTTTCCTACGCAAGCACGTACAAAAATAAATTGGATGACAGGATTAAAAATATGAGATTTCGCCCATTGGGTTGTTTTAAATTACAGAGGGTTATGGTATCTGAATATAAAATAGAAGATTACCTAGGCTACTTAAAAAGGGTAGAAGGGTACGCAAACAAAGTAGGGGACAGATTTTTTCCATACGATTCACCTGAAGGTGGATTAAAAACTATTGGGTATGGATACAAGCTAAAAACGCTTGAAGAACAGAATACATTTGAAAAAACAGGTTTAAGTGAAAAAGAGGTAGAAGACCTCCTATGGCATGAAGCACAAGTATCTTTATTAAAAGCAAAGAACTACTGTCTTAGTAAGAATGCAAAATGGACTGAAGTAGACGATAGGCTGAAATACGCCTTAGCTGACTTCTGTTTTAACTTGGGAGGATTAAAAAAGTTCCCAACTACTGCAAAACATTTAATAAAAAACAATGTTGAAGGTGCAATAGAGGATGACCCAGGTAGACCAGGCTTTAAGCAGTATGAGAGAGTGTTTGTAGATACAGAAGGTAAAAGACAAAAGCTTGGTAGAAATAAAGAATTTTACAATGAGTTTTTAAAACCATATATGGAGAAAGCATGAAAATAGATACACAAGGTTTAGGTAGAAGACTTTACAATTTTACCAATAAAAAAACAAAAGACTTTATGAAAAGATTTACTGTCAAATCTGAAAACGAAAGAAGACAGCAGTATAATGCTCAAAGAGATGCAGGTAAAGTAGATTATGTACCATCAAGAGGCGTGATGAAACAAGAAAAAGCTATCAAGGAAGATAGAAAACGCAGACAACAAATGAAGGTTAAATAATGTCAAAAATTCAAGAAGATTCTAAAGCAAGAGAAAATAGAGAGATTTTTCAACGATACGCTGAAGCAAGAAGAGATTGGGATGTAGAAGCTAGAGATGCGATTGATTTTACTTTGGGTAACCATTACACATCTGAAGAATCAGAGATATTACAATCTATTGGTCAAGCTGACTTTACGATTGACAGAATTTATGCAGCCATTGATAAGTTAAAATCATTAATGACATCACGACCTGTAAAGTTTGGTGTTACTGCTAGAGAAGATTCAGACACAAAATTAGCAAATGTGTGGAGAACGCTATTAGAATATATCTATGATATATCCGATGGGCAGCATCACTTCAAACAAGCTGTACACGATTATGCTACTGCTGGTATTGGTTACTTTTATGCTTATATAGAGCCAGAAGCAGATTATGGTAGAGGTGAAGTAATGTTCACACACGTAAATCCATTTAGAGTGTACGTAGACCCTGCTTCTAGAGACAGGTATTTTAAAGATGCTGCAAATATTTTATTGTCTACAATACTAACAAAAGAACAATTATTGGATTTATACCCAGACGTAGAAGAGTTTCTACCTAATATTGAAACACACAATATGTCTGATTATTATGATGATTACCCTGACTCTCAGCAAAAGAACTCACAAAATGTGTTTACTCCTGCTGAAGTAGAAGATAAAGATTATGAAAGTACAATAGCACAACGTTATCGTATTATTGAACGTTTCAGCAAAGTTAGAGTTCCATACTACAGAGTAGCCGACCAACAAAACAATACTGAATCCATTATGAGTCAAGAAGCGTTTCAGATATTTGCTGCTGAAAATGAAGCTCAGTTTAACAATAATACATACGCTTTTGTAGAGATACCACAAACAAGAATTAAAGTTACAGCATCATTAGGGCAAGTCCTTTTATATGAAACTATATTGGACACTGATACTTATCCTATCGTTCCTATACCAAATATATGGACTAATACACCATATCCTAAATCAGATGTGAATAAAGTTAAAGATATGCAAAGATTGCTGAATAAGCTATTCTCTCTTGCATTATCTCATGCTCAAACTTCTGCTGGTCTAAAACTATTAGTACCGCAAGGAAGTGTGGAAAGTATTTCACAACTTGAGAAAGATTGGGCTAATCCTAATGCTGTAATTGAATACGACCCAAGTTTTGGAGAACCACATTTTCCTTCTCCACAACCTTTGACAAGTCAGTTCTATGCTCTTATCAATCAAGTAGAGCGTTACATTGACCTAAACTTTGGTGTTCCAGAGTTATTACAAGGATTTAAAGAAGGTGCTCCAAGCAGTGTTCGTGGAACAATGTTGTTAGCACAAATGGGAGAAGGTCGTGGTGCTTCTAAGTTGCGTGACATAGAAATGGGATTACAGCAACTTGGGAAAGTTTTATATCAAATGTCTAAAGAACATTACACATTTGAGAAGAAGTTTAGAATTGTACAACCTAATAATGACATAACACAATTTGCTATTAACAATAGAATGTATGATGATAAAACAAAAGAATTGGTCAAAATAGAAAATGATATTACTTCTGGACAGTTTGATGTTCGTGTTGTATCTGGCTCAACAATGCCAAATAACAAGCACGCTGAATATCAAATGTATTTAGAAGCATTTCAACTAGGGTTAATTGACAGAACTGAAGCCTTAAAGAAATCGGAAATCTTTGACAAAGAAGGTGTCTTGCAGCGTACTGGAGAAATTCAGAGAGCACAGCAAGTCATAGCTCAATTACAAGACCAAATAAAAGTTCTTTCTGGAGATTTACAGACTGCCCAGAGAGAGTCTATGTCTGACAGAAAACGTGTTGAGGTTCAGAAATTTAAGACTGACCTGAATAAAGTGGTTACTGGGGCAAAGGCTCAACAGAAGGTAAATACAGAAAGAAGCAAACGTCAAGAAGAACAACAGGTGCAGGCTGGAATAAATTCATTACTGTCAGAAGATATTGGTGAACAATAAACAGCACATCGAAGGGAAATAAAATGAGTGACGAATATATAAATGAAAATGAAACTTTAGAAGGTTCTGAAACTTCTGAAAATAATGTTATAAGTGAGCCAGAGAGTCAACAGGATTTGAGTTCCGACGTACCACAAGAAGATGATGTACGTAAATTCCAGTCTATGTACGACAAAGCTCAGGCTGAGTTAGACAAAGTAAAACCAGTAGCAAAGCTATTTCAGGATAATCCTGAGCTGGTAGACGTTGTTAGAAACCACTTAACAGGGGGTAAAGGACAGGACAAAGAAATAAAGATAAATGAAGAGGAGTTTAATCCTTGGGATGCGTATACAAACCCAAACAGTAAATCCTATGCATTAAGACAGCAAGAAATTGATGACGCTGTAAGTTCTAGAATGAGTGACTATATGGGTCGCTTAGAGGCACAACGTCAAGTTGATTCTCTTAGAATGAGAGCACAGTCAGAGTTCAAGCTATCTAATAATGATGCAGAAGAGTTCGTAGAGTTTGTAACAAAACCTAAAGACCAACTACCTCTAGACACATTGTTCAATGTATGGAATACAAATAAAAATGGTTTACCACAGTTAAATCAAAATATTGAAAGCGTAAAGCGAACACAACAACGACCAAAATCAGCTGGACTAGTTCAAGGTGGACAACCTCCTAAGAAATCTGATGAGGACAATATGTGGTCCAATATTATGAAAGCAGGTAACCCTAATTCTATACGTGGCAATATTAAAAAATAAAATCGTAAAGGGGAAATAAAATGGCAATAACAAGTGGACAACTTAAAGCAAGTAATCTTACTGCTTCCACTACAGCAACTGGTGCTTCTGGCACTGGTGTTGCTCCTGACCAAAGAAGACTGTTTAACTTCAGTGATAGAATCGCTGAATTAGCACCTGAAGAATCACCATTCTTCGTGTACTTATCAAAAACAGCTAAACTTCCTACTGACGACTCTTTGTTCCGTTATCTTGAAGATAGGTCAAAGATTAGTTATACAAGTAGAGAGTTCTTCATTAAAGGAGCTGTAGGCACTGTAGTAGCAGGTACTAACTATAATGTAACTGTGGAAACAGCTACATCAGGTGGGGCATCTGTAGACTTCCTAGTAAAAGGAATGGTAGTTGCAGTGAGAACTGTTGGATTAGCAGACACAGCAGGTTATGGAAATGCAATCTTAAGAGTAGAATCAGCAGTATCAGATAATGGTGCAGATTCTTCTTTTACAGCTAAATGTATTTCTGTATCAGGTGCGTCTGGTTCAAACAGCATAGCCGACGAAGACAGATGTCAAGTAATCGGTTCAGCATACGCAGAAGGTTCTGGTTCTCCAGACGTATTCTCAGAAAGCATTGACGATGGATTTGGATATACTCAAATCTTCAAAACTGCTGCTGAGGTTACAAACACTGCATATGCAACTCAACTTCGTGGATATTCAAACGAATTTGAAAGAGTGTTAGCTATGAAAATGAGAGAACACAAAATCGATATTGAAAGAGCTATGCTTTTTAATCAAAAAGCAAGAGTAGATGGTATTCAATATTCAGAAGGTCTAGTAGGACACATCATTAAAAACAGTACTTTTAAAGCTGGAGATGCAGCTTTAGAATATGAATCAGGTAAAGCATACGCTAAAACTTATGCTCCAGCTGAATTAACTTATGATGCACTATTAGGTGACTTTGAAGTACTATTTGACCCAGCAAGAGGTGGAAGTAACGAAAGATTAGCATTAGCTTCTCTACCAGTTATTTCTTACTTCAACAAAATGGGTGGAGCAGGATTTGCTGAAAACTCAACAAACGGCTCACAGTACAGATTAAACATGGATGAACTATCAGGACAGTTTGGTCACCAGTTAATGGAAATCAACACTATCCACGGTTCTGTATACATGGTTAAAGAACCATTGTTTAGAGGACACTCATCTGGATTAATGATGATGGCTGATATGAGTAAATTATATTACAGACCATTAGTTGGTAACGGTATTAATAGAGATACTCAAGTTATGACAAATGTACAAAGTGCAGATGAAGACTTGAGAAAAGACATGATTCTAACAGAAGCAGGTCTTGAGGTATGCTTACCAGAATCTCATTACTTAATCAACGTGGAAGGAGTATAACATGGCTAGAAATGCATATTTAGAACAAAATAGTGGTGTTAGTGACTTCAAACTAAAATACGAAGAGATTGCAGCAGCTAGAACTTTAACTGCAGCTGACTCAGGAAAAGTATTCGGAATCAATCAGGCATCTGCCTATGAGATTACTTTACCTTTAGCAGCTACAGCAGGTGCTGGTTGGAATGCTAAATTCGTTTTATCAACAGTTGCTGCTAACGCAGTTACTATCGCTAACAATACTGGCGAAGATACTATCGTTGGTATGACAGTTGGAGCAGATGGTGGAGCTGGTAGCTCTGCTGAAACTGCAGTTGATGAAATCGTATTTATTAGTGGTGCAGTATTGGGTGATACAGTTGAACTATTTTGCAACGGAGTAAACTTCTTTGCAAAAGCTGTAGCAAACGATGTAGCACATATTACTATATCATAATACAACAGTATAAGCTACTGGGGAGGGCGTTTAAACGCTCTCCCAAAAGCTTAAAAGAATTTTAAAATAACAGGAGAATAAAATGGCAGATTATAGTGGAGCTAATGTAAAGATTATTATTAATGACTTAAGTGTAAAAGCAGACAGTCAGTCTGGTTCATTAGCAAATGATATTAAAACATTTGTAGCAACTCTTTCTGATAATACTATTGTATCAACAGAGGCAGTAAAGCTTGATGCAACAAGAGTGGCATACATAATTTTATATACTTAATAGATGAATTGTCAACATTGTAGTACACCAAACCCAGAAGGTATGTTTAACTGTTCTTCTTGTGGTAAACGTGCACATCCATCAAAGTGGAGTACACAGTTTGTTGTAAGAGATACTCCTATGGCTACAGCTATTAGAAAAGACCAAATTAGTTTTGGCTCTAAGAATATGGGAGACCATATAAAAGAGACGCAGAAAAAAAATGCGAAAGATAGAGAAAAGAAGATAAACTCACTTATTAAGTGGAAGTAAATTATAGGGACATAAAATGTACGCAAAGACAGTAACTAAAAAGAAGTATGGCAAGAAAAAAAAGAAAGTCAACAAAAAGAAAAAGAAGTAGTAAGCCTACTCCTAAAAATAAAGCTTTATACTCAAGGGTAAAATCAGCTGCTAAACGCAAGTTTGATGTTTACCCTTCAGCTTATGCTAACGCATGGTTAGTTAGAGAGTATAAAAAGCGTGGTGGTAAATATTAATGGCGTACAGAGGTGGACTTAGAAAGTGGTTTAGTGAGAACTGGGTAGATATAGGTTCTAAGAAAAAAGGTGGTGGACACAAGAAGTGTGGTCGTAAATCTGCTAAAGGTAGTAAAAGAAAGTATCCTAAGTGTGTACCAGCTTCTAAAGCAGCAAGTATGACAGCCTCACAGAAAAAGAGTGCTGTAAGAAGAAAGAGAGCAAAAAAGCAAGGAGTAGGGGGAAAGCCTACAAATGTGCGAACATTTGCTAGAAAAAGAAATGGAAAGAAGAGAGCATAATGGCAAGACCAAGTTTTGGACCACAAGCTAGACATAGCAACG
>Ga0213865_10000550_pt1 | contig 25386 bp, 18 predicted proteins | sample PICome_6_FD_160100 | JGI IMG/M metagenome (GOLD analysis project Ga0213865, IMG submission 160100) | Coastal seawater microbial communities near Pivers Island, North Carolina, United States - PICO282 | ecosystem: Environmental > Aquatic > Marine > Coastal | place: USA: North Carolina...
GTTTTTGATGTTGATGTAGTGGGCGCATTGAACCTCAAAAAGCAGTTTGGCGATCGTGCTCTTGCGCTCTTTGTACAGGCACCCTCTTTAGAAATTTTGGAGCAACGACTCAGAGGCAGAGGCACAGATAGCGAGGAGAAAATACGGCAGCGCGTGGCTAAAGCAACTATTGAGATGGCCCGTGCACCTGAATTTGACAAGGTGGTCGTAAACGATGATCTCAATACCGCCAAGGTAGAGGCACTGGCAATTCTTAAGGACTTTTTAGGAGCGTAATGAAGAAGGTAGGTCTGTTTTTCGGCACCTTCAATCCCATTCATATTGGGCACCTTGCATTGGCCGAGTATTTTCAGAAATACGGCGACCTCGACGAAGTGTGGCTAGTAGTCACTCCACACAATCCTTTTAAGAAGAAAAGCAATTTGTTGCCCGATCGTGAGCGATTGCATTTGGTCCATTTAGCGATAGAGGATCAAGAAGGGTTACGCGCAAGTGATATCGAATTCAGCTTGCCGCAGCCAAATTATACCTCGCAAACCCTAACCTACCTGAGAGAGAAATACCCGGAGCATCGTTTTTGTATTATCATGGGTGAAGACAACCTCAAATCTTTCCATAAATGGCGCAACTTTGAGAGCATCCTAGAGAACCATGAGATTCTCGTCTATCCGCGACACCCCCTTCCTGATGAAGTAGCCACAGAACTACATTGGCAAGAACGATTCCCAAATCTGCGTTTGGTAAATGCGCCAAAAATGGAAATCAGCGCATCGCTCATTCGCCGCAGTTTTGCCGAAGGAAAAGCCCTTCGAAACCTTCTTCCAAAGGCGGTTTTTGATTACATTGAGGGGAGCAACCTGTTCCAGTAATCCATGTCCACATTCATAGCGCAAATCGCGCAAGAGTTGATTTCTTCACCCGTGCCACTGCACCAGCAGATGGTCGTTCTCCCGAACCAACGGGCGGAGATCTTTTTGCGTGAGGCGCTCAAGCCACACCTAGAAGGACCGACGCTTCTACCGCTGTTTACAACCGTAGATGGATTTATCTCAAATGCGGGCAACCTTCTGGTTGTCGAGCCACTCGTTTTACTTATCGAATTACACCAATGCTACAATGAGGCTCGATACGAAGCCTATCCGGACCGTGAACCCGAATCATTGGGGAGCTTTCTTTCCTGGGGACAAACACTCTTGTCCGATTTCGAAGAGATCGACCGATACAAGCTCAATCCAGCAAATGTACTTGGTGATTTGTACAACGTTCAGAAATTAGCGGAATGGAACCTCGAACCGGAAAATGAAACGGCCCTAATGGGACGCTATTCAGATTTCGTTGCATTGCTTCCAAGCACTTACGAACGATTTAAAAATGCCTTATTGGCGCGTGGCGAAGCGCACAGCGGATTGGCTTCGCGATACCTCAGCGAAAATCTCGAATGCATTGACAGCTACCTCAATCGAAATGGGGTGAAAAGGGTCTTGGTTGCCGGTCTAAACGCTTTGAATACGGCAGAATTAACCATCATCGGCCAATTAAAAAACCATTGGAACACCACTGTAATGTGGGACCTTGATCCGTATTATGTTAACATGAAGGAGCACGAAGCTGGACTCTTTCTCCGAGCGCACAATAAGCGTCAAAAAATATTCGGCAACGATGTGCCCACCACCAAAAACCGCTCGAGCGATTTTCTAACGGTCCCGAAAGAAATCACTCCTGTTGGAGCTTCCAAATTTTCAGGGCAAGCAAAGACCGTTTCAGCCACCTTGGAGCGCTGGGCCAATGAGGGCGTTCCCGCTCAAAATATTGCCGTCATTCTTGCTGATGAAACACTTTTAAATCCGGTACTGAGCATCTTGCCCGAATCCTACGATAAGGTCAACATCACCATGGGGTATCCCCTAGATCAAACAAAGGTTGCAGCGACTGTAAGACTGTGGATTGGGGCCGTTGAGTATGCGCTAAAAAACGAGAAATCGGGAAAGAATTGGACCTATTACCACAGGAGCCTTGGCGCTCTGTTTAGCGACCCGCTCTTCAACAAATATTTCTACCTCGGCGAGATAGAAGAAGGACCCAGGGAATGGAACCAAAGCATCATTAAGGGCAATAGGGTGTTCACCAGCTCAAAAGAATGGACCAATGAATTGGCCAAAGGGCCGAAAGGATACCACCATCTTCTTTATCCTTCACACGGCATCTCTGTGCTCACCTCGATTAAAAAATGGCTCGAGCATGTGGCAGCCCACGAGAAAGGGGATGCTATGGTCATCAATACGACGTACAAGATCCACACCTTGCTTGAACAGCTTGAACGCACGCTCGGCAGCACTGAAGTAGATACCTTGTCGGTGCTCAAGCTGGTTAAACAACAACTTCGAAGTGGTACTATTGACTTCGTTGGTGAGCCGCTCGAAGGACTACAAATTATGGGGATTTTGGAATCTCGTACCCTTGACTTTAGCCACGTAATTATGGCCGGGGTTAACGAAGGGATTTTACCTGCAGGACGCTCATTCAACTCGCTCTTGCCCTACGATATCAAACAGACCTACGACCTTCCGACCTACGAACAGAAGGATGCCATCTTCGCCTATCACTTTTACCGAATCTTGCAACGCTGCTCAGAAGGAGTGATTGTATACAACACAAATACGGATGCTATGGGCGGCGGAGAACCTTCGCGGTACATCGTACAGTTGGAGCAGGAACTGCAGCAAGGTGCGTGCTCCGTGCATCCACGAGCTTTCAATAACGGCCCGATACACCCTTCTTCTATTGAAGATCGCTTTTATGCTGAACGTACTGATGCTGTTAAGGAAGCCATGGTAGATTGGATGAAAAGAGGTATGAGTGCTACGAGTCTTAATGAACTCGCTGGACGTCCGCATGATTTTTACCAAAAAAGACTGGTTCGCGTTCGAGAGCAAGACGAAGTAGAAGAAAGTATGTCTGCCCTGGTTATGGGTAACCTCATCCACCATGGTCTAGAAGAGCTGTATAAACCGTTGGTTGGAAAACCCTTACCTGAATTTGATGTTGACGAATGGACCCAAAAAGCCCTAGAATTAGGAATCGATCGCCTCGTAAAAGAAGGCTATTCTGAATCTGCCTTGTACCAAGGTCGAAATCTAGTCACCTTGGAGGTATGTAAAAAGATGTTGGATCAATTCCTCCATTACGACCTCTTACGTGCAAAAGCAGGTAAAACCATCTTAAAAGGGGTAGAAACAGAGTTGGAATTGGAGATGCAGCATCCTTCTCTAAACCTTGCATTGAAGTTTGTGGGCAAAGTAGACCGCATTGAAATGAACGACGGCAGACTAACCGTATGGGATTATAAAACAGGGCGAATGAAACCTTCCGAGCTCAGTTTGAGTACATGGGAAGATCTATGGAACGGTAAAAAACCCAAGGCGCTTCAATGCTTATTATACGCATGGCTCCTTTGGAAAAGCGGAGCTGCCACTTCGCCTCTACCTTGGCGCATAGGCATGTATAAAATGCAAAGCCCGCAACCAGAGTCATTGCTCCGTGGTGGAGCCTTTGATGGCCAATTTTTAGAGGAACAAGACCTTGTAGAATTTGAACACCAATTGATGGAATTCCTTGTCGGCCAGTTATCTTCGGACGAACCGTTTGTGGAACCTCCACCAAAAGACTTTTACTCATGAGCAGGGTTACTTCACTTACCGCCGTTCCCTCAGCAGCAGATATCCAAGCTGCCGCCGAGCGGATTGCGCCCTATGTATCAAGAACTCCCGTTCTTAAAGCGCCTAGGTTTAACCATCTTGCCAAGGGTGATTTCTATCTAAAATGCGAACACCTCCAAATGACCGGCGCCTTCAAAGCTAGAGGTGCTATGAATACGGTACTCGTGCACAAGGAGGAAGCTTTAGAAAATGGCGTTCTCACCCACAGCTCAGGAAACCACGGTGCAGCCCTTAGCTGGGCAGCAGCGCAGATTGGTGCCAAGGCTTATGTAGTAATGCCCTCGAACGCGCCAAAGGCAAAAATCGCATCGGTAGAATACTATGGCGGTATAGTAACATTTTGTGAGCCTACCTTAGAAGCACGAGAGACTACCGCGGAACAAGTGCGCAAGAATACTGGGGCGCTATTGATTCACCCCTACGACAACTACAACATCATTGCCGGACAGGCTACAGCCACGTATGAGCTGCTTCATGAGCAGCCAAATCTCGATCAGATTTTTGTACCTGTCGGTGGAGGCGGACTCCTTGCCGGAGCAGCACTGGCCAACAGCTATTTTGGAAAGGCTAAGGTTATCGGTTGCGAACCTACCATTGCCAACGATGCTTTTAAAAGTTTTACCTCTGGAACGTGGACCCCTGCAAAATCTACAGATACCATCGCAGACGGTCTTAAAACATCTTTAGGGCATAAAAATTTCCCTATTATTCAAGAGCATGTAGACCGCATCACATTACTCTCAGAAGATGAAATTCAGGAAGGGTGGCACTCTTGCTTGGAGACCATAAAGCAGTTTATTGAGCCTTCTGCCGGAACAGGAATAGCCGCTGCAATGCGCGAAGAGACCCATGGAAAAACGGGAATAATACTTTGTGGTGGCAACATGGATGTACGTGGATTTACGCTAAGATAAATTCATATCCTCTACGATAAGTCAACTTGCAATTCTGCGCTCATTACCGCTAGATTTACGGCAACAATAAACCTCAAGGGTTTAATCAAACCAATCTAGAAGGCATCGTGAGTTTCACGGTGCTTTTTCTTTTTCCGAAATCTGTTTCAAAGCGCCAAAGTTCTGGGCGGCCACTCTTCTCTTTATTAAATTCAATCCGCTCTTTAACTAAAGCGAGTCCACTCCCTGTACCAGGTACACGCTCGAGGAAACCATATCCAGAATCTTCAATCATGATAATGAGCCTATCGCCCAAGGTTCGACCAGAAAGCTTAATCCACGAGTTGTGTTCCGAGGCGTTTCCGGCATACTTGTAGCTGTTCTCGATAAGAGGCTGTAGCAAACCGCCAGGAATTTTAATCTTACCAGATAGTTGGTCCAATTCTACTTCAAATTTCACATGTGCGAAACTGCTTTTTTGTTGAAGGGCTACATAATTCTCAATGCGCTTAAACTCCGCACGAACCATAGTGCTTTCCACTTCGGAATTCTCCAGAGTACTCCGAAGATGTACGCTAAGAAGACCTATATACTCTTGCGCCTCTTCCCATTTCTCCTGGCTGATAAAACCATTGACATTGTTCAACTGATTGAATAAGAAATGCGGACGAATTCTGTTTTTGTAGTTGGCCAAAAGGATGTTAGAATCCTGCTTTTCAATCTTGGCTTGATTCGCCAAATTCTGGGTCCGATAAAAAATAACCGAAATCAACAAAATCAATAAAGCGGCAAACAAGGCTACAGTAAAAGTAATTTGGGCCGAAGCTTCTCGGCTTAGTTGGGCCTCTGTTTCCCGCTTCGAACGTTCAAATTCATACTCCAATATCTCTTGCTTCAACGCTTCCTTTTCTTCCAGATTTTTGATTAATACTTCGGTTAAGCGTTGTGAAGCTACTTCGGTAGTCTCATTTAAAACAGCCGCTTCCGTGGTGTTTCGAACCTTGTAGGCAAGAGACCAAAGTTTGTTTTCTTCTGCGAATTCCAAGCACGTTCTTATTCCCTCATCAGACAACGCGCCAATATCCAATGCTATTTCATAAACGTGCTGCTTGTCCACGACATTGGGGACACCATCTAGGGTTGCTATCGATTGCTTCATTAACGAGAGGCCTCGATTGACGTATCGAGCATTCTGTTCAATATCATCGATGAAGCCCGGCCTCAAAGGGTCTTGAACCTCCATACTGTTGTCGCGCTCTATATCTTGTAAACCCAAATAGTAATACGCAGCACCAAGAACGGCTTTTGCCTCTGACGTGTTAAAGCCCTCTGCTTCAAATTCATCCACCAATCGCTCTTCGATTTCAATGACTTGTTCGTATTGACCAGCATCGAGTAAATACGTGGCATAATTGCCTTGGTAGGTTCTTTTGGAGGTTCCCGTAGCTAATCCAATGGCCTTCAATGAGAAGTCCGTCACAGTGGTAATATCCAGTCCTAAATTCCAATAAATATGGGCCTTGAGGTAATATAGCTTTGGCTTGAGAACTTCGATGTTACGCTGAATGATGAGTTCTTCCGCCATGCTAAGGTGGTCTAGTGCAGATACAAATTGGTATTCCGCTACATCGTACTTACATAGATAAATGGAACCCCACGCGGCCTTGTACTCATTGGTGCTTTCACTTAATTTTCTGAGGAGCTTTCGGCGTTCATTAAAATTATCAGTCAGTTCGATGGTGACCAATTCAGCCGGAGGCTCTTGTGTTTCTTGACAAGCAACTAATAGCAAAGCCAAACTACAAAGGGCCCAATTTCTAAGGTGTGATCCCCAACTCATCTAATCTTGCTTTTGAAGCATCAACCACTTCATTGTTTATCAACACTATTTTGGGTCGCGCACCCCAGTGAATGTCCTTCACCGCATCACTTCGAACAATGATGCTTTTGTGCACACGTAAGAATCGGTCACTCAGGCCTTCAGAGAAGCTTTTGAGCGTCTTAGCCACCAAACGCGTTTCCCCGTTTTCAAGAATGACGTTGGTATAGTTTCGCTGGCCGGAAAGCATTACAATAGCACTCTCTTTAACGAGCTGATAAGACCCTTTGAACGGGAGTTTTACGTTAAGTTCTTCAAAGATTGGTACCGGATCTAAATCCGAAATTTTATTCAAACACTGCTGTAAACGCGTTTTAATTACCGGCTTGAGGATATAATCGACAGCGGTTTCAAAAGCGTCAAGACTGTAGTGGCTGTGTGCCGTTACAAACACGATATTTCCTACAAAGGCTTTGATCTGGTGGGCAACGTCTAAACCCAGAGCGCCAGGCATCTCCATGTCTAGGAAAACTAAACCAGGTTGAGATTCTTTACACCATTCGACAAAAGGCTGCGCGTACATGAACCCCTGCACCTCAACTCCTGGAACCAACTTTTTAAGCTGAGAAACTAGTCCATCAACTGCAATACGCTCGTCGTCAAGTACCCCAATTTTTTCGAGTCTTCTCATTTCTTATAGCCTTCCATCATGCGAGCAACATATTTCCCGATGACATCAAACTCTAAGTTAACTCTATCTCCTTTAAACAGGGTATGGAATACCGTGTTTTCATAGGTGTAAGGAATAATGGCCACACTAAACCCGCCTTCAACAGAATTAACCACCGTCAAAGAAGTGCCGTTTACGGTGATCGATCCTTTTTCGACAGTCACATTGCCTAAAGAGGGATCGTATGAGAACTCATAGATCCATGATCCGTCTTGTTCTTCGACACCTTCACATACACCAATCTGATCGACATGACCTTGAACAATATGTCCGTCAAGGCGAGCCCCCATGGTCATGCAGCGTTCGATATTGACTTTATCTCCCTCTTTTAAATCGCCAATATTAGTCTTAGCGATGGTCTCGTCAATAGCCGTTACTCTGTAGGTGCGGTCACCAAAAATCTCAACAACGGTCAAACATATACCATTGTGTGCCACACTCTGGTCAATTTTCAAGTCGGATGCCAAGCTAGATTCAACGTATAGTTCTAGGTTGGTAAGATGCTTTTCTACCTTAGCTACAGTGCCTAAATTTTCAATAATTCCAGTAAACATGGAGTGCTTCTTTATGGTTGGTTAAAATAGTACATTTGACAGATAATCGATTTCCTATGAACATCACTACCTATACTCCTGATTACAATGGCCCATTGGCAATTGTTTACAAAAAAGGAGATAACCTAAGCATATCAAAAACTCTTCAGAACCGCCTTGACGCCTACGCCGCTAAATTTGAAGAAAGTTGGATGGAATTACAGGACGGGGCAACCACTGTTTGGGCCTTTCAACTCACGAAAGAACTCGAAGCCAACGAGCGCGCTGAAAAAATGCGTCTTGCAGGAAATACCCTTGCCCTCAAATTGAACGGTCTTGGTTTAGACCGCGTAAAACTCGAGGGTCCTTTTCAAGCAGAGGTGAGCGAAGGTGCTGTTTTGGGTAATTATCAGTTTCTAAAGTTTTTCAGTGATGCTCATAAGCGTAGAAATAGCCTTGTTCAAATTCTCGTTGAGGATGAAAACGCTGAGGACATCCAACGCATTAAACATTCAACGCTAGGAACCCTATTGGCTCGTGATCTCGTGAACCGTCCTGTGATTGACCTCACCGCAACGAAACTTGCAGAAGAGGCGAAAGCAGCAGGAAAGCGTCACGGATTCTCCGTTGAGGTTTTGGAGAAAAAACAAATTGAAAGCCTCAAGATGGGTGGACTTCTCGGTGTCAACTACGGCTCTGTTGAACCGCCAACATTTACCATCATGGAATACCAGGGGGAAGGTGCTAAAAATGAGAAACCTGTTGTACTTGTAGGTAAAGGCGTCGTTTACGATACCGGAGGCCTGAGCTTAAAACCAAGCAACTTCATGGATACCATGAAGAGTGATATGGGTGGTGCAGCAGCAGTTATCGGAACTATGAGTGCCATCGCTGAAGCAAAACTTCCTGTTCATGTCATCGGCCTAGTGCCTGCTACGGATAATCGTCCGGGCAAAAACGCAGTAACGCCAGGAGATGTCATCACTATATCAGACGGGACAACAGTTGAAGTATTGAATACAGATGCTGAGGGTCGATTAATACTGTCCGATGCTTTGGTGTATGCCAAACGATACAACCCTGAGTTAGTCATTGACCTTGCAACGCTGACCGGTGCTGCAGCTAGAGCAATTGGTCGCTATGCCATCGTAGGAATGGGGAATGCGCCAAAAGAAAAAATGGAGGCTTTGCAGACAAGCGGTTTTAAAACACGAGAGCGTGTAGTAGAATTTCCGTTCTGGGACGAATACAAGGATCTTTTAAAGAGCACTATAGCAGACCTCAAAAACATAGGTGGCGCTGAAGCTGGGGCTATTACGGCAGGTAAGTTTTTGGAACACTTCACGGATTATCCATACATCCACCTAGATATTGCTGGACCTGCTCATTTAAGCAAGCGTGTCGGCTACCAAGTAGAAGGAGGTACAGGAATTGGGGTTCGATTATTGTATGATTTCTTAAGCAACTACTAATGAGCGACAGTAAGGAAAACGCACCAATAGGCGAAAACAAAGGGGAAGGTCGCGAGGGCAATAACAGAAATCGCAACCGCAACAGGAACCGCAACAGGAATCGCAACCGCAAGCCTAAGGAAGAAGGGAGCGAAAGCAGTGCTGCCAAAGATGATGCTCCAAAAAACGATTCGGAAGGAAACGCTGAAGGCAAAGGGCGCAACAGAAATAGGAATCGAAACCGCAATCGCAACAAACAAAAAGCACCTGCTAAAGATGTGAAAGCTTCACCCGTTTCTGAAGAGGAAGCGCAGCAGCTCCAAGAGCAAGCGGATTTGTTCAGTACGACTTTTGAACGCAGTGCTTCACAAGATGCGCAAGTGCCTGTATTTGAAAAGCCAACCATTGGTATTACCTGTGGCGATCTAAATGGAATAGGTCTTGAAGTAATTATGAAGACCCTTGAAAATAAGGAGATTCTTGACCTATGTACACCGGTTGTTTTCGCTTCAAGTAAATTGGCTTCACACCATAGAAATGCTTTGGAAATGAAAGACTTCAATTTCTACCTCTGCGATTCTATCGAGGACATTAAGGACAAGAAAGCCAACCTGGTTACCACTTGGGACGACAATGTCGAACTGAACCTTGGAACTCCTACAGACGTAAGTGGCTCGTACGCGTTGAAGAGCATCGATGCTGCCATTGAAGCTGCGAAATCAGGTAAGATCGATGCTATTGTAACCGCCCCCATCAATAAGCACAACATCGCTGCTGCCGTTGAAGGTTTTGCCGGACATACCGGTTACCTAGCTGAAGCATTTGGCGACGATGTACTCATGATTCTCGCTTCTGATACACTTAAAGTGGCGACAGTTACTGGACACGTTCCGGTGAGTAAAATTGCCGACACTCTAAAGCAGGAGAACATTACTTCCTCGATTGAACTCCTTGCAAAGAGCTTAAAGCGCGACTTTGGATGCGTGAAGCCAAGTATTGCTGTTTTAGGATTGAATCCACATGCTGGAGAATTTGGGGCCATTGGCTCGGAAGAAGCCGATATTATCAAACCGGCCATTGAAAAAGCTGATGTGAAAGGGGCAATTATTAGAGGTCCATTCCCTGCAGACGGGTTCTTTGGTCAAGGCTACGATCAGAAGTTCGACGCAGTACTGGGGATGTACCACGATCAGGTACTTGTGCCTTTCAAAGCATTGGCCATGGGAAGCGGGACCAACTACACGGCAGGACTAACTGCGGTAAGAACTTCACCTGACCACGGCACTGCGATGCACATTGCAGGGCAAAACAAGGCGGATGAATCATCCTTCAGAACATCGGTTTTCGCGGCAATTGATATCGTAAATAGTCGAAAGGTCTACGATGAAATCACAGCGAATCCACTCAAAAAACAAAATGAGAAGCGTTAGAAGTTTTCAACAATTTGAATATCTTTGCACGCTCATTCAGATGGGAAACTAATGAAGACCAAAGACTTTACCATAACATATATTGGCTTAAAGCTTGGTTCTCACGAGTTTAATTACAATTTGAATGATACGTTCTTTGAACTTTTTGAATTCTCAGACTACAGCGACTTAAAAGGCGTAGCTCAGATGATAATGTTGAAAAGTGAAACTGTTCTTGATTTGGACTTTTCATTCAACGGAAGCATTACTGCACCTTGCGACGTGACGAACGAAGCCTACACTCAGGAACTGGAAAATAGTTTCTCCATGCAGGTAAAGTTTGGTGAGGAATACAACGACGAAAACGATGAGTTACTCATCTTGCCGCACGGCGAAAACTCGTTTAACATTGCTCAGTACTTGTACGAATTGGTCGTTTTAAGCATTCCACCTAAACTAAATGGACCGAATGCTGGAAATGGCCTTGAGGATTTTATAGAAGACGAAGAAGAAAATGAAAAAGAGACTGATCCTAGATGGGATCAATTAAAAAACTTGTTGAATAATAAATAGTATTAGATATGGCACATCCTAAGCGCAGACAGTCAAGCACGAGAAGAGACAAGCGCAGAACTCACTACAAAGCGGCCGATCAGCAATTAGCGATTTGCCCTACTACTGGCGAGGCACACCTTTACCACCGTGCACACTGGCACGAAGGAAAACTTTACTACAAGGGTAAAGTGGTAATGGAAAAGGCATAACCCTTTGTCAATAAATAATTGATTTACAGATAAGTAGCCCCTTAAAAGGCTACTTTTTCTGTTTTAAATGAGGTTTTAAAAATAGACCGCCTATTTTAGCCCACTCAAGAAAACACGATGAAAGCAGCAATTACAGCGATCGGAGGGTATGTTCCAGAGTATGTTCTAACGAATGCCGAGTTAGAAACCATGGTCGAAACCAATGACGAATGGATTACTACTCGAACCGGAATTAAGGAGCGTCGCATCCTTAAACCAGAAGAAGGCCGCGGTGCCTCTTATCTAGCAATCAAAGCCGTTGAAGCCATGAAGGAGGAGTACGGAGTGAGCGTTGAAGACGTTGACCTCGTTATTCTAGCTTCCGTAACTGGTGATATGCCCGTTGCAATAACGTCAGCATATATTGCACAAGAGATTGGTGCCAAGAATGCCTACGCTTTTGATTTGCAGGCAGCATGTTCTTCATTCTTATATGCTGTTAGTAACGCAGCGGCCTATATTGAATCTGGCAAATACAAGAAAGTATTGGTTGTAGGCTCTGATGTCATGAGCTCAATTGTTGATTACACAGACCGTACTACCTGTATCTTGTTTGGTGATGGATGTGGGGTAGCCCTCATGGAGCCAAACTATGAAGGCCTTGGCGTACAAGATGAACTTCTACGCACAGACGCTATGGGCCGTGATTTCTTGCGTATTGAAGCAGGTGGGTCTTTCCTTCCTCCTTCTCACGAAACTATCGATAACAAACAGCACGCCATCCGTCAAGAAGGTCAAAGCGTTTTCCGCTTCGCTGTGAGTCGCATGGCAGATACTTCTGCAGAACTTTTAGAAAAGAATGGACTTACAGGCGATGATGTGGCCTATTTGGTTCCACACCAAGCCAATCTGAGAATCATCGATGCTACAGCACGTCGAATGGAATTAACCAAAGACAAGGTTGTTGTAAACATTGAAAAGTACGGCAACACAACCTCTGCTACTATCCCACTCGGGATGTGGGACTACAGAGATAAATTCAAGAAGGGTGATAACATCTTCTTCGCAGCCTTCGGTGGCGGATTTACATGGGGAGCTATGTGGATAAAATGGGCCATCGATAAAAAATAACTCGTAACTTCATATTCCTAAATACACTAGAACATGGACTTGAAAGAAATCCAAGCACTCATCAAATTCGTTGCGAAAAGCGGCGCTCAAGAAGTGAGTCTAGAAACAGAAGATTTCAAGATTAACATTAAAACTGCATCAGAAGGTTCTGATCAGCCAACTATCATTCAAACTATGGCTCCACAAGCTGCTATGCCAGTTGCGGCAGCACCAGCTCCGGCCGCTGCGCCTGCTCCAGCTGCGCCTGCTGCTGAGGCTCCTGCAGAGGATAACAGCAACTACATCGAGGTAAAGTCTCCAATGATTGGAACATTCTACCGCAGCCCATCTCCAGACCAAGATGCTTTCGTAAAAGTAGGTTCTGAGATTAAGCCAGGTGATGTGCTTTGTATCGTTGAGGCGATGAAGCTCTTCAACGAAATTGAAAGTGAAGTAAGTGGTAAGATTGTTAAAGTATTAGTTGACGATCAAAGCCCAATCGAATACGATCAGCCATTGTTCTTGGTAGATCCTTCGTAAACTCACGAAAACACACTCGTTATGTTTAAGAAAGTACTCATTGCCAACAGGGGTGAGATCGCACTTCGCGTGATTCGCACTTGTAAAGAAATGGGCATCAAAACGGTGGCCGTTTACTCTAAGGCAGATGCAGATTCATTGCACGTTCGTTTCGCGGACGAGGCAGTATGTATTGGTCCTGCAGCATCTTCAGAAAGCTACCTAAGCATTCCGAATATTATTGCAGCTGCCGAGATTACCAATGCCGACGCCATTCACCCTGGATACGGTTTCTTGAGCGAGAATGCTAAGTTCTCTAGAATCTGTGCTGAGCACGGTATCAAGTTTATCGGTGCTTCTGGCGACCAGATTGATAAAATGGGGGATAAGGCTACTGCCAAAGAGACCATGAAAGAAGCCGGTGTTCCTTGTGTACCAGGTTCTGAAGGTATTTTAGAGACTTATGAAGATGCTCTAACCAAGGCCAGTGAGATTGGCTACCCAGTCATGATCAAAGCGACCGCCGGTGGTGGTGGTAAAGGTATGCGTGCTATCCTAGAAGAGAGCGAACTTCAAGGCGCATGGGACAGCGCTCGTCGCGAGGCAGCAGCTGCTTTTGGAAATGATGGCATGTACATGGAGAAACTCATTCTCGAGCCACGCCACATTGAAATCCAAATTATTGGAGACAGCTACGGTAAAGCTTGTCACCTAAGTGAGCGCGATTGTTCAGTACAACGTCGTCACCAAAAATTGGTTGAGGAAACTCCTTCACCATTTATGACGGATGAGCTACGTAAGAAGATGGGTGAAGCCGCTGTGAAGGCAGCAGAATATATTGCTTACGAAGGTGCTGGTACGGTAGAATTCCTTGTGGACAAAGACCGCAACTTCTACTTCATGGAAATGAATACTCGTATCCAGGTTGAGCACCCGATCACCGAGCAAGTAGTTGGCTTTGATCTCATTCGTGAGCAGATTAAAGTTGCTGCTGGAGAGCCGATTTCTGGGAAAAACTACTTCCCTGAAATGCACAGTATTGAGGTTCGTATCAATGCAGAAGATGCATTCAACGATTTCCGCCCTTCACCAGGAATGATTACTTCATTCCACGCTCCAGGCGGCCATGGCGTTCGTTTAGACACACACTGCTACAGCGGATACGCTATTCCTCCGTTTTACGATTCAATGATTGCAAAACTGATCATAACGGCTCGTACACGTGAAGAATCTTTAGACAAACTTGAGCGTGCTTTAGACGAATTTATCATCGAAGGAATTAAAACAACTATTCCGTTCCACCAGCAATTGATTAAAAACGAAAAATTCCGCGAAGGTGTATACACCACGAAATTCATGGAAGACTTCGTATTGGAAGATCCGGCGGAGTAATATTCAAATATTATTTAATTAAAAAAGCCCGAGCAGTTGCTCGGGCTTTTTTAGCATTGATACTAACCTAAAAGAGTTTTCGAGGTGCGTGGCAATAAGGAGTTCCTCCTTTGTTGTCGTAATAATCTTGGTGGTAGTTTTCTGCAGAGTAGAATTCAGCAGCAGGAAGGATTTCCGTGGCAACATCGTACCCTTTAGCGATCAACAGATCTTTGAGTTTCTGAGCTACTTCCCGCTGTGCTTCGTTCTGGAAGAATACTGCACTGCGGTATTGAGGGCCAATGTCTGGGCCTTGACCGTCGCGCTGTGTTGGGTCGTGCGTTTCAAAAAATACACGGACCAACTCTTCAAAACTCACTTGCTCTGGATCAAAGACTACGTGCACTGCCTCATAATGTCCGGTGCGTTTGGTACAAACTTCACGGTAGGTAGGATTCTTCACCACACCACCGGTATAACCACAGGTTGTTGCTATCACGCCAGGTACTTTCTGTAAATAGAACTCTGTTCCCCAGAAACATCCGGAAGCCAATACGGCTACTTCTTGTCCCTCAGCGGGCTCTGGAATGACTGCCATTGCATACGCATCGCTCATTTTCTTACTCGTTTGTGCTGTACAGCTCAGAGTCAGCCCGAGCACAGCCATTGCTAATACTTTAATTCTCATGGTATAGATAACACAAAAAGAAGGCCACCTGTTCCGCTATTCTGCCAACGAAGTGTGAAAAAGATTTAGTTCTTCACAAAGCCCTTCTTCAAGAGCACTTCAGCAATCTGAACCGTGTTTGTTGCGGCACCTTTACGCAGGTTATCACTGACCACCCACATGTTAAGGGCATTGTCCGTAGTGAAATCACGGCGCAATCGGCCCACGAAAACATCGTCCTTGCCTTCTGCCATTAACGGCATTGGATACGTATTGAATTCTGGCTGGTCTTGAAGAGTAACCCCGTCCGTTTCGCTCAAAAGCTTCTTAACGTCTGCTATTTCAAAGGGACGCTCAAACTCCACATTCACACTCTCGCTATGTCCGCCTTGAACGGGGACACGTACCGCAGTCGCGGCCAATTTGATACCCTCATCACCGATAATCTTAACGGTCTCTTGGGTCATTTTCATCTCCTCCTTGGTGTAATCGTTATCCAAAAAGATATCACAGTGCGGGATACAGTTACGATCAATCTTGTACGGATACACCATGTCCACATCATCACCCACGCGCTCACCTTCGAGCTGGTCTACAGCAGCTTTACCCGTTCCCGTAACGCTCTGATAGGTGCTCACCAAGATACGTTTCGCGCCATAGGCCTGGTGCAGTGGATTAAGTGCAACTACGAGCTGAATGGTAGAACAGTTTGGATTAGCGATAATCATATCCTCTTCAGTCAATACATCAGCATTGATCTCCGGAACTACCAACTTTTTGGTAGGGTCCATGCGCCAAGCGCTCGAGTTATCTACGACTCTCGTTCCTACCGCAGCGAACTTTGGCGCCCACTCCAAAGAGGTGTTTCCACCCGCTGAGAACAAAGCTAAATCAGGTGCAGCGGCTACAGCATCCTCTAAACTCTTGATGGTCCAATCTCTGGCCCCAAAGGTCACCGTTTTACCAACGCTTCTTGAAGAAGCAACTGGAATCAACTCGGTTACTGGGAAACTGCGCTCCGCCAAAACTTTCAAAATGATCTGGCCCACCATTCCGGTTGCGCCTACTACTGCAATTCTCATAAATGCACTAACTTATTTAGAACCCTACAAAGCTAACCTTAATCCGCCGTATGAAAAGCCCCTTGTTGCGTCTCGCACTAACCTTTTTGATTTGCCTCATTTCTAACAGTATTTATGGCCAATTCCACCGTATTTCCGACTCCCTGACTTCGCCCAGCACTTCTTGGAGCGGGGATACTTCCTGGATGAATTTTTCATCTGAAGGCCTGCGCTCGGCTGCGCCGAGCGCAGGGTCCTTGACCTGGCGGCGCCCGAGCAAAGCTGGTCTTGGAGGGCAGTGGCGCTTAGGGGTAACTATGGAATTTAATCCGTCGAGCTCCAACTACTGCGAATTCCGGTTCTTAGAAAACCAGGGAAACTACTACGCCATACAGCTGGGCGGAACCTCTTCAGACAACTTAAGCTTGCTATTACACACGGCCTATAAGGACACTGTTTTAGCATTCATTCCTGAGTATGTAGACCATAGCAAGCCTGAGATAGCGTTAAAGGTTGAGCGCGATACTGCAGCGAAATTTTCAGTATTCGATGCAGACTCCCTGTTATTCTCCTGCACGGACAGCACATTAATGCGCAGCGAATCACTTAGTATTTATGCTCGTTACACCAGCTCTCGTGTGAATAAGTTTTTGTTTTCCACGCTCCTCGCCGAAGGCTATGATTTTCCAGATACTCTTGGACCTAAAATTCTGAAATCCGACGTTATCGACCCATTTACCTTAGAAATTGAATGGGACGAATGGTGCCAAACGGCTGGAAGCACCAACGCCTACCTTCTCAAAAGCGGCGCATTCAGCGACACCTTAACCGTTACCAACCACTACGATCAATTGTGGCATGCAGAAAGTTCTCGCCCATTGCCTCAGGGAAGCTTTGACCTCCTGCTGCCTCCCGCAGAAGATGCCGAAAATAACTTGAGTTTTGGATCAATCACTTCCCTTACCATTCAATATCCCGGCTCGAAATCTTGCTGGATTACGGCTATCCATCCCTTCGAAGAATATGGCGGATACTTCATAGACCTTCAAAGTGAATTGGCCATTAAAGATGCCGAACTAACCGTGCTGAAAAAAGACGGCCACACCAAAGGCTACTCGCTCGATATAGATAGTGGATTCTATAGATTCTCTGACCTAAAACTCCCCGAAGAAGCCGTGTTAATCATTGAAAAAGACGGTATCATCCTCTCCCTTCAACCCTACAAATACAACTTTGAGCCCCATCAAGAAATGGGCGATTTCCTGCTCACTTCAGATAGCCTCACTGGCCTTTGGAGCCAATTCCACCCTGCACCACTTTTCACCTACAGCCCTAAATGGCTAAATGTCGGCAGCCTTCCTTCTCAACGATCCACCCACTTTTACGCAGACCACCAAGGCAATTCCTTTGCCTGTTTTCCACACTCACTTTGGTCGTATATGAGCCTAGAATCTTCTGCAGCACTCCAATCCTTTTACGATCCGCTCAGACCCTACCTTCTGCCCACAGGCATTCCATTACCCAAGCATCTGGGCGATACCACTGTGCAATTCGAACCTGTTCAGTGGCCGGATACCTCGCTCATCTACCTCTCGGAGGTACACTTCAACCCAGATAATCTAGAGGAATTCATCGAACTCCATAACCCACAAGCTTTTCCTGTGATTCTCCAAGAACTTCAACTGCGAAAAAGCCCTGTAACTGGACTAACCGATGTTGACCTTATAGATCCTGATGTAGCCCCATTTAATGGGAGAGAAGTCTTGTTTCCCCTCATTCTTTCGGACCAATTCCTCGCCATCCCCGCCCCATTTTCGCTCCCCAACCAGAAGACTACTTTGGAGCTTATCGGTCCTTTCGGCAAACGTATTGATGCCATGACCTACGCTCCTTGGAATGATCCATTGTACGATAAACACAGCGCGGAACGTATTTCCTTTCAAGTTTCAGGGGCCGATTCTCTCAACTGGTCCCCACACCATTTCATTCACTCCAATCCTAGTGAAGCTTCGCCAAATGCACCCAATTCCATTTCACATTTGAACCTGCTCCAACCTGATTTCAATATTGAACTGCTCCAGCCCAACATCTCCTACGATCCCTTAAATTTCTCCCCAACAGCCTTGCTCCGCCTTCGTGTGGCGGCCGGCGCTGAACTCGCACTTTCGGTCCATACGGCCTCCGGCCGCCCCATCGCCTTCCCCATGGAAAAACGGCCCTTGAGCGAAGGGCTGCAGCAAGTCGAAATCAGGCCCTTTGATTGGAACGGGCAAGCGCCACAGAGCGGTGTTTACTTGCTCATTGTTCGAGTGCGAGACAATATGGGACAGCAGCGCAAAATATTACCCTTGAGTGTGTACAATCCTTAATAAGTCATTACTTCAAAATTGGCTTAAAGACTGTACCTTTGCCACGAACAAAAAGCGAACGCTATGAAGTTTGGTGTAATCACCTTCCCAGGGTCAAATTGTGACCAAGACATGATTTACGTATTGGAAACCATCATGGGTTACGAAGTAGTGAACCTATGGCACAAGGATACCGACCTACAAGGGGTAGACTGTGTGGTACTTCCAGGTGGATTCTCTTACGGCGATTACTTGCGCTCGGGTGCCATCGCAAAGATGAGCCCTATAATGGGCAGCGTGATTGATTTCGCAAACAACGGCGGTTACGTTCTTGGTGTTTGTAACGGTTTCCAGATTCTTACAGAAAGCGGTTTGTTGCCAGGTGCCTTACGCCACAACAACAGCCACAAGTTCATCTGTAAAAATGTATTTATCAAGCCAGTAAGTAAGACCGCAGGAATTACTGCTGACCTTGACCACGGCCGCGGTTACAAGATTCCTATCGCACACGGCGAAGGAAACTACTACTGTTCTGCTGAAACATTGGCCGAGCTTAAAGCAAACGACCAAGTTCTTTTCCAGTACTCAACAGAAAGTGGTGAAGTAACTGAAGCGGAGAACCCGAACGGTGCTATCGAAAACATCGCTGGTGTTTGTAACGCAAACAAGAACGTATTCGGTATGATGCCGCACCCAGAGCGCGCTGCAGATGCTGAGCTCAGCAACCAAGACGGTCTAGAGCTGTTCAAGAGCATGATTAACCACATGGTACTTGCTTAATTAGATACATTAAAGGGCTTCGGCTCCGACGATTCAATCATAAAAAAACCCCCGGCCGCGCGGCCGGGGGTTTTTGTTTATCAAAGTTTCAGCAGTACTATTTAAGCGTCACCGAGAGTGTTTCCATAAGGTCACCCTTAATGAGCTGTACCATGTATGCGCCACGTGCCCAGCCTTGAACATCAAGATCCAGGGATCCTGTAATGTTGGTTACAAGGACAGTACGTCCTGCTGCATCGATAACGCGCAGCTCAGCCTCCCCTGTAGTGCGAATAGTTAACAAGTTGGTTGCCGGGTTCGGGAAAATCTCAAAACCTGCAAGTAATTCCTCGTCAAGACCAATATTGTTTACGCTGTACACATCCGATACGTTCGAACACTGAATGTTTGAAATAATCTTCACGTAGTAATCGCCATTGGCTGTTGGCATATAGGTCGCAGAAGTTGCACCCGCAATTGGGTCCATATTCGCATCCAACCATTCGTACGAGTACGATCCTGCTGGTGTTGCCGCTACCAATTCTCCTGTCGTAGCATCTTGGCTTACTGTTGGCTTACCTGGCGCAGGCTGTACACTCATAGTACGCTGCTTCGTATTCGAACAACCCGTAGTTGCATCGGCATATGTATAGTAGATCCAGTGCGAACCTACACCGGCAACCGATGGGAAGATAGAGTCATTCGTCACCCCAGTTCCTGAGTAGATACCGCCCGCTGGCGTACCTCCGCTAAGATGCTGAGGACCGTCAAGCTCACATACATACCCTTGTGGACTAAGGATCACTGCTGGTAATGGGTTGACGTTGATGGTGATTGAATCGGCCACTACTTTGGCAGAAACACAGTCGTCTGAACTAGTCATCTCTACTTTCAGTACATCGCCGTCGTTGAATGTTCCGCTGTAGCTCGTCGAACCTGAAAGCACCACTGTACCGTTTACATACCAATCGTAGGCTGGGGTTAGACCGCCGTTTGTTCCAGTTGCAGTAGCGAAGACGCTGTCATGCTTACAAACTGTTGTTGCGCTCACAGACAATGCTACTGAGGAAACAGGAGCCGGAGTGATGGTCACATAATTGCTTAGGGTGACCGAATCTACACCCGCAGCATTGCTTACTACAAGCTTCACATCATACGAACCTGCAGCAGCATAAGTCACTGATGGGTTCGGTGTGTTTGACGTCGATGGTGTACCTCCTTGGAAGTACCACGTTCGTGCTGCCGGAGTTGGCGTTGTGAAATCAAAGAAGTTCAACGTTTGGCCCGTACAAGCAGTAGAGTCTCCAGTAAACGAAGCTACCGGCGCTACTTGTGCCTGACCTGTAATGTTGATGTTGTCAATAAATACGTTGTTGCCGTATCCGTTGACGGCCACAAACTTCACTTGGATACCCGACATGCCGCTGTAGGCATCGAGGTCGATCGATGGACACGCTACCGAAGAGTTCCCGTGACACCACTTCGTGCTATCATTAGGTACAAACGAACTGGTCAATTGGCCCGCAGTGCTAAAGTTTGCGTCGGCAGAACTCCATGCTGCAACCTCGGCCCATGAAGAACCGCAGTCGTCACTTACATAAACTTTAAGGCTATCGCTGTAGCTGGTAGAGTAGTACGCCGAAGCATATTCAAAGGTCATGCTTACCAAAGTGTCGTTTGAGAAATCAAGCGGTGGCGAAACAAGCTCATCTACGGCACCTGTCGTGCTGTAAGAGTAGTGACCCACTGTCATCGCTGTAGACCCAGGCGTTGTTCCCCCTACGGTTGCTGTAGACCAAGTCATGCCGTTATCCGGATTAATAATTTCCCAACCGCTTAATCCACTTTCGAAATCTTCGACAAAAGGTAAAGTAGCACCACCTACAGAGATGGCTTGGTACTGCGTTGTATCGTCACTACCATAGGTGTTGGTAGCCGTCAAGGAAATCGTGTAATTACCCGTTGCAGTAAATGTGATCAGCGGGAACTGAGAACTGTCGTTCGTCCCGCCCACAAAATTGTACGTAGAAGGGGTGATCTGCCAGTACCATGAAGTAGGCTGACCTGAAGAATTATCGGCCAATTGAACCGTATCCCCTAATCCACATGTGCTTACTGGATCTGCAGTGAACGAAGCCTCTGGCACTGTGCTAAGACCAACCATCAATGGACTCTGCCATACACCACGACCGTAAGTACCAATGCGAAGAAGTGATTCATCCTCGTACATTTCAAAGTCACTGATGATCACATTTGGCAAGTTCTTATTGTAGCTGACCCATGACGGATAATTTGAGCTCTTATAATACACACCAATGTCTGTACCGACGTAGATACCGTCACTGTTGTTTCCTTCAAAAATCACAGCAGTCGCAGGAACGTTTGGAAGACCAGAAGAGATGTTTGTCCAACTCTGTCCGCCGTTAAAACTCTCCATAGCTTTCTTGTTGCTGTTGAAGCCAGATATCGCAATCGCAATGTGATCTTCATCGTCCGGATCAATGGCTATACCCAAAACATTATTCCCCGGCGACAAAGATCCGCTTGGAGTAATGGTCGACCACGTAGAACCGCCGTTCGTTGATTTATATACGCCTTGGTTAATCAATACATAAATGTAGTTCGTGTTGCTCGGCGCAATCTCAAACTCGTCAATATTGGAGTTCCCGTTGACATTGTTGGTAGAGGTTGCCGACCAGCTGCTACCTGCATTGGTCGTCTTCCAAATTTTCTTAAACCCAGCATATGCGGTATTCGCTGTTACTGGATCTACCTGGAACGGTGTTACCCAGTTTCCAGAACCCGCAGGGGTCAAGCTATTGATAGGGCTGAAGAAGGCACCACCGTTATTACTCGTATAGAAGGAACCGTAGTACACCGAAGTATACATGCGGTTGTCATTTACTGCATCAACACCATTGTCCATACCGTCACCGCCTGTTACCTCGCTCCAGTTCATGGTCGTTGAACGCATGTGCGAACCGTTGTCCTGTGCACCGGCCAAAACCAATGAAGAATCCGAAGTACTCTGGCTTATTTTGTAGTATTGAGTGATGTTCATTCCGTCGTTCAAATCGGACCATGAAGAACCGCCGTTAGAGGTTTTATATACCCCGCCGTCTGTACCCACATACAGCTGCGATGTGTTTGGACGGAAGATAGCGTGGTGGTGATCTGCGTGCACGTAAGGCGTGGAGCCTGCACCATACCAGTGACCGACAATAGACCATGTTGATCCACCGTTGGTCGACTTCCAAATATTTACCCCGCCTACGTAAATGGTGTTTTCAGCATTAGGGTCACAGGCAATGGTTAAATCATACCATGCTTGACCGCCAGAACCTGAACCGTTGTTTGCCCAACCCATAATGTTTGGTGTTGAACTCATCAAAGACCAGCTGTTTCCTCCATTGGTTGAACGATAGACACCACCGTATCCGTAGTTGCTATCGCCGTAAACGACGTACAACTTACCCGGGGTACCTGAAACGGCCACCTCACAACGGTATTTACCAGAAGTTGGAAGACCGTTGGTTAATTGAGTCCAGTTGTCACCGGCATCTGCTGAGCGGTAAATTTTCGGAGAAGAGCCAGAAGTCGTTGCATAGACTGTATCACCACGGCCCATTTCAATACCATAGAAGGCACCTGTTCTTTCCAGTGTAAATGTTGTTCCGTAATTCGTGCTTCGGTATACACCGCCGTTCGTTGCCGCAATCACAATATTTGTGCTGTCGGGATGCACGACCACTCGGCCTATTCTGTAGTTCTGATTAACGCTGTATGACAATCCTGTTGACGACCAGGTTACACCGCCGTCCGTAGATTTCAAAAGACCAAAGCTGTAGGTATCCGCAGCATCGCGATCGCCCGTTGCCAAATACATGGTATCCGGATGTACAGGGTCTATGGCTAGATCACTCACCCCGATGTTTGTTAATTCGTCTGTGAAAGTCTGCCAGCTCTGACCATCGTCGTAGCTCACCCACAGGCCTCCTGCAGGAGCACCTGCATAGATTGTATCGTTATGCTTAGGGTGGAATGCGACATTGTTGATACGGCCAATTCCACCATTTGAAGGCGCATTGTATGGACCCATTGCCGTCCATTCTCCGTATTCATTTGTGCTCTGGTTGTTTTGGCCTTGAATGGCCTGGTACAAAAGTCCCGGATGAGGGCGTACACCATTTTCATCCACACGCTGGCCCATCATGTGTTCCCAGCGACGGAATTGTTTAATACCGTGTCCTTTTTCATAAGGCACGCCACGATGTGCTTTGTTGAATTTATCGACAACTGTATTGAAGTTCACGCGGTAATCTTGCATGGCTTCAACCCAAGTCATTTCGCGAATCTCCTTGTCTGTCAAGGTGTTAGATTCACGTTCTTGTGCGTTGGCAATAAAAGTGGCGGCGAAAAAGGCTAACGATACTGTAATCTTCCGTAGCATAAGGATGAGTTAAGAACCCTAAAGCTACAAAAACCGCGCCCTTCTATTCTTCCGTTTCCGCAGTAGTTACGAGCTTTAGCTCATTGAGTTGTGCTTCGTCAATAGTAGCCGGAGCATCAATCATAACATCACGACCCGCGTTGTTTTTCGGGAAGGCAATGAAGTCACGTATAACCTCAGCGCCGCCGAGGATAGCCACCAAACGGTCAAACCCGAAAGCTAGACCACCGTGCGGAGGCGCTCCGAATTCAAAGGCACTCATCAAGAAACCGAACTGCTTCTCTGCCTCTTCTTTACTAAATCCGAGCAAATCAAACATGCGGCTCTGCAATGCTCTATCGTGGATACGAATAGAACCACCACCGATCTCGTTACCGTTCAACACAAGGTCGTAAGCATTCGCGCGAACCTTGCCCGGTTCAGTATCAATCAAAGAGATGTCCTCAGGCTTTGGAGATGTGAATGGATGGTGCATCGCGTGGTAACGCTCTGTTTCATCGTCCCATTCCAACAACGGGAAATCAACTACCCATAGTGGTGCAAAGACCTCAGGATTTCTTAGCCCCATTTCCTCTGCAATATGTAGACGCAATTCAGAAGTTGCCTTGCGTGTCAAACGCTCTTCACCTGCCAAAATTAGGATCAAATCACCCGGTTTGGCATCAGCAGCCTTCGCCCACTGCGCTTGCTGCTCTTGCGTATAGAATTTATCTACTGAGCTCTTGTACGTACCGTCTTCATTGACTTTACAGTACACCATGCCCTTCATGCCGATGTCTGGACGCTTCACCCAATCGGTCAACTTATCGATCTGCTTACGCGTCCACGAAGCAGCTCCTGGTACGGCGATACCCAATACAGTTTCGGCTTGGTCAAAGACCATGAAACCAAGATTTTGAGTAAGTGCATTTAGGTTGGCCAATTCCATCCCGAAACGGATGTCCGGTTTATCATTTCCGTAGCGCTCCATCGCCTCCGCATAGGTCATACGCGGCACGCTATTAATGTCAATACCTTTCACGTCTTTCAACAAGTGAAGCAACAATCCCTCGAACGTATTCAAAATGTCTTCTTGCTCTACAAAGGCCATCTCACAGTCAATCTGTGTAAACTCTGGCTGACGGTCCGCGCGTAAATCTTCGTCACGGAAACAACGCGTGATCTGGTAGTACTTATCGTACCCACTAACCATCAAGAGTTGCTTAAAGGTCTGCGGGCTCTGCGGCAAAGCGTAGAACTTACCCTCTTGCATGCGCGAAGGCACTACGAAATCTCGTGCACCCTCTGGGGTAGATTTAATCAAGAACGGAGTCTCAATATCCATAAAGCCTTGCTCGTCCAAATACTTGCGTACCTCGATGTTTACACGGTTACGAAGCGCCAAATTGCGCTGTAACGGACCACGGCGTAAATCCAAGTAGCGGTACTTCATGCGAAGTTCTTCCCCACCATCACTTTCTTCCTCTATGGTAAAAGGAGGCGTATTTGCTGCGTTCAACACAACAAGCTTGGCACTCTTAATCTCCACATCTCCGGTAGGCATGTTGGCATTCTTACTATGACGCTCAATCACCTCACCTTCAATCTGTACCACCCACTCGCGGCCTAGTTTTCTTGCTTCCTTCAACAAATCGGCATCCCACTCCTCATTGAAAGCAACCTGAGTAATTCCATAACGGTCACGCAAATCCAAGAAAGTCATCCCCCCTAATTCGCGCGAGCGTTGTACCCAACCTGCAAGAGTTACTGTTTGTCCAATATGTGCGGCGCGCAATTCGCCACAAGTATGTGATCTGTACATGGTACT
>Ga0213865_10000551_pt1 | contig 25381 bp, 24 predicted proteins | sample PICome_6_FD_160100 | JGI IMG/M metagenome (GOLD analysis project Ga0213865, IMG submission 160100) | Coastal seawater microbial communities near Pivers Island, North Carolina, United States - PICO282 | ecosystem: Environmental > Aquatic > Marine > Coastal | place: USA: North Carolina...
GGTTGTGGAAAGAAAATCATTGCTGTCTATAACTCCAGGAATAAGACTTTCTGAATCTGCAGATGATCAAAGCAGAGTGATGACCCCAAAAGGTGCTATTTCAAAAGGCGCAGACTATATTGTGATAGGAAGACCTATTACTAATGCACCAAACATTAGCGAAGCACTTCAAGAAATTCATGATTCAATATGGTAGATTCAAACATATTCAATAAAATTATGGGTGAGACCTCTCAATGCAAAGATGAGGTTTTTCAGTATGTATATAAAAATAATAATCTAGAATATAAATCTTCATTAAGGGGATTTAATAGTAAGCTTTTTTCTCTGTTTAAATCTCACTATGATGATTTAAAGGTTTCTCAATCAATTCAATCTTTATTTAAGGGTGATATTGTTAACGAAACTGAAAATCAGTCAGCATTGCATCATGTTTACAGAGATATGCATGCTTCCACTTCAAACAATTTTGCTTCTGCAGAATTAATAGAATCTTGTCGTTTAAATATTGAAAAGTGTATAAGGCTCAAACTGGACTTAGTTGAAAAAGGTATTAAAAACATTGTTACTATTGGTATTGGTGGTTCTTTTGAGGGACCCAAATTGTTAATTGAAACACTAACAAGTGAGAATAATAGAAACTTTAAGCATATTTTCTTAACAGGACCAGATACAGTTGAATTTAATGAAACAGTTAAACCATTAAATCAAGAGGATACCTTTTTTATTGTTTCTTCTAAGTCATTCAGCACTGATGAAACTCTGCAAAGTATGGCTTTATCTAAAGCATGGTTGGAAGCCAAATGTAAATTTGAAGATCACTTTATAGCCATTACCTCACAGCCGGATAAAGCTCAAAACTTTGGCTTTAAAGAAAACGTAATTGAGTTTCCAAATGAAATTGGAGGAAGATACTCAATGTGGTCTCCAATATCACTTCCTGCAATACTAGAGCTTGGAGAAAATTTTAAAGAGTTCTTACTTGGAGGGCATGAAGCAGACAATCTTCTAATTAATGATGATAGTTACAACAATTTTATAAATTTATTATCTTTTAGTGATATTTGGTACAACAATTTTGATAATAAGCACACAAGAGTTCTTCTCTTATATAGCTGGAAAATGAGATTTTTTTCTGATTATGTTCAGCAACTTGAAATGGAGTCTATTGGAAAGCAAGCAAATCCTAATTCAATATTTAAAAATACTGGTCAAGTTATTTTTGGGGGTTTCGGTTCTACAGCTCAGCACAGTTATTTTCAATTACTACATCAAGGTACAGCTTCTGCATGTGCAGATATTTTTACAATTGAGTCTAATAAAGGCACTAATAAATTGTTATATGCTCAATCACAAGCACAAGCAGGTCTTTTATCAAATGGACCTCATGAAGAACTAGAATCATTCGAACAAGTAAATGGAAATATTCCTACAAATCTATTCACACTCAAAGAATTAAATCCAAAAACTCTAGGGTTTTTAATTGCAACTTGGGAACATAGAACTTATGTGACTGCAAAAATGCTTCAGATTAATCCTTTTGATCAATACGGTGTTAGTGCAGGAAAAATTTTTGCTAAAAAGTATTTAGATGAGCATGGCGGTTGATCTTAAAAAGGTTCCATCAACACCGGGCGTATATAAATTTTTTAACAAATCTGAAATTATTTATATTGGAAAAGCTAAAAATTTAAAAAAAAGAGTATCAAGTTATTTTGGTAACTCTCATAAAGACAGAAAAACTTCACAAATAAAATTTTTAACAGACAAGGTTGAAACTTTTACAACTAAAAATGAAGTTGAAGCATTGCTCTTAGAGCAAGCATTAATCAAAGAAAATAAACCAAAGTTTAATATTCTTCTTAGAGATGATAAAACATATCCATACATATATTTTTCTCTGGATCATGATTATCCAGGCATCTATTTAAAAAGAACAAAAAAAGCAGTTAATTCAAATTATTTTGGCCCTTTTGTAAGTTCTGGAGCTGTAAAAAAATCTATTAAGGAAATTCAAAAAATTTTCAAACTTAGAAACTGCAACGACTCTTCATTTTCAAATAGATTAAGACCTTGTATTGAATTTCAAATGAAGAGATGTTCTGCTCCATGTGTACAGAATATCAAGAAAGTTGATTATTTTGAGGACGTTCAATCTTCAAAGTCATATTTATCTTCATCTGATTCTCAAACTATTGGACGACTTAAGAGTGATATCCAAAAAGCATCTGATGAGTTAGATTTTGAGAAGGCTGCAGATATAAGAGATAGATTAAAAAGAATCGAGCTAATTCGTGAAGAACAGTCCGTTGTTACTGTTGCAAGAGATATAGATATATTTTCTGTGCATTTAGAAAATAACTATGTAGGTATTTCAATAATAGTAGTTAGAAAGGGAAAAATCAGAGGGACTAAAACGCACCTAGTAAAAAAAGCTTTTTTTGAATCCATCGATTCTGTATATCAAATGGCTGTTATTAACTTTTATGATAATCAATTGGATATTCCTAAAAAAGTTTTATGCACACATATATTGGAAAGCAAAGAATTAATTTGTAAGGTAATAAAAAAGAAATTTAATGCAAATGTACAAATTACTCATAGTCCAAGTAAATCTATTCGTCCAATCTTCAACTTATGCAAGCTTAACGCAAAACAAATAATTGAAAATCATTTAAGCAAATCAGATAAATATAATTTCGCATTCGATGACCTAAAAAAACAAATAGGCCAAAAAAAGGATATAAGAAAAATTGAAGCATATGATATTAGTCATATTTCAGGGCATCATGCTGTAGCATCATGTGTTGTTTATACAAATGAAGGACCAAGCAAGAAAGAATACAGAACTTTCAATATACCAAAAGATTTATCAGCAAATGATGTTGGTTCTTTAGAGCATGCCATTCAAAGAAGAATAAAATATTATGACAATAAAGAAATAAAACCTGATTTAATCCTCATCGATGGGGGTAAAAATCAACTTAATTTTTCTCAATCTGTAATTCAACATTCAGTGCATAAAGATATAAAAGTTATATCAATTGTTAAAGGTACAAATAGAATAAGAGCAACAGAAACAGTGTTATCAAAAGATGGAGTAATTGAATTTAATAAGGATTCTACAGCTTATTTATTATTGCAAGAAATAAGAGATGAGTCTCATAGGTTTGCAATTATCGCTCAAAGAAAAAAGAAGAATGCAAAAAATAAAAAATCTGACTTAGATAAAATTGAAGGAATTGGTCAGGTTTTAAAAAAAAGACTATTGCTTAATTTTAAAAGTTTAAAAAATATAAAATCAGCAAAAATAGAAGATTTAATGACTGTAAAGGGCATTAATGACAAAATAGCACAATTAATTAAAGAAAAGCTCTAATTTGTGACGACATTAATAAATATATTAACATTATCAAGAATTCTCTTAGCAGCAATAATTTTTGTGCTGTTAATATCACCTGAAGGATATTTATTGGCACTATTACTATTTTTTTTAGCTGGAGTTACAGATTATTTTGATGGTTATCTGGCCCGAAAATATAATGCAGTATCTCAACTTGGTGAAATACTAGATCCAATTGCAGATAAAATACTTATTCTTTTTGTTTTATTTGGATTGGCAATAAATCTTTCAAGTTATTTGATTGGTTTCATTGGAGCAATAATTGTAACTAGAGAAATTTGGGTCGGAGCCTTAAGAGATTTAAATGCAAGAAATGGAAAAAGTGATGCCACTAAAGTTACATTTCTTGCAAAAATAAAAACCACAGTTCAACTATCAACTCTTTCAATATATTTATTTGGATTGGCAATAAATAATATGTTAATAATTGTCATAGCCGATATTCTATTATTCATCTCACTTTTTATTACTTTATATACTGGCTATATATATACTTTAAGCACTTTTAAAAATGAACAATCTAAATAAGGAAGATTATAAAATTTGCATAGTTGGATTGGGATATGTTGGTCTTCCTCTGGCAGCAAGATTTGCACTAAAAGGAATTGACGTAACCGGTTTTGATATTAATGAAGAAAGAGTTAATCAACTAGTCAATAAAATTGATATTAATAACGATATTTCTGATAAAAACTTAGAGAGTTTAATTAAAAATTCAAAATTGACATCAAATGTCGATGAAATTAAAGGCAACAACATATTCATTGTTACCGTTCCAACTCCAATAAATGAGGACAAAACCCCAGACTTGAAGCCGCTAAAAGCTTCGAGCGAATTAGTAGGAAGTGTTATGCAAAAAGATTCAATAGTTATTTATGAATCTACTGTTTATCCAGGTGTTACTGATGAGGTATGTACACCAATTTTAGAGGAAAAATCTAACCTAATTTTTAATAAGGAATTCTCAACAGGGTACAGTCCTGAGAGAATAGTTCCTGGAGACAAAATAAATACCATTGAAACAATAACAAAGGTTGTCTCAGCATCAAATAAAGATGCTTTAAATGTTATTTCTTTTTTATACTCTTCAATAATTGATGCTGGTGTTCACCAAGCACCATCAATCAAAGTTGCTGAAGCAGCAAAAGTAACTGAAAATATTCAAAGAGATGTAAATATTGCACTTATAAATGAAATGCATCAGTTATATACCTCAATCGGCATTAATACAAATGATGTTATTGAAGCTGCAGCAACAAAATGGAATTTTATGAAGTTGACTCCAGGTATGGTTGGTGGTCATTGTATAAGTATTGATCCATATTATCTGATGCATAAATCAAAAATATCAGGCTATACACCTAAGTTAATGAGCTCAGCACGAGAAATTAATGATCAAATGCATGAGTGGGTTCTGAAAGATTTTATTAGATATATGGACCAGATGAAAATTGATCTAGATTCAACTGAAATAACAGTTTTCGGATATTCTTTTAAAGAAAATTGTTCTGACACAAGAAATACAAAAGTAAAAAGCTTACTTTTATTAATGAAAAGTTTTAAGATCAAATTTCAATTATGGGACCCATTAATCTTAGATCATGACCACAAAGAATTAAAAAAATTGGGTATTAAAATCCTCAAGGATGAGCCTAAAGATGTTAAAGTTGCTCTGCTTTGTGTTGGACATTCAAAGTTTCATAATTTCTTAAATAAATTTAATGGTGTTATATATGACTATAAAAATATCATTGGAGTTAAATAGTTCGTTAATATAAAATGTTTAAAAAAAAACTATAAATATATGAAAATAATAATTGTAAGTGGGGGCTTTGATCCTCTACATTCTGGACACATAGCCTACTTTAAATCTGCAAAAGACCTTGGTGATAAGTTAATTGTTGCATTGAATAGTGATGAATGGCTTGTAAATAAGAAAGGTAAATTCTTTATGCCCTTTCATGAGCGTAAAGCAATAGTTGAAAACTTGTCATGTGTTGATTTGGTTATTGATTTTGAAGATGATCAGCTAGGGAGTGCAACAAATGCTTTAATCAAAGTACAAGAAATGCATCCAAATGATCAGGTAATTTTTGCAAATGGCGGCGACAGAAATAAAGAAAATATCCCTGAAATGTCCGTGAATGGTATAGATTTTCAATTTGGCGTTGGTGGCGATGATAAAAAGAATTCATCTTCTTGGATACTTAAAAATTGGCAGTACTATCATGAAGAAAGATTATGGGGCTCTTTTTATAATCTTTTTGAAGAAGACCAAGTTAAGGTCAAAGAGCTTATTGTTGCTCCAGGAAAAGGAATGAGCTTCCAAAAGCACTTTAAGAGAAGTGAAATATGGATGGTCAGCAAAGGCTCTTGTATTGTGAATTACAGTAAAGATGACCCCGATAATAAACAACATATTAAACTAAATAAATTTGATCATTATCTGGTGCCTGTTGGTGAATGGCATCAAATTACAAATCCCTTTGATGAGACATGCCACCTTATTGAAATTCAGTATGGAGAAGAGTGCGTCGAAGAGGATATTGAAAGAACAGAATATTATCAAGAAAAATAATTTTTAAACTTCTATATTCAGATTATTAATATACAAGGCTACTGAATTTATTGGCTGGATGGCAGAGTGGTTATGCAGCGGCCTGCAAAGCCGTTTACGCCGGTTCGATTCCGGCTTCAGCCTCCAGATTAAAACATTTTTAATTTGGAACAAGTATAATAAGTATTTGGTACCAATTAATATGCCCGAGTGGTGGAATTGGTAGACACAAGGGACTTAAAATCCCTCGATAGAAATATCGTGCCGGTTCAAGTCCGGCCTCGGGTACCATAAATAATCTTATGAAAAAATGGCTTGTAGCTTCATATAAAAACAATGAACTTGAAAGATTATTTTTGAACCTAAAAAATCAAAAATTTGAATATTATTTGCCCAAAATAAATACTTCAGAACCTGGTTGTAGTTCAAAGGAAGAGATAATGTTTCCAGGATATATTTTTGTATATGTTAAACAAAATGAATACATGGCACTTAAATTCACAAAGGGTATTAAAAATCTCATTCAATTCGGAAATTTTATTCCCTCTATCAATAATAATGTAATAAATGACATAAAAGAAATTGAAGATTTGTCAAAGAAAAATCCTCGCACAATAGATATTCAGATAGGTCAAAAAGTACACATAAATCAAGGCAATTTTAAGGGAAGCCTTGTAGAGATTATTTCATTACCTGCAAATGAAAGAGTTAATATTTTAATTCATATTCTTGGATCACAAAGAACTGTTAATATTGCAATTAAAGAACTATCTTTTTAAATTTAGCAACTTGATTAATATATTTAATTTCATTATAGTTCAACGCTTGAACGGTATTTGTGTAAAATTAAAACATATATAGCGTGCGGTAGCTATTATACAAAACAATATTTTCACTTCATTATTGATTAATTAAATGAGTCTAAAAATTACAGAAGAAGTTTTAGAAATAATGTATTTAATTGAGAAAGATCCTAGCCTATCGCAGCGTCAAATTGCACAGAAGGTAGGTCTTAGCCTTGGTAAGATAAATTATTGTATTATGTCTTTAGTTGACATTGGTTACGTCAAAGTCAAAAATTTTACGAACTCAAATAGTAAAAAGAATTATATGTATATACTGACTCCAATGGGAATATTGCAAAAGACAAAAATTACTCAAAACTTTATTGCAAGAAAAAAAGCAGAATACGATATACTTGTTTCTTATTTAAATGAAAATATAACTTAACATAAAATTATGAATAATATTAATGAATCACATTACAATGATGAGATTGATTTAAAAGAACTTTTCAATGCATTAATCTTGGGAAAGTGGATTATATTAACCTTCATAACTTTTGCTTCTATACTTTCAATAATATACAGTCTCTCACTGCCAAATATATATCAATCAAAAGCTCTACTTCTGCCCAATGAATCAGGTGGATCAGTATCAAGAGCTTTACAAAGCTATAGTGGTTTAGCGGGCCTTGCGGGCATAAATTTACCTTCTCAGGAGGGTGACAGCAATTCGATGAGAGCAAAGAAAAAAATTAATTCACTTAGCTTCTTCGAAAGCAACATTATGCCTAATATTTTTTTGCCAAATCTTATGGCATTAGAGTCATGGAACCCAGACAAAAATTTAATCACTTATGACAACAATATTTATGATGTTATCTCTAACACTTGGACGCGTAAATTCTCTTATCCACAAAAACAAATACCAAGCCCTCAAGAAAGCTTTCAAGTATTTAAATCTAATCATTTAAGTATTGCTGAAGACAGCATGACTGGTTTTATAACTATTAGCGTTAAACATCAATCACCATATATTGCAAAAAATTGGACGGAATTGCTGATTAATCAAATCAACAGTTTTTATCGTGAAAAAGATAAAACTGAAGCTGAAAAAGCTGTTAATTATCTTAATGAACAAATTAGCAAGACAAAATTAACTGAAATCAAGCAAGTAATAGCAGCTCTACTTCAGCAAGAGACTCAAAAATTAGCATTGATCGAGGCTAATGAGTTCTACGTCTTTGAATATATTGATCCTCCTGTAGTAATGGAGAAAAAATCTGAGCCATCTAGATCAATTCTCTGCATCATTGGTGCATTTATTGGAGGAGTTTTAGGAGTTATCATAGTTCTATTTAGGTATTATTTATTTCTTAAAAGGAACTCATAAATAATATTATTTACTAAGTTATTAATTTTATTAGTAGGGCTTGTTATTAGGTTATTAATAATATAATTTTATAGACTAAAATCGCATGAATATAACAATTTTTGGGACAGGTTACGTTGGTTTGGTAACAGGAGCTTGCTTGGCTGATGTGGGTCATAATGTGCTTTGTGTAGATGTAAATTTAGATAAAATCAATAGACTTAAAAATGGTGAAATACCAATATATGAACCCGGTTTGACATCTTTAGTTCAAGAAAACTACAAACAAGACAGATTGAATTTTACTTCTAATATTGAAAATGCAGTTAATTTTGGAGAATTGCTTTTTATAGCAGTTGGCACACCTCCAAAAGAAGATGGTTCAACTGATCTTGTGCATGTGCTATCAGTTGCAAACTCAATTGCTGAGTTTATGAATCAACCTAAAATTATTATTAATAAATCAACTGTTCCAGTTGGCACTGCCTTAAAAGTTAATCAAACAATTTCTAAAGTATTACATAAAAAGAAAGCAAAAGTTTCATTTGAAGTATGTTCAAATCCTGAATTTTTACGGGAGGGCTCTGCTATTAAAGACTTTAAAGATAGTGCAAGGATCATAATAGGGGCAGAATCTGACTGGGTAAGATCAAGAATGAGTGATTGCTATAAACCTTTAAATATTAATAATGATAAAATAATTTTTATGGATATTAGATCAGCAGAACTCACAAAATATGCAGCAAATGCTATATTAGCAACAAAAATAAGCTTCATCAGTGAGTTATCTAATTTATCTGAGAGGCTTGGAGCAGATATGGAAAATATTAGAATAGGAATTGGTTCTGATCCAAGAATTGGTTATGATTTCATAAACCCAGGTTGTGGTTATGGTGGATCTTGTTTTCCAAAAGATGTAAGTTCTCTTATTAAAACTGGAGAGAGTGTCAATTATAAAACCAAGCTCTTAGAAGCAGTTGAGTCTGTAAATAATAGTCAGAAAAATATACTATTTGAAAAACTAGAATCAGTATTAGATAGGAATCTTAAAAATAAAACTATTGCTATATGGGGACTAAGTTTTAAGCCCAATACTGATGATATGAGAGAAGCTCCAAGTCGAGTATTGATGGAATCACTATGGAAAGTTGGAGCTAAAGTTTCAGCATTTGATCCAGAAGCTATGAAAGAAGCCGCTTCTATTTTTGGAGAAAGAGATGATCTTAAATTCGCTTCCAGTCATATTGAAGCTTTAAGTGGTGCAGACGTATTAGTAATATGCACAGAGTGGGATGATTTCAAGAATATTGATTTTGAATCGCTAAAATCACAATTGAAATTCCCCATAATTATTGATGGAAGGAACCTGTATGATCCAGTCAAAGTAAGAGAAGCTGGTTTGATGTACTATGCTATAGGACGAGGAGATAGCATACAAAAATATTAACTTTAAAAAAGGTTTTTGGGAGTTTATTGATGAGTAAATTAAAGATTTTAGATTGTACTTTAAGAGATGGTGGATACTATAATGATTGGGACTTTACCCCTGAGCTAGTTCAAGAATATTTAAAGGAGATGTCACTTGCTGGTATCAATAAGGTTGAATTGGGCTTAAGAAATTTTCCCTCTGAAGGATTTAAAGGGGCATTTTTTTATACTACTGATGATTATATAGATTCACTTAATGTCCCTGATGGCACTGATTTTGGAGTTATGGTAGATGCCAAGACCATATTAAGCTCAGATCTTTCTATTGAGAATGCGGTTCATTCTTTGTTTAGGAAAAAAGATTTATCTAGAATATCATTAGTGCGTGTAGCTTGTCATTTTACACAAGTATTAGATGCATATCCTATTGTTGTCTGTCTCAAAAAACTAGGATATGAGGTTGGTTTGAATCTAATGCAGATAAGTTTACAAGATCAAAAATCAATTTCAAAGACAGTTAAAGAGATAGATGGTTGGCCTGGCGTAGATGTTTTATATTTTGCAGATTCCTTGGGTAATATGACACCAGATTCAGTTAAAGAGGTTGTAAGTACAATTAAATCTTCATGGTCTGGTGAGATTGGATTTCATTCTCATGATAATATGGGGAATGCACTAGCAAATTGCAATCAAGCAATTGAGCTAGGAGTAACTTGGATAGATTCTACTGTTCAAGGAATGGGTAGAGGTGCTGGAAATGTTGCTACTGAAATTTTACTAGCTGATCTTTCAGAGAATCATTGTAAAAATTATGATCAGAGTGCTGTATATCGTTTATCTATAAATGCCTTTGCAAAACTAAAGGAAGTCTATCGTTGGGGTCATAATTTTGCTTATCACATTGGAGCAAAAAATAACTTACATCCAACATATATTCAAAATATATTAACAGATCCACATTTTGGTGAAGAAGAGCTTGTTAAAGTAATAGATCGTCTTTCAGTGTTATCAAACTGTTCTTCTTATGACAAGTCAAAGTTAGAGAAGTTAACATCTGCTTCAACACAAAATAATCAACAAATTGAAACTTATGATTTGGATTTACATGACACATTCTCTAATAAAAAAGTTCTTGTTATTGCTTCTGGTGAGAGCTTATCTAGATATGAGGTAGGCATAAAGTTATTCATTGAAAAGCATAAGCCTGTTGTTATCTCTATCAATAAAATTGAAGGAATGCTTGAAAAATACATAGAGTATGTAGTTACTTCTCATAATTCAAAGTTCTTTTCTCAAGAAAATGAGCTTACAAAAATAGATGGAACTATAATTCTGCCAACTTCTAGATTACTGCAAGATGAAATAAAATCATTAGATGGATGTCGCTTAGTTAATTATGGAATTGAAATTAATAAAGATGTCTTTAAGGCATCTAAAGACGGATGTGTTGTTAATTATGACCTGACTTTTGCTTATATATTAGGGATGCTTTTATTTGCACCTCCCTCTGATCTATTTTTAGTTGGTTTTGATGGATATCAAAAAGGTGATTTACGTCAGATAGAAGTATTAAATTTATTAGAACAGTATCAAGAATCATGCTCTTCTGTAAATTTATGCTCACTTACACCCACTTCATATCCGTTAAGAATGAGATCTATTTATGCGCCAACTGTCTAAATATAAAAATTATATCTTTGATTGTGATGGAGTATTGCTCGATTCAAATTGTCTAAAAATTGAAGCTATGAAGAAATCTCTTGAAAAAGCGGGTATTAAAGATTCCAATGTTAAATCATGTATAGAATATTTTTCATCAAACTTTGGTAAATCTAGGTATCATCATGTCAATTATTTTTTCCAATACATTATTGAAGAGGTGCCTCAGTCAGAATTATTACAAAAAAAAATTTTAGGAAATTATGAAAATTCTTGTGATATCCTTTATTTGAAAGCAAAGAAAACTGCCCATATAGATGATGCTCTTAAAAAATTAGATGGAAGAAAATATGTGGCTAGTGGATCAGAGGAGACTCAACTTAAGAAGGCACTTTCAAAAAAATTTCCTTCTAAGATGTTTTCTGGTATTTTTGGCTCTCCAATGCCGAAGCTAGAAATAGTTTCTAATATTCTTGAGAATTCTACAAATAATGATTTTGTTCTCATAGGAGATTCATTGGCTGATTTAGATGTTGCTATTGAATTAAAAATAGATTTTGTAGGCTATACCCCATATTCAAATACACCTCAATTGCTTATGGAGAAGTGCATGCATCATGGCTTTCCAACATTAAATACTTGGAATATATGATGAGTAGAGAATTAGATTATGGAATAATTATTCCGGTAAGAATGGATTCTACTCGTCTTCCCGGCAAGCCACTTATAAATCTTCTTGGAAAATCGATGATTCAAAGAACCTGGGAAAGATGTTGTCAGGCAGTGGGGGTTGATAAAGTTTATATTGCAACCGAAAGCAATGTTATCGCATCTCATGTTAAAAATTTTGGAGGTAATATTGTTTATACTTCTAACGAGTGTCTTACGGGTACCGATCGTGTTGCAGAAGCTAATAAAAAATTATGCCTAGATTTTGTTATAAATGTTCAAGGCGATGAGCCTGTAATAAACCCCAAAGATATTTTGACAATTATCAAAGAATATCAATCCAATAGAAACAATGTAGTAAACGGAATGGCTAAAATTGTTGACTCTGAAGAGTTTTTTTCAAGAAATATTCCAAAAGTTGTATTTTCGAATTCAAAAAAGTTGTTATATATGAGTCGATCACCTATACCTGGAAGTAAGTTCAACAAGTTTGCTTTTGGATACAAACAGATCTGTATATATGCTTTTTCTAAAGAGCATTTAGATAGATTTACGAGTTTTAATGAAAAGACACAATTTGAGAAATTAGAAGATATTGAAATTTTACGCTTTTTAGAAAATGATATTTCAGTAAAAATGGTTGAAGTAAGTGGCAACAGCTTAGCTGTAGATATTCCTGAAGATATTAAAAAAGTAGAAAGTTTAATTAATAAAATAGATTGCAATCAAATTAAAAATAAGGAGTAAATGTGTACAAAACTATAACATCATGTCGTATATGCGGTGGTAATGAACTAACCTCTGTTTTTGATCTCGGAAATCAGGCATTGACTGGAGTCTTTCCAAGATCTCAAAAGCAGGAAATAACAAATGGGCCCGTAGAACTTGTAATGTGCTCAAGCTCTGGAGGATGTGGACTTATTCAATTAAAGCAGAGTTATGATATATCTGAAATGTATGGAGATAATTATGGTTATAGATCTGGATTAAACCCAAGCATGGTAAAGCATCTGCATTCAAAAGTAGCAAAAATAGTTTCTGCAGGAATTTTAAATAAAGATGACTTAATCATTGATATAGGCAGCAATGATGCTACAACTCTTAGATCCTTTCCATCAGGGCGATATAAGCTAGTTGGTATTGATCCAACTGGTAGCAAATTTTCTAAATATTATCCATCGGATATAGAATTAATACCTGATTTTTTCACTTCAGATGTTGTCAAAAAACATTTTGGTGATGTTAGGGCAAAAGTTATAATGTCTTTTTCAATGTTTTACGATCTTGAAGATCCTGTTAAGTTTTCTAGGGAAGTCAGGGATTCATTGGCCAATGATGGTGTCTGGATAATGGAGCAAAGTTATTTACCTTCTATGTTAAAAACTAATTCTTTTGATACTATTTGTCATGAGCATTTAGAGTTTTATGGGCTAAAGCAAATAGATTTTATCGCCAAAAAAGTTGGCCTCAAGATTAAAGATGTCGAATTTAATGATATAAACGGAGGAAGTTTTTCTGTTGAACTTGTTCATAATGATTCGCCTTTAAAATGTAATGAAACTCATGTTCAAAAAATATTAGATGATGAAGATTCTTTGGGTATTTCAAACGGTAAAGTTTTTAAAGATTTTAGTGATAGAGTTCATGGGGAGCAAAAAAAATTATTAGACTTTCTTAACGATTGCAAAAATCAAGGAAAAAAAGTTTCAGGTCTTGGTGCATCTACAAAAGGAAATGTTTTATTGCAGTATTATAATCTTGATAGTTCACTCATCTCTGAAATTGGTGAAATTAATGAAGAAAAATTTGGATGCTTTACACCACGAACTGATATTATGATGGTTCCAGAATCAGAAATGCTTGAAAAAAATCCAGATTATATATTAGTTTTGCCATGGCATTTTAGAGAATTTTTCATATCTATGAAAAAGCTTAAAGGTAGAAAATTAGTTTTTCCGCTTCCAAATTTTGAAATAGTGGACTGCTAGCATTGGGCTTATCTGTGTCACTTAGATTAGATAGTATAATTTTAGTAACCGGTGGTGCTGGTTTCATTGGAAGTCATCTGTGTGAATTATTAATTAACACAGGGTATAAAAATATTTTTAGCTTAGACAATTATTCTACTGGAACTACCAATAATCATGTCGAAGGTGTGACTTATATAGAAGGCAGTACAAAAGATATTGAAAAACTAATAGATTTTTCTCCTGATCTAGTATTTCATCTTGGTGAATATTCAAGAGTAGAAAGAAGTTTTTTTGATATTGAGCATGTTTGGGAGAATAATGTTTTTGGTACATATGCCGTTCTCCAATTTTGTATAAATCGCTCGGCTAAAATATTATATTCCGGAAGCAGCACTAAGTTTGCTGATGGTGGATTGGGTCCAACCCAGTCTCCTTATGCATGGACAAAATCAAGCAATACATCATTAATAAAAAATTATGCTAGATGGTTTGGGTTAAAATATTCTATCGTATATTTTTATAATGCTTATGGTGGCAGGGAAATAAATGAAGGTGATTACGCCACCGTAATTGGTATATTTACTAGTTTGGCAAAACAGGGTAAAAATCTTCAAGTTGTCAGTCCAGGAACTCAACTACGTAACTTTACTCATGTAGATGATATAGTTAGCGGATTAAAGTTAGTTGGCGAGCTTGGGGAAGGTGATGGATATGGTATTGGGCATGATAAATCATGGTCTGTGCTCGAAGTGGCAAATCTTTTTAACAGAAAAATTGAAATGTTACCTGAGCGCCCAGGAAATAGAATGGATGCAGACTTAATTGTAGAAAAGACTAAATCTCTAGGGTGGGATGCTAAAATTAATCTAGATGATTACATAGCAGCACTAAATATTTAATTAGAGTTTTCAAGAAAGTGGAAAGTAGTAAGCAACGTTCTTTTTCAGAATGTAATTTTTTGATAGTTGGAACTGTTAGAAATTGTGAGAAAACAATAATTAATGAAGTTAATCGATTAAATGATATTTTTAAAAAAGCAAATAAAGCTTCATGGCTAATTGTTGAATCAGATAGTGTTGATGGCACTAAAGAGTCTCTAAAAAATCTTAAATTAAAATTACCTTATTTTGATTTCATTAGTTTAGGACGCTTGGCTGATAATTACCCAGAGCGAGCCAGAAGAATAGCTTTTTGTAGAGATGTATATGTTAAAGAAATAAGAAGTCGATTGGAATATTCTGACGTCAATTATGTAGTTGTTGCTGATCTTGATGGCATGTGCAGTGATTTAACTTATAAAAGTGTACTTACTTGTTGGGCTAAAAGTAACTGGACAGCTTGTTTTGCCAATCAACCCAAAGGTTACTATGATTTGTGGGCTCTCCGTCATGACTACTGGAACCCCAGAGATCCATTCATAACTTTTAAAAAATTACATAATTTAGGCATTAATGCAGCTAAAGCTTATAAAACAGCAGTTATAGATAAAATCCTAAAAATAGATATTGCCTCTACATGGGTTCCTGTTAGGTCTGCTTTTGGTGGATTAGGTATATATAAATATGAAGCTTTCATTAAGTCTGATTACTCTGTAAAAGGTGAGTATCCTGATAAAACATGCGAACATGTAACATTTAATAAAAAATTAGGAAAATCAATTAGTGATTGCAATTTATATATCAATCCTTCATTAGTAAATATAAATCGTTCAGGTCATGTCTTTCAACTGAAATTGAAGTATTTTTTATTAAAGTTTTTTGGCTACTCTCTTTTTAAGAAACTTAAACATTTTAAATTAAAATAGAAGTTATAATTAATCTTTTTGTATTTGATAAATAATCACATTAAAAAAATAAACTATTAGAAAATACAATATTCAAACGAGGTTTATAAATAATGTTAGATAACAATAAAACTAAAATATTCGTAGCTGGACATGCTGGTATGCTTGGTTCAGCAATTGTGCGCGCATTAAGAAAAAATGATAATATTGAAATTATTACGGCCACAAAAAATGAACTCGATCTCCGTAATCAAGCAAGTGTAAATAAGTTTTTTGAAAAGAATACCTTTGATGAGGTTTATATAGCTGCTGCAAAGGTTGGTGGAATATACGCTAATTCTTCGTATCCTGCTGAATTTTGTTACGACAATTTAATTATACCTATCAATATTGTTAATTCATCATTTAATAAAGGCATTAAAAAATTACTATATATTGGCTCAAGTTGTATATACCCTAAATTTGCCAATCAACCTATTTCTGAAACAGAGCTTTTAACAGGTCGCCTCGAGCCAACAAATGAGCCATATGCGATTGCTAAAATAGCCGGATTAAAGTTAATGGAGAGCTATAACAGACAATTTGGTGAATCTCATAAAATTGATTATAGAAGCGTTATGCCAACAAATCTTTATGGTATTGGAGATTCATATAATGCTGAAAATTCACATGTTATACCAGGCTTAATAAGAAGATTTCATGAAGCAAAAATAAATAAAGATAAAGAAGTATCTATATGGGGAACTGGTAAAGTTAGACGAGAGTTTTTAACTTCAGATGATGCGGCATCTGGATGTATTTTTGTTATGAATATGCCAAAAGTAAAATATACAAAAGTTACAACTCCAATGTGCAGTCATATAAATATCGGCAATGGGGATGATATATCTATCATGGAGCTTGCAATCCTTATAAAAGATATTATTGGATATAAGGGTGATTTAGTTACTGATACATCAAAGCCAGATGGTACTCCAAAAAAATTACTTGATTCGTCTATCATCCAATCATGCGGCTGGAGACCAAGCATATCTTTAAAAGACGGCATAGAAATGACTTATCAAGATTTTTTATCAAACTACGAAAACATTAGGACATAAATAGATGGATTCATCTCAAGATAGAGCAAAATCATTTTTTGCAATTCCTGGATATATTAAAATTTATGAGAGATATTTAGGAAAGAAGATTTACGCCATTTTTATTTTTTCTTTCATGGCGTCTATAACAGAAGGTCTTGGTTTTTTGATGCTTCTGCCACTTTTACAGAGCATAAGTGGAAGTTCTTTAGATGCGATTATTGCATCTCAAGATGATGGCTTTTTATATTTCCTTGAAAATATTTTTGCAAATTTAGGCTTAGATTTAACTCTTCGCAATGTATTGATCACAATGTGTGTGCTTTTTTTTTCTAAGGGCATTTTTCTTTTCACTTCTTTGTCGGTAAATGCTTATTTTCGAGGTGTTTTAGTTAAACGATTAAAGAAAGCACTTTATACTGCTTATAGAGATGTAGACTATGAATATTTCAAAGAGAAATCTACTGGTTACTTTGTTAATACTATTAATGAACAAAGTAACAGATCGCTACTTGGCTTTTATCACTTAAACTTATTGATGGCGAATATTTTTAATTTCGTTACATATGTTTTATTTGTAGGGTTTGTTGCTCTGCAGTTTGGTGTATTTGCCGCTTTTATTGGAATAATTTTATTATTTTTATTTAGAAATTTAGCCACATATGTTCGAAAATTATCTAGAAAAGCTACATTAGAAAATGGAAATCTATCTCAACACTTAGTGCAATTTGTTCAATCATTTAAATATCTTGTTGCAACCGGACAGACTGGAATATTCAACAACAAGGTTATTAACTCAATATCAAATTTAGCTAACTTTCAAGTTCGTCAGGGAATAGCTGGAAGTTTTACTTTCGCATTGCGCGAACCTATTGCAGTTATCAGTATTGTAGCTATCATATTTATTCAGGTTGGTGTTTTTAACGAACCCCTAACTCCAATACTTGTTGCAATATTATTATTTTACAAGAGTTTAAATGCAGCTTTGGCAATTCAAAATAGTATCCAAAATACTTTTGAGTATATAGGTGGAATTGAATTTGTTGACACTGAGTGCAATTTAGCACGTAAAAATATTGAAAAATCTAACAGTAAAATTATAAATTCTTTAAAAAATGAGATTAGCTTTAATGATGTGTGTTACAGACATGGTAAATCAGAAAATTTAGCTTTAAATAAATTGTCATTATCAATTAAATTTAATTCTTTTGTTGCTTTAGTAGGAAAGTCTGGAGGTGGAAAAACCACTATTGCTAATTTGCTTTGTGGTGTTGGAAGGCCGGAATCAGGAACTATTACTTTTGATGGGCATGATTATTATGCTTATGATTTTAATAGTATTAGAAGTAAAATTGGTTATGTTAGTCAAGAAAATGTAACATTCGATGGCACCATTATTGAAAACATTACTCTTGAGTTTGGAAAGGCTATCAATGAATTTGCTATAGATGAAGTTGAAAAGGTAGCAAAAATGGCAGGGATTGATAGTTTTGTTTCAGAACTAACAGATGGTTATATGACAGTTGTTGGTGACCGTGGACTACGTCTGTCTGGAGGGCAGCGGCAGAGATTATTTTTAGCAAGAGAGCTATTTAGAAATCCAGAAATCTTAATTTTAGATGAAGCGACAAGCGCATTAGATGTTGAGTCCGAAGCTCTAATTCAAAAAAGTATTAATGGACTTAGAGGCAAAATAACAGTGATTGTTATAGCCCATAGATTGTCAACAATTCGTGAAGCTGACATGGTTTATGTTATTGACAAAGGCGCTGTGGTTGAGTCCGGTGATTTTGATTCTTTAAAAAATAAATCATCCGGTAAATTTAAATCATTTTTGGAGCTACAAGAATTTTAAAAAATATAAAGCATCTTGATTATGCTGATGCTCATTTAGTTTTTATTCTTCCTGCATCTTATATAGTTGAAGATTATGTTAAATCTATACTTTTAGATCAAAAATGGAAGTCTGTTACAATTTATATAAATATTGAAAATATTTCAGATGACTTTTTATCTTATTTAAATCACCTATGTATCAGCAATAAAAAAAATATCGATTTATACAAACTTAAATCATTTGAATTAAAAGGTTACTTTGATCAAAGAGAATTAATAAGAAGTTCAAAACACAATGCTGATAAATTAAATGATGATATATATATGTTTATTCAATCTTTGGATCAATATGTGTGTAGATATTTGGCTAATAAATATTACGAAAGTTATAAAAGTATATACGTAATAGGATTACAGTTTTCACTTCCTGTCTTTCTTTTTCGTGATCCAATGTATATGTCTAAAATAATAACTGAGAATAATAAATTTAATCAATTTTTTATAGAACGTGCTTTTAAAATCAAAAGCACAAAAAAATTTAATATGGGACTAGCTTCTTTAAGAAAAATCATTCTTGAAAAAATCGAATATATTTTTGATATTTTATTTTTGAATAGTAAATTTAGGAAAAGTCGATTGGTCAAAGCAACTAGTTATGTTAAAAAAGGTGTTGTAGATTTTCACCTTGTTGGAAGTAGCTATTATAAATTTTGTTTAAATCAGATTTATGATGAGCCAATAGAAATAATCAATACATATAAATCTAAATCATCATACATAAGCTCAAATTTACTTGAGTTGAATAAAGAATATGATCTTATTTTTTTAGGTCCAGTGTCAGATTCTATGTTAAATGATTATTTAACTGACATTAGGCTTTTAATTAAAAGAGGTTTCGCTTTTGGTAAAATTTATGTAAAAGCTCATCCGCGTTTTAAAGAATTAGCAAATAAGTTAATTAGATTATTAATAAATGAATTTGATGAGAAATCATTTATTAAAATTGACCTAATTCATGATATTGATCTTAATAAAACATCCCTAGTAGTAATCGGATATTATTCATCTTTATTTGATGAGTTATTGCACTCAAATTTTCATGGTATAAGTTTAATTTCAGAGCGTGCTACAAGACGCAGGTATCCATTTATGCCAGTTAAAATTCTCTCAGGACAGGAATTTGGTTTCAACAATTCTCATACAACCCTTGGTCTTGATGGAGATTTTATTAAATGATATGTTTATTTTTTTTTCTATATCTTTTAAAGTGCAATATTTAAATTAGCTATAGTAAATGAATAAAGGCTAAATATTTTTATGGTAGTTTTACTCACAAAATGCGAATCAAGATGGCATCCGCCTTTATATAGATTTTTAGAGAAAGCGTATGGAGAAGTTTTCACTGTATTTCTTAACGATGAGATTAAAACAAGAAAATTAGCATCTTCAGGTAGAAAGCTTATTGATGGCCTGTATTCAAAAATAAATAATCTAGCTCCCTCTATTGTAATTTTTGATCTAGAATTCAGCTTATTGCTATCTCCGGATGAAGTTAGTGATCTTTCTAAGAGCTTATCTTGTCCTGTTTTTGGGATAGCCATGGATGATGACAGATTTCATGATATTAATAGACAGATTTATGCTGGTCTTGACGGTATCTTAACGCATCCATTATCAGTTGAGCGTTATCGTTTAATTGGTTACAAAGCTTTTGACTTTTTTCCTTCATGGGAACTATGTAGAAATATTGAGCAGGATAAAAAAATTGATGCTAATCAAAAAGACATAGATGTTTTATCTTATGGACTTTTAAAAGGAGACAGGAAATGGGTATTAGAGCAGTTAAAAGAAAAAGGAATTAATGTATATCATCCTCCCTTCGATACAAGTGATGATGATTTAGATAATTTAATTAGGCGTTCAAAGATAGTCATTAATCTCTCAAGTGGTTCTCCCGTTACAAATTCAGCAATTCAATTCCTCCCATTTAGTAATTACAAGCAGTCAAATTTCCCTACTAGACAACTTAAAAGTAGAATATATGAAGTAGCAGCTCTTGGAACTTTATGTGTAAGTGAAACTTTTGCAGGAGATGGTTTGGTATTGAGTGATGATGCTTTTATTAAAGCAAAAGATCCTTCAATGATGGTTGAGATAATTAACAAATTAATATCGGATAATAAGTTTTATGAAACTTCTTCATCAAAGTTTTTATCAGCTTTTCATTCAAGATACAATCTAGATCGAAGAATTGATGAGTTTAAAGTATTTGCTGATAACGTGCCTCTTAAACGTATTCATGAGATAGAGATAGGAATAATTATTAATGCATGTTGCTTAGCAGCAAAATGCATTTATTCATTAAATCCAATGACATTTTTTACATTTAGAATGAATAATTCTTCATGGCTAAAATCAATTTTTGTAAGACTCTTATCTTTAGTTTTTGTTTTATATTCTTTTTGGTGTGCCTTATTAAAACGCAGTTAAATAAAATTTCCAATCCATTGTTATTGGTTTTATATAATCGCCCTGATCTTTCTACAAGATTATTTGAGATATTAAGCCAGATTGGAGTTTTTGAAAAAGTATATATTGCTATTGATGGCCCACGAAATAAAGAAGATACAGAAAAAGTTAAACAAGTTAGAGAATTGAGCCGAAACCTTTGTTTGGGTGGAGAGGTTTTTATAAGAGAGTCTAAAGAAAATCAGGGATGTAAAATAGGTGTGAGAACAGCAATAGATTGGTTTTTTAGTAAAGAAACGGAAGGTATTATTCTTGAGGACGACTGTCATCCCTCAAGCGAGTTTTTTGATTTTATGAATATAATGCTTAAAAAATATAGAAATGATATGCGAGTAGCACAAATTTCTGGCACAAACACTATAGGATACTTTGATATTGATGAGGATTATTTTTTTTCTAATTTTGGTAATATATGGGGCTGGGGAACATGGAGACGTGCATGGAAAAATTATGATAGAGACATGACCTCATATAAAGCTGTTCCTCATATTAAATATAACCTTCGTTCAAAAATACATTTCTTATTTGACGGATTGTTAAGAATAAAAAATTTTGATAATGCTGAACAGGGAAAAATTGATACTTGGGATTATCAGTGGATGTATACAAGATTAGTAGAAAATCAAATTTGTGTTATACCATCTGTTTCCCTTGTTAAAAATGTTGGCATTGGAGCTGATGCCACTCATACCTTTCAAGTTGCCGCAACAGTAAATGAAACTAAGATTGAAGAATTGAGGCAATTTATTAACTGGTCGCAACCAAATGGACCAAAAGTGATGTTACCTAACTATCGTTTTGAATTAGCTGTAGCAGAATACAAAAGAGGCTGGCGTGGTTTTGGGCCCTTGGTCATGGGTAAAAAGCTTTTCTTTTTTATAATTAGAAAGTTCTTTAAGTTACGATAAGCTTATATCTTGAATACATAAAAAAATATTAAATACTTTAGGAGAATGAATGGGCGAAATAAATAAAATATTAGCTAACGGTGCTCTCAAATCAGAAAATATGGCAGTAGAGCTGAATGATCCAGTTACAGAAGGGGGCAATAGTTCAATACATATACAAACCTCAAGATTTCGTGCAGAGATGAGTGAAAATGAATTTAGAGCATTTGCAGCAATCGTTGTTGACAGCTATGCTTCTGTAAAAGCTTATAAAAAATTCTATGAAAAACAATAGAGTTCAGGTTATCTCAGATATTGCAGAGATAATTAATAGCAATCCTGGATGCTGTTTTTTAAGAAAAGCAGAGTTAATTTTTGAAAGCAGTATCGAAAATGATATAGATTTGTTGCTTACCCATGATGCTAATAATACCTTATGGAAATACCTTAAAAAACTTGGTTTTAAAAAAAAGATAGACTCTAAAATTTTAAATATATATCTATATGGTGCTCAACCTCATATACATTATTACAATAAAAATTTAGATCTACACTTTGACTGTGTTTTTGGACTGTTTCACAAAAGTGTTCATATAATTAGTCAACCAGGCTTTGAAATTACTCACTGGATACCATTAGATAAATCAATTCAAGAGGATAGCATTAAAGAATTCTCTAAAATAAAAATTAATGAATGTGAGATTAATTTTCTAAGATCCGAGGTCGAGCTAGTTCATTTACTCGCACATGTTATTCTAGATAAGAAAGGAAATACTGATACTTATTATAAAGAAAGAATCCCACTCCTGTTAAAAAAATCAGATATAAATAAACTTAAAAATATGCTTAATTTAGTCTTTTTTAATTTTACAGACTATCTTATTGAACTCCTTGAAAAAAATAAATTTGATTTATTATTTCAAGAATATATTGCTTTTGGTGATTACTGATGAGTAACCCTGGTGTAATTTTATTGGCAGCTCATAGTAAGAGTGGTGGATGTTTTGAAAAAATCAGGATAGAAGATAATATTGGTGAATCAATTCATATACATCTAGACGATTTTAGAATTGATTTAACAATCGAAGAATTTGAACTATTTTCAAAGATAATTTGGAGAGCTTTGCAAGAGTTAGATGATTTGCCAGATCATTTGAAAGAAAGTAATTTTCTTTCAGATATATATAAAGTTACTAATTACAAGAAACCAGAAATAGATATAAAAAATTCAAAGATAAATGAACTCTCATTTATTAAAAGAACAAGTTTTTTAAGATTTTTCTATTTATATGGGCTAGTTAATATAAAAGAAACGCCTCAATATTTATATCTTAAAAATCTTTCAAATGAGTATGAATCATATCCTCAAAAAAATTATTTAGGAATAAGTAATGCTGATAGGCTTGAAAGTAGATTGACATCTTTATCTAATAAAAATTTAAAAACTGATCCATATGCAGTTGTCTTTGGAAAGAATTCTTTAGTTGTTAGAGATGGAATGCATACATGTTCAATAATCGCACACAAATCGGGCATTAATAGTTATGTTGATGTTCTACATATTAAAAATATTGGTTTTCGGGAGCAAGTAAATCAACCTATTCTGTGGTGTATTAAAAGTGTTATTGGAAGTACTTTTTTTATTCTAAAAAGGATTGGCGTAATTTTTTTAAAAAAAATATTAAAAAAATGATAAATAATTAGAAATATATTTATGTACATATTTTATGTAATATCATTTATTTTCATAATACTGCTTAGTATCAGGTCATCAAAAGATTATCTTTCGCCAATTAACTTTATACTTATAGATACAAGCTTTAGAGCATTATTGCCAATAGCTGTTGGTGGTCTTTATTTTAGTGTTGATATAGTAGATATTCGCATTACGGTATCATTAATAATCCATATGCTTAGTTTATTTTTATCATTTTATCTATTTATGTACATAGGTTCTAATATAAAAGTTGCGCAAATTGTGGGAGGATTTGAACAACCAAATATTCCAAAGTGGGTAATATGGTTATTCATATTTGCTGCTATTTTTTCATTTCTATGTATTTTTATCTTTGGTAAATGGTCTTTGATTGCTTGGTTAGAAAGTCCAAGAACAGGTTATCAATTTGGTAGGAAGGGTGTTGGCATGTTCTTTGTATTGTTTGTATTGTTTATATACCTTTCCTGGATATCATTTATGACAAACTCAGATAAATTTTCAAAACTTTCAAAAATAATTATAGCTATATCAATTTTATATTTAGCTTATCTTACTGGCAGTAAAAGAGTTGTTGTGACTTGCTTTTTATTTTATTTTTTGTACAGAAATATGTACATTGCAAAACTAAATTTTATTCAAGTTGTTTGGACTGGCTTTTTTTTAATGCTTGCATTTCTTTTTTATTTTCTTCTCCTAAGTGGCGGTATTGGAGACATTATTGGTTATTTTAATTATTTCCAAACTACTCAAGATATATATGGAAGGCTTGAATATGGTTTATTAGATTTTCAAGGCGGGGCAATTAACTCATCAAGAATTTGGGAATTTATTCCAAGATTTATTTATGAAGATAAACCTTATGTTTATGGTGGAGGAATGGTAACTGAAATAATATCACCTGGAAAAGTAGCAGAAGGTCATAATTTAGGTATGTTAGATTTCACAGTATATTATTTAGATTTTGGACAACTTGGAGTATTCATGCACGCATTTTTTGCTGGCTCTTATGCGGGATTTGTTTATGGAGTTTTCAAAAATAAAAAAAATTCATTTTTCTTTTTATTGCTTTATTTTTCATTATTTAGCAATGTTCTAACCTCTTCACCGAATATACTTTATTTAATTGTGTTGTCAGTGTTTTATTTTGCATATTTGTTTTATAAACAATTTATACGTATTTATACGAAAGCATGAAAATTTCTATAATTACACCAAGCTTTAATAGCGAATCTACATTACTAGATACAATTAATTCTTTTAATTGCCAGGACTACAAGACTAAAGAGCATTTAATTATCGATGGCGGTTCTTCGGATGGCACCTCAAAAATAATAAATGATAATATAAAAAATATATCTTATTTTATTTCTGAACCCGATGCTGGTCTTTATGATGCTATGAATAAGGGTATTAAAAAAGCAACAGGTGAAATAATAGGTATATTAAATTCTGATGATTTTTTTTATAAAAGTTATGTTCTTTCTGATATAGCAAAAATATTTCAAGAAAATCCTAAAATAGATTTAGTTTTTGGTGGTATTGAAATGGTAAATCCATCAAATATAGATATTCCTATAAGATCATATAGGCTTAAATATTTTAAACCATGGATGTTGAGATTTGGAATAATGCCTCCTCATCCAGCTGTTTTTATAAGAAAAAAAACATATATCGAAGCTGGTGAATACAAACAAAAATATAGCATTGCTG